>Ga0315546_1001975_pt1 | contig 12302 bp, 11 predicted proteins | sample SalMarSW160170MG_FD_203833 | JGI IMG/M metagenome (GOLD analysis project Ga0315546, IMG submission 203833) | Salt marsh sediment microbial communities from the Plum Island Ecosystem LTER, Massachusetts, United States - Salt Marsh Sediment SW1601-170 ... | reverse complement strand
AGTTCGAGCCAGTGGCGCGCCTGCTGGGGGCGGAACACATCGACCTCGGGCTGGCGTCGAGGGAGAAGCTCAACGTACTGGACGTCAACCCCGACGACGAGGAAGGATACTACACCGGGGCCACCGACTTGCTGGGTTGGCTGGTGCTGGCCGTGGGAGGGTTGACTCCTAACGAGAAGAACGCAGTCACGGAGGCCTACAGGCGCATCATGGCAGACGTCGGCGTCACCCAGGAGATTCGCTCCTCCTGGCGCAAGGGGATAGACCAGATGCCGGTGCTCTCGGACCTGTACACCGCGTTGCTGGTCGAGGAACACAAGGCCGCCCGTGACGTGGCGGCGCGGCTGAAGGAGTACGCCGTCGGTATGTACGCCAACGCTTTCAACGCCCGCACGACGATCAACCCCCGGTCACCACTGGTCGTTTTCGACGTCAGCCACGTGCGCAACGAAGCGCTCAAGGCGCTGCGCATGCGGCAGATCGTCACGTTCACCTGGTCCCGCATGCTGCGCGGCGATACCCCGACGCTGGTGGTGGTGGACGAGGCCTGGCACTGGCTGCGTCACCCCCAGGCAGCGATGGAACTGGAGGAGATGGCCCGCCGGTTTCGCAAGCGGTACGGCGGGCTCCAGTTGGGCACTCAGCACATCTACGACCTGGAGAGCAGCGGCAGCGCACAGGTCATCCGTGACACGGCCGACATAACGATGCTCTTTCGCCAGCGGGGAAGCGCCACCAGGGCGGTGAGCAGGCTCTTCGAGCTCAACGAACTGGAAGCCGGCGAGTTGCACACGCTGACGCCGGGTGAAGCCTTGCTGGTGTCACGGGATTACCGCATCCCGCTCTACGTAGCCATACCGCCTGAACTCTTGCGGCTCTTCACTACCCGGCCGCAGGAACGGGTAGGGGCACGGGTCTGACGGAGGGAAGAGTATGCAAGTAACAGGTTTTCTAAGCAAGAAGGCAGGGGGGAGCCGCACACAGATTGACGACGGCCGACCTGCCACGAGCGACGCTGAACGGAATGCAGCATCCCCTGCGAGCCTGTTTATCGCCATGAACGATGGGAGTATGTCTCGCTTCGATTTGACCATCTCGTCGGTGCGCGTGGGACGGGCAGCGGACAATGACCTGATCGTCACGACCGGCGTGCTGGCCTGGGACACCGTCTCACGTCACCACGCCCGCATATACTACGAGACTCGTCTGAACCGGTGGGTGGTTGAGGACAGGGAATCGCGAAATGGCGTTTACGTCAACGGCGTGAGGACCGGCCACAACGTCCTCGAGGATGGTGTGTGGCTCGCCTTCGGCGGCGTGCCAGCTCTGTTCAGAGCTCGTCCTGAGCGAGCCTGTCCTGAGGGGAGCCGAAAGAGCCGAAGGGAAGCGGGATAGGAGCGGGTCGGGTGGATTTTCTGTTCAGTCCCCGGAAGATGTTCGGGCTGATCGGTGGGACGATAGGCCTCTTCCTGTGTGCTGTGGTGTGGCTGTTCGTGCTGATTTGTTACATCACCATACAACAGCTGCCATTCGGTCACGCGGATGCCTGGCGATGGTTCGTGGGCGAGCCCAGGCCCGTGGGGGTCGTCGAAGCGCCATCGGTCACCGGGCTGGGCCTCGACCCGGCAGTGCTGGTGGAATGGTTCGGCGGCCACGTCACGTCGGGCTTTCACGACCCATCCCGTCCTGGCCACAACGGCATAGACTTCAGTCTGGTGGAAGGCACACCCATCCGCTCGACCTGGGAAGGCACAGTGGTCTACGCCGGCTGGAGCGATGCCGGCTACGGCAACCTGGTCATCGTGCAGAACGGCGACTGGCAGACGTACTACGGTCACCTGTCGGCGTTCAGCGTGGGCGTGGGGCAGGATCTACAGACGGGGACGGCATTGGGACTGAGCGGCAACACCGGGTGGTCGACCGGGCCTCACCTGCACTACGAGGTGCGCCATCGAGGAACACCGGTGGATCCCGTGACTGCCCCGGTGGAGGAATGATGTCAGTGGTGGGGAACCAGTATCACCCAAGAGTGAAAAACGGGAGGTAGAGTTTGAGACAGGCAGTGCTTGCGCTAATCCAGGTCCTGGTTCTGGTCCTCGTGGTCGTTTCGTCGGCTTTCGCCGCCGGCCAGGAATCGGCGATCCCGACAGCCCGGCAACGAGTGGGGGAAGGGCCGGCAGGAGGGACAGACGAGGGGCCCGTGGTTCCCGACGTGCCGCTGCACATCGAAGACGTGCTGTGCCCGCTGTCTCCCCGGGGGAGCGAGGGCTGCATCACACAGGGCTTTCACGCCCACCACCGGGGGATCGACATCAGCCTGTGGGGCGGAACGCCGATCTCGGCCACCCACGCCGGCACGGTGGTATGCGGAGGATGGGTCGGGGGCGACTTCGGCAACCTGATCATCGTCAGATCGGAGGGCGATCCTCCAGAGTGGGAGTCCTGGTACGGGCACCTCGACCGGGTGGACGTGCGCCGGGGTGACTACGTGGAGCGCGGGCAACGGATTGGGCTGAGCGGCGACACGGGCGAGAAAATCACCGGGGCTCACCTCCATTACGAGATACACCATCTCGGAGTGGCCGTGGACCCACTGGGGCTGCCTGCGGCTACGCCGGAACCGCTCACATCCAACGCTATGCCCTGGCCGGCCTACACTCCTACACCGGCACCGGTGGTCACCGGCCGGGTGTTCAACGATCGGGATCGTAGCACGACGCAGGATCCCGGAGAACCGGGGATCGCCGGGGTGCCGGTGCTCCTGGACGGCCAGGTGGTGGAGGCGACTGACGACAGCGGCCGTTTCAGCCTGCCCCTGGCGGGCCTCGGCCGTGCCAGGCTGACTGTCGTGCCCCCGGAAGGCTGGCAGTGGGTGGGGGAGCCGCTGATCGTCGAGGAGGCGCGGGATGGCGAGGTCACCATCCCGCTGCACCGGCTGGAGCCGGTACCGGTGGATCCGGCCACGACCACTGCAACGGTCACCAGCAGTGTGATCGTGGCGGCACTCCTGGCCGGGCTGGCCCTCAACGGCTTCGCCTCGCTTTCCCAGGCGGCGGCAGTGCGTTCCCTGGAACGCACCTATCGCCGCCAGAAATCGCAGGAACTGGAGCAGGCGTTTGGCCGGGATCTGACCGCACGCCTGGAGCAATTGCGCGGCCGCCTGACCGGCGAGCCAGATGCCTGGCGTGAGGTAGTCAGGCAACTGTTGGTCGACGCCGGGGTTGGCACCGATAGCACCTCGATCGACGAGGTCGAGGTCTCTGCCAACTCTCACCCGTGTTTCGTCGTCGCCGGAAACGGCCGGCACTATCTGTTCACCACCGACCCATCCCGCCTGCGCAAGAGCCGGGCCATCCGCTGGCGCGACCGGGTGATAGCCCTGGACACGGCGCTTTCTCCCTTCGCCCGGGTCGAGGCCCAGGCATTGTGGGATCACCTGGCGCAGGAGTCGCGTAACGGACAGACCACGCTGCCCAGGAACGTGGCCTGGTACCTGGTGGTACGCAAAGCGTCGGACTGGAGACCTCGAGTGAGGAGAAAAAAGCGACGGAGAAGCAGGAGTGGCTGACCGGGCGTTTTCTGCCACTCCGATACTCGGTAGTGTACCATTATTGTGGAGAGTGCATTGAATCTGAGAGCGAAGCGGTCACTATATCATTGTCAGACCTGTGGCCGGGAGTATGCCCCACAGGAGGCTGCCGCACGCAGCTACTTCTGCTGCGGACAGCCGCTGCAAAGGATGGGAATCGGCACCTCTTTGCCTGCTATTGCCCTCTCGGAGGAGGCCCGCGAAACGCAGCGGTCCGTCGATGCGTTCCTCCATCCTGAAGGTGTGGAACGCGAGACGGATATCCTCTTCCAAGGAGACGACGATGGCGTCGTCGCCGTCGAGGTCATCCCGCCGGCAGGTAACACGGTGGATGCGCTGGCGCTGGAGGGGTTGCTGAGCTCGCTGGGGTTGCAGGTGCCCTTCGCCCTGGAGATCGCCGCAGACAAAAACGGGTCTCATTTCATCGCACGTGCCCGCCGGGCCGTGCTGACCCACCTCTGCTCCCAGTTGGAAAACGTCTACGGGCAAGTCGAGTTTCACCCGTTGACGGAGGAGAATGACCCGGCACGACAGTTGCGAGTGGTAGCCCTGGTCGAGCAGTTTGAGCCAGACGGCGGGAGAAAGGTGGCCATGGGCCGGTTGCACCTGCGGCGGTTCGAGGCGCTGCCGCTGCGCACCTACCGGGACGGCGACTTCCGCGAGGCCGACCCCATCCTGGGCGTCCTGGGGGGCTTCGGGCGCGTGGCGGAGGGAGCCTGCCCCGAGGCTGCCGAAGGAGCCTGCCCTGAGCCTGTCGAAGGGGAACGGTTGTTGAGCCAGTTGCTTCTGCGACCCGCACCCGACGATTGGGCCGACGGCTTTCAGTCTTTGACCCGCCCGCCGGACGTGCGCATCAAGACCGAATCACCGTTGGGGTTTGCCGGCGGCCTGCTGCTGGCAGGGGGGATCGGCGTGGGATTGGCTGCCCTGCTCAGACTGGTCACCTGGGCCGTGGCAGGCAAATGGCTTCACGCGAGCCTCCTGGGGCTGGGGTTGCTCCCCGCGGGCTACCTGGCCCTGCGCGCCTATCGTTCTTTCGGGCGCGACCGGCTGCACGCCGAGGCGGGACAGGTGATGCGCAAGATCTTCCTGCCGGGCTACCGCTTCCAACTGCGGCTGGCGGTAGGGGCTCCCACGCAGGAACAGGCACGGCGGCGGATGCTGCAACTGGCGTCGGCCTATCGCCAGTTCAACACCGGCGCGGGAAACGCGCTCACGTTGGAGGAGACGGTGTTTGATCCGTGCGACCTGGACGGCGGGTGGGACGACGGATGGAAGAGCAGGCTACGTCTCCCGGGTAGTCCGCGCAACATCATCAACGCGGCTGAGGCGGCCAGTCTGTGGCACCTGCCGTGGGGCGACGGGGCACAACTGGTGCCGCGCGTGCTGTCCCTGCAGCTGTTGCCACTGCCCGAGGACGTGGCTGAGGGCGTGCCCATCGGCACCTCCAGCCATCACGGGCGGACCATCCCCGTCTGCCTGCCGCCGTCGGCCGTGAAGCGCAACAAGCTGCTGGTGGCCAGGACGCGGCGCGGGAAGACGACGCTGATGCTACACCTGGCCCAGGCGGCGTGCCAGATTCCCCACGCTACCGATGGCCGAGAGCAAGGCGACCGGCGTGGTGTGAAGCATGATAGAGCCAGGCGGCGTGCCGTCGTGTTCATCGATCCCCACGGGGATGCCGTGAAGAGGCTGGTGCGAATGGTGCCCCCGGAGCGCGTGGACGACGTCGTCTACCTGGACTTCGGCGACGAGATGCGCGTCCCTGGCTGGAACCTGCTCGACACGCAGATGGGCTTCTCTCCAGAGCTACTCGTCGAGAGCTTCATCTACGCCGGGCGGCGCATCTGGAGCGACTATTGGGGGCCCCGCATGGAGGACGTGCTGCGTCACGTCGTGTGGACCCTCGTACGGGCCAATCAAGCGCGGGATCGTGCAGAGCAGTACACGGTGCTCGACGTACAGGCGACCCTCATACTGAAGCACTTTCAAGCCGGCATGCGAGAGCAAATCGTGAGCGACCCGGAACTGATGATGTGGTGGTATGGCTACTACGACAAACTGCACGAGCGCCAGCGGTTGGAGATCGTCAACCCCGTGCTGACCAAGATCCAGCGCTTCGCCGCCAGCCCAACCGTGCGGCGCATCATCTCTCGCCCGGACAGCACGATCAACTTCCTCGACCTGGTCGCCCGGAACGGCATCCTGCTGGTCAACCTGCCCGGCGGCAGCATCGGCCTGGACAACACGGGCTTCCTGGGGTCGCTGTTGCTCTCGTACCTGGAGGCGGCGATCAGGGCCAGCCAGAGCCTTCCCCCGAGACAACGCCCTCGCGCGACCTGCTTCATCGACGAGTGCAGTTCCATCCCGTTCTCCTACCAGACCCTGCTGGCCGAACTGATGAAGATGGGGGCCGACTTCACGCTGGTGGCCCAGTCGCTGTCGCAGCTCGACGCAATCGAGACCGGGTTGCTGGACACGACGCTGGCGAACATCGACACACTGGCCGTCTTTCAGACCTCGGGGCGGGATGCACGAGAACTGGTGTGGGAGCTGGGGGATGAGCAGGTCAAGGCTCATCACATCGTCAACCTGCCCGATCACGCCTGCTTTCTCAAGACACAGCGGGATGGCAGGCCCTTGCCCGTCATGCGCGTAGACCTGCTCGACGCGCCCGAGGGAGACGCGGGGATAGCCCGGGCGGTGCAGGAGCGCAACCATCGCTACACCGTCGATGGTGCAAAGGCAGAGCGACGATACCGCGAGCACATTGAGAAGGCGTACAAGATGGACCTGCAGAAGTTCGAGAAGCAGGTCGCACACTGGCGCGGGGTGGCAAACGAGGTTACAGAGGAAGCAGAGTTGGAGGAAGCGAAGCGCAGGGCGGAGGAAGCAATGGAGGAATTGCGGTCTGAGTCAGAGGGGGCCGGTGGGAGCGCCGGGCAACCCTCTCTCTTCAGCGTCGGCACGCCGACCAGTTCTCCCATGCCGGAGGAGCTGGAGAAGCCACCACGCTCGAAACACACGCGCAGCAAGAGAAGGAAGAATTGACACGAGGAGAACGAGCATGGAGTGGACCGTTGCCTGGAAGGTTGTGCTGAGTATGTTGCTGATTGTCGTCGCTGCCTGGGATCTCAAGACGAAGCGCGTGCCGCACCTGGTCGCCTGGCCGCTGCTGCTGGCCGCCACCGCTACCAGAGTCTGGGAAGGCTCTTTGGTACTACTCTTCCCCAGGTATGGCGTGGTCCGGGCCTCGTCTTGCTCGTAGGCGGTGCGCAATGGGGAGCCGAAGTGTTGAACGATCCCGCTACCCAACTCGTTGCCCTGTGGTGGGGAGTCGTGTACGTGCTGTGGACGCTACACGTATTGGGTGGTGGAGATGTGCGGGTCTTCATGGCCCTGGTAACCTTCTTTCCCGATCCGGGAATGGTGGTGGCGCTGTGGGGCGGGCTGGCACTGGCGAGCATTGCTTGGTTGGTGGCGCTGTATCGTCGTGACGCTTTGGGCCTGTTGGTGCAGGCCGGGCAGGGTATGTCGGGTGGACGCTACCCGTCCCGGGAAGACTTGAAGGAGCAGGGCCGCCCCACGACGCCGGGGCTGGTGCTGGGGGCGTTGGCGTATCTGTGGTTCATCACGTAGGTGGTCATGGCATCGTTACTGGGACACGTCGGCGAGCATCCCTTCATCGCCGTGCACCAATTGTGTCGTTTGCATGGCGCCTCGCAATCCTGGGTCTACCGCAGGCTGGGCGAGTTGGAGGAAGAGGGTCTGGTGGGAAGTGCTAATCCCCGCCACCCGGGCATACGGGCACGCGCCTTCTACTACCTGACCCCGGTTGGGGAAGCGCGGCTTTCAGTTCCCCGTCGGCGGGGGAGACCTCGCTTCCTGGAACGGATCGCAATGGTCTATGAGATGCGTAACCTGTTCATCTCCGTGCAACGTGCCGGGTTGCCGGTGCTCCGATGGCAGGTGCTCACTCCCGGCGTACGCGGCGTGTCGTTGCACGGCGCAGCGCTGACGGTGGACGGCCGCCAACTGATCGTCGAATGGGATCGGGGTGAAAGGCCGGCCAGGCTGTACCGGCACCGTCTCCGGCGCGTGGCTGCCGTCGCCGCCAGAACGGGCGCAGGGTTGCTGTTCGTCGCCGCCGACGAAACACGAGGTGTCGCCACGCTGTCTGCGCTGGCGGGTCATCTCGATCTCCAGGGACCGCACCTGGGTCTGACGACGCGGGCGATCATCGCCGCACAGGGCGTCCCTGACGCCGCCTGCTACGTCCCCGCCATCCTGGACACCATCAGCCTGGGCGGGTTCGTGAAGACGTTGCCCAGGCCATGGGGAGAGAGGCAACTGCTGAGTCCTGGGGTGATGAGTTTCCGGGGGAGATGGCAGGGCAATTCCCGGCTGGTCGTGGAGTTGTCGCCTCTCCAGAAGGTGCTGCTTTCCATTTTGGCAGGTCTTCCCCTGATCGAGGCAGAAGACCTCGCCGTCCTGGCCGGTAGGAGGAGCGAGGAGTGGGTGCGGCGTGTCCTCGGCGATCTCAAGCGCCGGGGACTGGTCGGGGACTACGTTGCCGATCCCAATCTTCTTCACCGGTACTACTTCCTCACCTACGCGGGGTTGGCTTTCCTGGCCGCCGCCTGCGGCGCTTCGACGCCGGCCTACGCTCGCGCCAGGGGCTGGTCGGTCAGGCACGGCGAGGTCAGCGTGTCGCACCTGGTGCGCGTCTTCGAGCACACCCAGGAGGCGCGGGAGATCGTCCTGGCGCTGGCCCGGGAGGCTCCTCACCACCGTCGGGCGATCACCTGGTACGACGAGCGGGAGGCTTACGTCTACTTCACACTGGGCGGGGAGCGCCGGGTACTGGCCCCCGACGCCCGGATACGTTGGGGAGACAGGGTGTTCTTCGTCGAGATAGACCGGGGCACCGCCAGTACCAAGAGGCTGGGCAAGAAAGTGGAGACTTACTACGATTTCCGTAGCTGCGCGGAGCACCGCCGGTTTGGAGAGCGGTTCTGCCTCCTGGTCGTGGCTCCCTACCCGCACAGGGAACGGCAGTGGCTGGAGCAGGTCTCCCAACTGGCTGCCGAGTACGACGTCGCGCCGCTGGACATCCTGACCGCCACCCGGGAGGCGATATAGAGGCGAGGCGTAGGCGCTGCCGTATGGAGAGGTGTGCACGACGTCACCAGGAGAGTGCGCCTCGTAGGGGAGCGGGGTTGATGCAACTGCTCGAGGGACTGTTGCTGGTAGCGGCGTTGACGCCCTTATGTTGGGTCGGTGTGCTGGTGCTCGTGCGCCGGATACGGCAGACGGGCCTGGTGGGGCCGGGCCTCGACGACCTGTTTGACCAGGGAGAGAGGTATGCCTGGGGAGCAGGTGTGTTCCTGGCGTTGCTCCTGGTCAACGTCCTGGGAGGACTAGGAGGAGCATTTCTCGAGGGATTGGTCCTGGTCGCCGTGCTGACGCCCGTGTGTTGGGTTGGCGTCTTGATTGGCGTGCGCTGGGTGCGGAGGTTGGGGCCGGCGGGACCAGGTCTCGATGGGCTGTTGAACCGGGTGGAAGGATATGCCTGGGTTGCCGGCGCGTTCTTGGCGTCGGTGATAGTCGGCCTGCTGGTCTTGCTGGGAGTGCCGTTTCTGGTGTCGTCGGGGCGGTAGAGAGTGGTTCGAAAATGGGCGCTCGAGGTCACAGTTGCAGGTTATCTGTGCCGGTGCCGGGTTTCTTCTTGTGCCGGGCGTGATAGATATAGGCGGGAGGGGCAGAATGCCCGCGAAATCCTGGAAGAAGAAAGTTGAGGCTACGAAACGATCTCAGGCAGGCAGAGGAGGATGGGTGAACGGTGCAGTGCTCGTCGTGCTGATCGTGGCGGTGATGGTGGTCACGGCGAAGGTGATGGTGCCTCCGGGACGGTGGGAGAACCTCTGGCGCGACTTGCCTGCCCGGTGGGAAGCCTTGCGCGCCCTGCTGCGCGGGGAAGGCCCTGGGCGTAGAGACCCGGTGCCGCTGAGCTCGCCTACTCCACTCTCGACAACGCCGGTGGTGACGCCATCGTCGGATGGTTTGTGATACGGAGGTCTTTCGTGTTCCGCTGAAGCCGTGGGTATACGGTTGGTAAACGGAACGTATAGTCGGAGCCGGTGGGCGGCTTGCTTCTGGCCGCCCACCGGCTGCCAGCGCTCTCTCAGAGAACATCACGTTGGAGGAACGATCAGGGGAGGAGAAATGAGGACAATAGCCGTCGTCAACCAAAAGGGCGGCTCTGGCAAGACGACCACCGCCGTGAACCTGGCTGCTGCCCTGGCGCGGGGCATGGCAGATGACCAGCAGGTTCTTCTGATAGACCTGGATCCGCAGGCCAACACCACCGCCGTCTTCCTGGGCGTGCCATTCGCCGCCGGTCCCCAACAGGCCCCGGTGGTCTACGAGATCCTGATGGAGAGGGCTTCCGTCACCGATGTGGTCCGGCGAGTCACTTTGCCCGCCACTCGCCGCGCCCCGGAGGGCAGCCTGGACATTCTCCCGGCACATCTCAACCTGGCCGCTGCTGAACTGGAACTGGTGACCGCCTTCGAGCGGGAGCGCAGGCTGGCCCGGGCGCTGGCCCCGATTCTCGACCGTTACCACTTCGTCGTCGTTGATTGTCCCCCCAGCCTCAGCCTCCTTACGGTCAACGGTTTGATGGCGGCCACCGATGTTCTCATCCCGGTGGACCCTGGTCTCTTCCCCCTCGTCGGACTGGGAATCCTCTTACGCACCGTCGAGATGGTCCGGCAGAGCAACTCCGGCTTGCAGGTGTCAGGCGTACTGCCGACCTTCGCCGATCACACGGTTCTGGCCCGGGACTCTCAGAGACAACTGAGGCAGGAGTTTGGGGATCTGGTATTGGAACCCATCCCGCGCCGGGTGGCTTTGAGCGAGGCCAACGCCGCCGGGAAGGACATCTTCGCCTACGCCCCCGCAAGCGCTGGGGCACAGGCTTATGGACACCTGGCGGCGGAGGTGGTCCGACGTGCCCACAGTGGCAGTCACGTACAGGCTCCCTGCCCGTCAGAGGAATAACGAGCACTGGAGGTAGTGGAAATGGCGAGGAAACAGTTTGGCAGTGCGCTGGACATCCTGGGAGTGGTAGATCCATACGGCACGCGGGCGGGAGACGCGGAGGGTGAGATGCTGATCACCCCGGAACTGGAGGCCTGCCATCCCGATTCCAACCAGCCCCGCCACGTCCTGTCCGGCGACCTGCGGGAGCAACTACTGGACGGCGCGTCCCCGGCCGACGTGCTGTGGGAAGCGTGGCAACGGTGCCTTGGTGAGAACCTGTATCAGACAATGCGTTCCCACGACCTCTCCCCGGCGGAGGCGCTGGCGAGGCGACGGGAGGAGGGCGTGCTGGACCTGGCACTGCAACTGACGCTGGAAGGGCTGGTGGAACTGGGCGACTCCATCGTTCGCCATGGCCTGCGCCAGCCGATCAACGTCTACGATCTGGGTGGGAGGCAGTATCGGATCGCCGAGGGAGAACGGCGCTGGTGGGCTCACGTGTTGCTGCGAGATCTCCTATTGCGGGTCGAGGCCTCGACCATTCTGGCCCGCGTGCAACCATTGCCGGACGATGAGTTGACGGTGCTGGCAAGACAGCAGGCGGAGAACGTACACCGCCGCGACCTCTCCGCCATCGCCCGTGCTCGGGCTATCGCACGTGTGCGGGAGATGGTGGCCGTGGAGGTTTCTGGAACCAGTGGTTCCACAAACTCCCAACATCCACCTGTTGGCCAAGAGGTTTCTGGAACCGGTGGTTCCACAAACCTGGGGGGGCGACCCCGACACCTGGACGCGATCACTGTGAGTCAACTGGATGACCTGACCGGTCAACGACTGGCCGAACTGACCGGTCGGGGAATGACCGGCAGGACGGTGCGTCACTACTTGGCCCTGCTCTCCCTGCCGCCGGAGGCCCAGGCCCTGGCAGAGGCGGCCTGCCTCGCCGAGAGAGCCCTCCGGCCCATCGCTTCCCTGGATAATCCGGTGGAGCAAATCAGGCTGGTCCAGGCCCTGGCCGCAGGCGAGATGGCCCCCACTCAGGTGGCGACGGAGGCCAGGCGCATCAAAGGAGCCTGCCCTGCCTGTCCCGAGCGTACCCGAGGGAAGCCTGCCGAAGGGCCGAAGGAGGCACAGGTAGGGGGAAATAGCGCCGTCCGCACTATGGCCCGTTTCCGAGCCAGCCTCCGCTTCGCCGCCGGTGATGATCTTCCCGATTCCACTCACCTGGCTGCCCAGATCGCGCAGTTGCCGCCAAAGAAGAGGCGAGAAATGATGAATTGGGCTCGCAGCTACGTCTCCTTCCTACAAGCCGTTGTTGACGCCGGAGAGGGGTTTTTGACGCAAGATGACCCGTAACACCTGAATCGGAGAAAAAACGCTCTGAGCGCATGTAGATTTTTGTAGGAGGTGTCCCTGTGGACACCGAGAAGGCAACCAGAGCGCCCCAAAAAGAGAGTAGAACAATGCGCGGTAGGCACCCCAAAGTCAACCACTGGACAGAACAGCAGGTGGGAAACTTCCGAAAGACACTCCGAGCCTGGATGGTGGAACGGAGCCTCGATCCTGAAGAACTGGAGGGACTCTTGGGCTACCGCAGTGGCGGGTATCTGGTGCGGATGTACCTGGGAGAGTTGGAGACCGACCGCCCCCCTTCCCTCGCCTTTCGGAA
>Ga0315546_1001974_pt1 | contig 12305 bp, 9 predicted proteins | sample SalMarSW160170MG_FD_203833 | JGI IMG/M metagenome (GOLD analysis project Ga0315546, IMG submission 203833) | Salt marsh sediment microbial communities from the Plum Island Ecosystem LTER, Massachusetts, United States - Salt Marsh Sediment SW1601-170 ... | reverse complement strand
GATGTCGGCACCCAGTCCCTTACCGTAGGGATCCAATTCCTCGGGTAGCCATAGCCCGAGGGTAACGATCATCGGCTGCAATTTGGGGGTCGGCGTGGGGGTCGCGGGAGGCGATGTTATAGTCGGTATTGGGGTCGGCATTACAGACTCGGGTGTAGGCGTCAATCCTCCACAGCCGGTCAGGGTCAAGAACAGCAGTGCAGAAAGGATCATTCGAGATCGCATGGCACCTCCAACTGGGATGATCAGCACACCCATTATAGCACAATCTACTTCCAAGTCCCACTTGTCAACTGCACCAGGTTAGGGTATGATTGGCGCGCTCCCCTGGGAGGCCAGATCGTAATGACCAAACCCCAAATCCCAAATCCCAAATCGGCTGTTGGTCATTGGTCATTGGTCATTGGTCATTGGTCCAGGTGGGAGTGGGTGTTGCTCGCGCTTATCCTCTTCCTGGCTGCCGTGCTGCGATTGTGGCGGTTGGACAGCGTGCCGCCTGGGTTTACGCACGACGAGGCTAGCAATGGCCACGATGCAGCGGCTGTGTTGCGGGGTGTCCGGCCTATCTACTTCACCGTAGGGTACGGGCACGAACCGCTCTATCCTTACTCCGTCGCTCTCGTCATGTCCCTCCTGGGACCGACCGGCACAGCACTGCGCTTGACGACTGTAGGCTGGGGCATGGCGCTCATTCTGCTGAGTTACGGTTTCGCCCGGCGGCTATTCGGCCCACTACCCGCCCTGCTTACCGCTGCGTGGATGGCCACATCATTCTGGTGCGTGATGACCAGCAGGGTAGGACTGCGGGCCATCACGTTGGCGACCACCTTCACCGCCTCGGCGTTATGCTTCTGGCTGACATTCCCACCACCCTCCCGCAGGTTGCCGTTGAAAAGGTTCTCACTTCTGAGCCCCCATCTGAGCAAGTGGGTTGCGTCATGGCAACCGTCTGAATCTGCGGGAGGGTTGTCTCTACCCTGGCATCGCTGGGTGTGGTGGGTGCTTTCCGGCGCATTTCTCGGTGCTGCAATCTACACATATATGGCAAGTCGCGCTATGCCGGCCGTTTACCCCCTGTTTCTGGCCTATCTTTTCGTGCTTCGTCTATTGGGTATGCGACGTTCTCTCTTTCACCAGCAATGGTTGGGGATTGCACTCTTGTTGCTTGTAGCAGCCCTCGTCGCCGCCCCGCTGGCTCACTTCCTGATCACCCATCCGGAGGCAGAACAACGGCTTGGACAACTCAGCGCGCCAGTGCAGCAGGTTGCACAGGGCGATTTCAGCGGCTTATGGCGCAACCTGTCTCGCTCCCTACCCATGTTTACCTTCCGGGGCGACCCACTGTGGCTCTACAACATCCCCGGCCACCCGCTGCTCGACCCTGTGAGTGGAGCGCTTTTCTACGCCGGCATCCTCGTATGCCTGTGGCACTGGCGCGACCCGCGCTACACTTTCTTGCTGCTCTGGCTGATCGTCGGCGTCGGCCCCGCGCTGGTCACCGGCCCTGACGCCACCGTCTTGCGCTCTATCGCGGCCCAACCCGCCGTCTTCATCATCGTGGCCTTGGCGCTGGGGACCATCCTCCGCTTTCTACACGAGCGAACCGGGCGATGGGCACGTGTCGCGGGGATCGGATGTGTCGTCGTCTCTATCGCTGGTATTGGCCTTCGCACTGCACACAACTACTTTAGTGCCTGGGGGGAGCATCGAAACGTCCGCGTGGCCTACCATCACGCGCTGGTTCAGGAGGTTCGCTACCTCAATGCGCAGCCCGAGGGGGGCGCTGTGGCGTTCTCCTCCATTTACCCCGGTCGTTTCCACGATCCCTACACGGCGGAGATTACTCTGCGCCGCGATGACCTGTCCCTGCGCTGGTTCGATGGGCGGTTCGCGCTCGTCTTCCCGGTTGGAGGGGAGACTCGTGTGATCATTCCCACCATCGCCCCACTTGACGAGACCCTGGAGCCAATCTTCAAGGAGCACGCATCTCATATCCACACCGAGCACCTCCGGCCCGACGACACCATCTCTCACTTTGACGTCTACCGCTTCGATGCCGCCAGCGCGCTGGCGGCGTTCACCCCGGTTGTAAAAGATAACCCTGTTTACTGGTGCCCGTTCGACGCGTTCCCTGCCGACGAGCCGCAGGCAGCCTACGAACCGCTTGTTTTCCCGGTTGACGTGGGTGATGTCATCGAGTTGGCAGGCTACGACCTGCGCACGCCAGTCGTCGGGCCAGGCGAGCAGGTGGAACTGCTGACAGTGTGGCACGTCCGCGCTCCTTTTGTCTCTGAAGCCGTCATGTTCACCCATTTGCTCGACCACAGCAGCCATGTCGTTGGACAGGCGGACCGGCTGGACGTTCCTTCGTGGCATTGGCAGCCGGGCGACGCTTTCGTACAACTGCACCGCTTTCAGATAGATGCCAACACACCGCCCGGCCTCTATCACCTGGAGGTGGGCATCTACACCCGCGAAGATTTGGCACGCCTGCCCGTCATCGTCAACGGCATTGAGACAGATGACCGCATCCTCCTGCAGCCAGTGGAGGTCACAAGTCAATGACCAAACCCAAAATCCAAAATCCAAAATCGGTCATTGGTCATTGGTCATTGGTCGTTATCCTGCTCCTGCTCACCTGGGGCCTGCGTCTCTGCTGCCTGGAGACCGTCCCCCCCGGCTGGCGCGACGACGAACTGATCAACATTCACGCCCTCTCCGGCGAACTGCTGGCAGGCCATTTCCCCCTGTATTTTACCGGGGCTTCTGGCCACGAGCCGCTCTACCACTATTTGCACGCTGGCGTGCACGCCGTGCTGGGCTTCAACGTGCTGAGCGGGCATCTGCTCTCCGTCGCCTTCGGCACCCTCACTGTCGCCCTGACCTATGTCCTAACTCGCCGCCTCTTCGGGCATATGACTGCTGGGATCGCATCATTGGCGCTGAGCACCTCCTGCTGGTCGCTGATGTACAGCCGCACGGCAATCCGCCACATCAGCCTGCCTCCCCTCGCCCTGGCAGCCTTCTACGTGTCTTGGCGTTCCACGAATTACGAATCTACGAATCTACGAATCACGGACTCGGTAAATTCGGGGTTCGTAAATTCGGTATTGGTCGGTCTCTTGCTTGGCGCGAGCCTCTATACTTATCCTGCCGCCCGCCTGTTGCCAGTGCTGCTCGTTTTGTTTGCCGCCTACCTGGCATTGTTTCACCGTGACAAGTTCAGCCGGTGCTGGCGTGGTCTTCTCCTGGCGCTGGCGATCATGGCCGTGCTGGCTGCACCGCTGGGGATCGCCATCGCCCAGGGGCGCAGCGAAGCCGCCGCACAGGGCATCGGGGCCGACGCCCGCCTGGCCGAACTGGCCGTGCCATTGCGGGAACTACAGGTCGGCAACCCCCGCCCGCTGTTAGAGAGTACCTGGGTGACGCTGGGGATGTTCCACGCCACCGGCGACCCCGAATGGCTGTACAATATCCCCAATCGCCCGGTGTTCAATCTCCTCGGCGGAGCGCTACTGTGGGCCGGCGTCGTGCTATGCCTGTACCGCTGGCGGCAGCCGCGCTATTTCTTCCTGCTCCTATGGCTGGGGTTGGGACTGCTCCCCGCCTTTATCAGTACCCCGCCTGCCAGCTTGAGCCACACCATCCTGGCTCAGCCCGTCGCCTACATCCTCCCCGCCCTGGCCCTCGTCGAAGCCTACCGCTGGCTCGCCATTCGCCACTCGCCATTCGTCATTCGCCATTCGCCATTCGCCATTCGCCATTCGCTTTTGTTCGTTGTTCATTGTTCATTGTTCATTCTGTTTCTGACCACCAACACCATCCGCGACCTTCACGATTACTTCATCGTATGGCCCCAGCGCGGTATGGTACGATTACTCTACCGCGTCGCCTACCGCGAGGCCGCCAGTTATCTAAATGCCCATCAAGAGATTGACAACATTGCGATCTCTAGCACTCTTATGGGGCCCTGGGATCGCCTGGCGTTGGAGGTGGACACCCACCGCGATGACGTCGCCGTGCGCCTGTTCAACCCCGAGCGTGCGCTGGTCTGGGCTGAAGAGAGCGCCCCTTCGGTCGTGCTGCTCACCTCATCTCCCCGCCCGGCCCCACCGATTGACGACCTCCTGGAGGCGAACGCCCATCCACCGGAGGCGATCTCACCCCATCTCATGCTTTACACGCTGCCCCCAGTCTCCAATCTCCAACCTCCAGTCTCCAATCTCCAATTCGCCAACGGCCTTGAGTTGATCGAAGCCCGCTGGGTGAATGAGGAACCCCTGGTCCCTGGCCAGGAAGTGGTTCTGCTCACGACCTGGCTCGTCGCCACGCAGCTCGACCTGCCGCCTATCCCAATCGTCGCCAACCCACCCCCGCCGGGTGTCTACTCTGGGCCACGGCTGGCCGTCTTTGCCCACTTGCTCGCTGCCGATGGGACGTTCCTCGTCGGTGATGATGGTCTGTGGGTGGATCCGCTCACACTGCAGCCCAGGGACTGCTTCGCCCAGGCTCACCGTCTTACCCTCCCGCACGATGTGCCTGGTGGCCCCTACTTCCTCGAACTCGGCCTCTACGACCCGATGACCGGTGTGCGTTGGGCTGTGTTAGATTCTACAGGTCAACCTGTCACCGATCATGTCTTGCTTACGGCTGCAGGGAGCGGAATGTAGACAGTCAGCATCCAGCATCCAGATTATGTCGTTCGTTTTTCCACACCGGGTTTTCGAGGCAGAACAGGGGCGAAAAATCAACCCTACAATTCACCCTCCGAATCTTAACAAATCTGATGTAAAATGGGGCATCTCACTCGAGGAGGTGCCCTATGCGCACGCAAACTCACGAAGCAGGTAGCCCCGGCGCTGTCTCCGAGGCCACCCTGTTCCAACAGGCGCGGGCAGAGGATGCTCGGCTAGCCTGAACGCCCTGATGGACCGTCACGACGGCTTGGTCCAGGCCGTCGTGCGCCAGCAGGTGTTGGGCAATTTGCCCTTCACCGAGGCCCTGCAAGCAGGTCGCATCGGCCTCTGGCGGGCCATTCTGGGCTTCGACCCCTCGCGGGGTTTGGCCTTCTCCACCTACGCCTGGCCCTGCATTATGCGCCAGGTCTGGCAGGCAGTCAAGTTGCACACGCGCCTCTATTCGCCGCCGATGACGGACAATGGGCTGCCACTCTACGAGGCGCCAGACCCTGCCGCCGTGTGGGAAGTGGTAGCCGTGCAGCAGGCACTTCACGACCCGGTTGAGCGCCTGCCCGAGCGGTTGCAGCAGGTCGTCGTCGCACGTTACGGGCTGGACAGCAATCCCCCCGCCATCTATCGCCAGATTGGAGCTGCCCTGGGACTCAGCGGCGAACGGGCGCGCCAACTCCACACCGAAACCCTGGTCTGGTTGCGTCATCCAGTTCACTCATACGTGCTGCGCAGCCTGCTGGGGCATCACACCCTGGCCGACTACGAAGCTGCCGACAAGACTGCCTGCCGCTGATCTGGCTCATCCTGCCGGACACACCTCCCTCCCCCAAGAACGACTACCGCTCCCATTACGTCTACCTGGGCTGGGGGGACTTATAGGATCCCTCCGCCTGGGAACATCTCTCTGCCTTCGACCTGCTGCTGCGCCTGGTGGATTTCAGCCCCCTGTGCCCTGTGCTGGCCCAACTCTTGGGCTGGACCTCCGCCCGGGGTCAAAAGCCTCTCGATCCCGTCTCCATCTTCCTGCTCGTCGGTTGGCAGATCACCAACAAATGGAACCGCGCCGAGCCCCTGCGCAATCTCCGTGACCCGCGCTACGCCGACTATGTCCAACCAGGGGCGCAGATTAGCGCTGGTCTCCGCAGATTTTGTCGGCCTTGTCTGCGTGCAGCAATTCCCGTTATGGGAAGAAAGGCAAGTTGTAGCCGCGATTTCGCAATCGCGCAGGACGCTTTACGTGGCACAATGTGCGCGATTTGGAAATCGCGGCTACAGAACGGGAATTGCTGATCTGCGTGCACTTGCGTCCTGATTCAGGGTCAGATCGAATTTGCCAAACTCCAGGTAGGAGATAGTTGTGAGGGCGAAACGTGCTTTGCCCTCAACTCAGGCCGCGTGCCCGATGCTCGGACGGAACTTGTAGCCGTAGACGATGGCGCCTTGCTCACCACCCCCTTGCACCTTGCGCGTCACCATCTCCACCGGCATCCCGATACGAACGCGATCGGCATCCACGTCGGTGAGTTGCGCGGTGACCATGGGTCCCTCCTCCAACTGCACCAGAGCCACGGTGTAGGGAGCGAACTCCTCAAACCCCCGTGGCGGGTTGTAGATAGTGCTGTAGGAGTAAACCTCGCCCCGTCCGCTGAAGACAAACGGTGTCTGGGCCGGCGCTTCGCACTCCGGGCAGACGTCGCGGGGCGGGAAGATCCTCGCGCCGCATTTCTCGCATACCTCTCCCACAAGCCGGTAACGTTGTTGTTGTAGTCTCCAGTTTCCTGGTATACTCATCATTTACCTCCCATAGTCTACAAGTCTGCAAGTTTGCAAGTCTGCAAGTGTGTAGATTTGCCCACTTGCCCACTTGCCCACTTGCCCACTTGCTTACTTGCTTGCTTGCCCACTTGCCCGCTTGCCCTCACTCCATTCGCTCCAGAATGTGCGTGACGACCGTCGCGCCACTGCCGCCGATGTTCTGGGCCATCCCCGTCCGCGCGTTCTCCACCTGATTGGCCCCGGCCAGGCCGCGCAACTGCTGCACCACCTCGACGATCTGGTAAATGCCGGTGGCTCCGACGGGGTGTCCCCGCGCTTTCAGCCCTCCCATCGTGGCGACAGGTATGCGCCCATCAATCCCGATCTCCCCATCCAGGGCCGGCCGCAGCCCTTGGCCCTTGTCCGCAAATCCAGCCGCCTCCAGGCTGAGCGTTGCCATGATGCTGAAGGCGTCGTGCAACTCGAACAGGTCAATGTCCTGTGGCCCGATCCCTGCCTGCTCATAAGCGCGGCGTGTTGAAAGTACAGCCCCATTCAGCACCAGTGGATCGCGCCGATCGTGCACGGCCAGGGCATCGGTTCCCACCGCCGAAGCGGCGATATGTATAGGGGCAGCCGAAAGCGCACGTGCCGCGTCGGCCGGTGCAAGCACCACTGCCGCAGCTCCGTCGCAGATGGGGGAACTGTCCAGCAGATTGATGGGGTCGCAGATCATCTTCGCCCTGGCGAAACGCTCAGCCGTGACCGGGAAGCGGAACATCGCGTGCGGGTTGTTCGTCGCATTCCGGTGGGCGTTGACGGCGAAGGGGGTAAAGTCCTGGTGGCTGTAGCCATACTCGTGCATATAGCGCCGCATCAACAGCGCGTTGATGGCGACGAAGGAGACCCCCTGTGCGGCCTCGTAGTCACCGTCGGCTGCCATAGCCAGCGCCGTGGTCACATCGGGGCCGAGCGTGTCGGTCATCTTTTCCACTCCGACCACGACGACGATGTCCGCCAATTCACCGGCGACAACCATGTAGCCCAGCCGCAGCGCTGCCGCCCCAGAGCTGCAGGCCGCCTCGACTTTGAACGCCTCAATCCCTCGCAGCCCCGCGAAATCGGCGACCAACGCACCTAGATGTTCCTGCCCGGTCAGTTCACCCGATAGCATATTGCCCACGTAGAGCACATCGGCCCGCATCACCCCAGCGTCGGCTAAGCTCGCCTGGAGGGCCTCCAGCGCCAGGTATCGCAGGCTGATATCCCAATGCTCTCCTACTTTGGTCTGTCCAACACCGATGATGGCCACGTCTCTCATTTTCTCAGCTTCCTGGTGAACCGGACGTAGGTCGCGTAGTCAATCTCGACGCGACGAGCGATGTAATCACGGGTCGCCGGTGCCCGCTTTTGCCGCTCCAAGACGGCATCGGTGATGCGAAGTGAAATGGCATCCGACCCGGCCCCGGAGCCGTAACTCACCAATAGCACCCGGTCGCCCGGCGTGGCTACGTCCAAAACCGCCGTCAGGCCAATGAGTGAGGAGCCGGCGTAGGTATTGCCAATCTCATTGACCAGGAGCCCGGCCTCGATCTGCGCTGGCGTAAAGCCCAACCGTTTGGCCCCCGTCTGTGGAAACTTGACGTTGGGCTGGTGGAAGATGGCGTGGGCGTAGTCGGATGGCTCCGTTCCCAGCGCCTCCATCAACCCCCGCGCGGCGGCGGTGACGTGCTTGAAGTAGGCTGGCTGGCCGGTGAAACGCCCGCCGTGAGATGGGTAATACTGGTAGGCCCGCCGCCAGAAATCGGGCATGTCGGTGACATAGGAGAACGAGCCCTCGAAGACGGCCAGAGCCTCCTCCGCCGGGCCAACCAGGCAGGCTGCGCCTCCTGCGCTCGCCGTGTATTCCAGCGCGTCGCCGGGGCGGGCCTGGGCTGTGTCCATCCCGATGGCAAGCACATACCGCGCCATTCCTGAACCTACGAAGCCGATGGCGGCCTGGAGCGCCTCGGTACCGGCCTTGCAGGCGAACTCCCAGTCGCCAGCCTGCGTGTGGGGCGTGGCGCCGATGGCCTCGGCCACGATGGTCGAGGTCGGCTTGACGGCGTAAGGATGCGACTCACTCCCGACCCACACGGCACGAATGAGCGCCGGGTCCACATCGCCGGCGCGGGCCAGCGCATTGCGGGCCGCCTCGACGGACATGGTCACTACGTCCTCGTCTGGGCCAGGCACCGATTTCTCCTTGATTGGTGTACCGCCCTGTCCGCCTGCCCACACGCGGGCCACCTCGGTGGCAGGCAGCCGGTATCTGGGCACGTAGGCTCCGTAACCAATGATGCCGACGCCACGATCAGGTTTGAGAACTGTGGGTTGGTCGTTGTTGGTCATTCGTCACTCGTCATTCGTCATTCGTCACTCGTCATTCGTCATTCGTCACTCGTCATTCGTCACTCGTCATTCGTCACTTGGCGCTGGGTACTCAATGCTCGCTGCGCATCTCAGCCAGGATTGCCTCGGCCCGGTCAGGGCGGACGTGGCCCCCGGCGATCAAACGCTCTGTCACCCGTGCCACCTCGTCCTCCGTTGCGCCGGCGGCGATGGTCACCTGCCGGGCGTGGAGCCGCATATGGCCGCGTTGGATGCCCTCCGTCGCCAGCGCCCGCACTGCCGCCAGGTTCTGGGCCAGCCCCACCGAGGCGATGATCTCTGCCAGTTCGCGGGCGGTCTGCACGCCCAGGATTTTGAGCGCCACCCGCGCCGTGGGGTGCACCCGCGTGGCCCCTCCCACGAAACCCACGGCCAGCGGCATCTCTAGCGTGCCAGCCAGGTTGCCCTCGGCGTCTCGCGCCCACGCGCTCAGGCTGGTGTAGTGGCCCGAGCGGGCAGCGTAGGCGTGGGCGCCCGCCTCAACCGCCCGCCAGTCGTTTCCGGTGGCGACGACGACGGCATCTACGCCGTTCATAATGCCCTTGTTGTGAGTCGCGGCGCGGTATGGGTCGGCGGCGGCAAAGGCCCAGGCCTCGACGATCCCCTGCGCCACCCGCTCGCCGGAGAAATCCCCGAAGGCCAGTGCCTCCACCGGCACCGTGCAGCGCGCCCGCGCCAGACGTCGGTCGGCCAGGTTGGAAAGGATCCGTAGCCCCACGCGCCCGCCGGTGATCTGCTTGACGCGGGGGGCCAGCGTTTCGCAGGCGGTGTTGACCGTGTTGGCCCCCATCGCGTCGCGGCAGTCGAAGATGAGGTGCACCACTAACATCGGGCCGGCCGGCGTCTGCTCGAAGATGCGCACTTCCAGGTCCCTCGCCCCGCCGCCCAGGTTAGCGATGACCGGGTCGGTCTCGTTTGCCAGCGTCAGCAGCTCGGCGCGCGCGGCCAACAGGTCGAAGCGGGCCGACCAGGGGTCAGCGATGTCGAGTACCTGTAACTGGCCGATCATCTCCGGCGCGGTTGTGATCGCCTGGAAGCCCCCACCGGCGCGGGCCAATTTGGCGGCGAAGGAGGCCCCAGCCACCACTGAGGGCTCCTCGATGGCCATCGGCACCAGGACATCGCGCCCGTTGACCACGAAATTGACCGCGATTCCCAACGGCAGGCTATGCAGGCCGATGACGTTCTCGATCATCTGGTCGGCTCGCGTCAGGTCGAGCCCCATCGCGCCGCGCAGGACCGAGGTCTCATCCTCTGCTAGTTCCGCCCACCGGGCGACCCGTTCAATCCGCTTTTCCAGGGGCTGGTCGTAGAATCCGGCCAGGCGGGAAGATTGTGTCATCAATTCCTCGTTTTTCGTTTCTCTTTTCGCTTCTCGTGGAGTAGACACTGCACGATACACACGTAAGCCGCCGGACAAATCAAGAGCCCCGGCGGTTATGGTTAAAGTATACCACCGAGGCCCTATCAAAAACTATCAAATGTGCGAATCAGGGATGGTACAAAAGTACTATAAAAGGTTTATCCTTCCCATCCTTTAGCCCTGGTACTGTCAAAACCTACCAAAGTTTGCTGAGAATGGCCTCGTCCTCATTCGCCGAAGGTCTCCGAGGCGCAAAGGGCTCGGTCAGGAGACCTTTGCCCATCAGGGGGTCAGGAGACCTTTGCCCATCAGGGGGTCGGGAGACCTTCGCCCGTCAGGGGGTCGGGAGACCTTTGCCCATCAGGGGGTCGGGAGACCTTCGCCCACCAGTTGTGTCATTTTCGGGCTCGCGTAGTTGACAGAGCACTAGCCCTCCAGTTTGCCAATGAAACTCTCCAGCGTATCGCTCCCTCGGATGCGCATGCGCGGCATCTCAAAAAGACTCTCCCGCGTGTGCGTATTACCCCATTCCGTCGTCACCGCCCCCCAGTAGTCGGCCGACTTGAGGACGGCGATCACGTTGGCGTCGTATCGGCCCGAGGGGTAGCAGAAAAAGCGCGGCAGACGGCCGGTATGATACTGGATTGCTTGGATGCCTCGGGTCTGGTAGACCAGGTAGTCGTAGGAACGCCCGCGTAGATCCACGTGGTCCCGCCCGTGGGACTGGATCTCCATCCCCGCGTCCGACATCTCTTTCATCTGTGCCCACGTCAGGTAGTCCGGCGACTCGAAGTGGGCCGGGGTGGCAAGCACAAAGAAGGTGCCTGTGAAGCCGTAGTCCAGCAGCAGGGGAAACGCGACCTCGTAGGCATCTCTGTAGCCGTCGTCGAAGGTGAGCACGATGGGCTTCTCTGGCAGCGGATAGCCCTGCGTCAAGTGAAGGTACAGGTCGGTCAAGGTGATGGTATGGTAGCCTGCCTCGGTCAAGTATTGGAGTTGAGCCTTAAAGTTCTCCGGCGAGGTGGTCAGGTCGCGGCGGTAGCGGTCGGAATTGGGCGGGAGTTCGGAGACGTAGTGGTACATCAGGATAGGGACCTGCGCCTGATCGGGCAGGACGACCGGCGTGGGGGTGGGTGTGGAGATGACTGCCTGGCTGGGTGACGAATGGGCTTCCGCGACCGGCTCGACGGTCTGTGGGATCTCCCAGCGACCGCCCACCGGCCTGACGAGAAGCAGGCTGAGGACGACAGCGAGAGAGAGCACGCGGGAGACCAAGGGCAGAATCCCGAGCCTGGCAGCACGACGTGTGATGGATGGTTTCAGTTTCCTGTTCATAAGCACTCAAGTGCCCCCGAAGGCTCCGGGGGCCAGTAGAAGGATACCCCAGGCAGCGCAATCTGTCAAGTGGGCGTGACGTGGTCTTTTCCACGCCAGGCCACGTTTCTGTAACCAAATTGAAACACACGGGCATTGCATTCTGTTGTATACTGAGTTGATTTGGAATCTGGGGTTTGGAATGTCATCAGCAGTCACACTGGAGGTTACGTCGCCCGTTCAGGTGCTTGAGTTTCTGAGCATCGGCGAATCCATTCAAGACACACGGGTCGCTGGCCTGCTTGACCTCGATCCACTGGTCGTGAGCCGCTGGCTCTGCGGCGAGGACCTGCACGGCATTTACCAGCCCATCGTCCTGCGCCATTGCATTCTAGACGGGCTCGATCTGGAGGGGCGCACGTTTTACGAGATGGTGGAGTTGGTCGGCTGTCGCATCGCGGCGGCCCATTTCAACCAGGCTTACTTTTACTCCAATCTGTTGGTCGAGGACTGTGTTTTCGAGGGGGACTTTGAGGGCCAGGGTATTCAAAGCGACGGGCGCATGGTAGTTCACAACACCATCTTCACCGGTTGGGCGGAGTTCGGTGCTATAAGCCTGCGTGGTAAAGTTGATCTGGTTGACGTTTCCTTTCCTGGCGGCACCAACCTGCTGCACATACTGTGCAATGGCTCGGGGGAGCGACTCGGGCGCGAGATCAGGTTCAACGGCTGCCGGTTTCACGCCGAAGATG
>Ga0315546_1001973_pt1 | contig 12310 bp, 12 predicted proteins | sample SalMarSW160170MG_FD_203833 | JGI IMG/M metagenome (GOLD analysis project Ga0315546, IMG submission 203833) | Salt marsh sediment microbial communities from the Plum Island Ecosystem LTER, Massachusetts, United States - Salt Marsh Sediment SW1601-170 ... | reverse complement strand
GAACAGGTCAAGGTCGAGATCGAAAAATCTACTTCCGACTACGACCGGGAGAAATTACAGGAGCGGCTGGCAAAGTTGGCCGGTGGCGTCGCCATCATCCGCGTCGGCGCGGCCACTGAGACCGAGCTGAAGGAGAAGAAGCACCGCGTCGAGGACGCGCTCTCGGCCACCCGCGCGGCGGTCGAGGAGGGAATCGTGCCCGGTGGTGGCGTGGCGCTGATCAACTCTATCGCTGCGCTCGACAAGGTCGAGATGGAGTACCCCGACGAGCAGACCGGCGTCAACATCCTGCGCGCGACGCTGGAGATGCCTATGCGTAAGATCGCCGAGAACGCGGGAGAGGATGGTGCAGTGATCCTCGACACTGTGCGGCGAGCCCAGAAAGAGAAGAAGAACAACCGCATCGGCTATGACGTGCTTCAGGGCGACTTTATGGATATGGTGGAGGCAGGTATCACTGACCCGGCCAAGGTGACCAAGGGTGCGCTCTCTAACGCAGCTTCTATCGCGGCCATGATCCTTTCCACCGAGGCGCTGATCACCGACATCCCGGAGGAAGAAAAGCCCGCGCCGCCACCGATGCCGCAGTATTAGGCTGGCGCGGTCACTCCGCAGATAATCAGCGTAGATCAGCGTTAATCTGCGTCCCATAAAGATTTGTCAGTCAACCAGACAGCAGACGTCAAGTAATGCAGGCAAAGGGCCCCTCGCTATAGCGAGGGGCCTTTTGACACGTGGCAAGTCGTGCCAATCGCCGACCGTCAGCCCGCCGCAGAAACCTGAGATGAAGTTGCCATACGAGTCGAAGTGGGAATGGCAGGCGTAGAGGATCTCCCCGGCGCAGTTCACTCCCCAGGGCCTCTTCCAGGTCTACCTGGTGCCCCACCGGGGCAACGCCAGACGGCAGATGTGGCGGGAGTGCAAGGCCGCCTTCGGCGACCGGCTGCATGGGGCCGTTTTAACCCGTTTTAACGGGTTTCGTAGTATCAGCGGGGTGTTTCAACGCCACGCCTCAAGGCTGGCCTTACTTCTGGTACCGGTATCACTGTCCCCACTGCCGGCTCCCCACTGCGGCTCCTCACCACCACCGCCCCTGGCAACTGAGGTTGCACCACTGCCACCCAGCGGGCGTCGCAGGCCCGCACCAGGGCCGCCCACAGCCAGAGGGGTAGTTTCCCGCTCAGGATCGCTCCTCCTGCCGGACAGGGTAGCAGGTGGAGTTCATCCACTTCGGTGATGTCCAGGTAGGCATCGGGGAGGCTGAACTCCAGGAGTCGGGCGCCGGGGAGGGTGCGCTGTCCCACGGTGAGCGGGCCTTCTGGGGTGGGATCGCCTCCTGGAATGATGGGCGCCTTCACCCAGCCCAACCGCACGTCGAACAGGAAAAAGGGAGCAGGGAGCGCATGGGCTGCTGCGGCCGCGTAGAGCCAGTTGGGGCCGCGCCCGTAGAGCGCCACTGGTTCCAGGGCCGGCAGGTAGTCCAGCACTGCCGGAAGGTCCTGCGGCTGCCACCGATTGGGGTCCCGCCCCATCTGCCGCGCCAGGCGTTCCAGGTCCACGCACAACTCCACCGGGGCGCTTTCCAGGTGGCGGCGGCGCAAGCCGGGAGAGGCTGCGATGAAGAGTTCCGACAGTCGCATCACCAGTGCACCGAAGGCCGCCCCCTCTGCCCGGCACCCCCGCTCCAGCCCTGCCAGAGTTCCTCGCACAAGCGGCTCTTCCTGTTCCAGCCGGTTTTCCCCGTGCAGATCGGAGCGCAAATCCGCCAGGAGAACCAGGCCGTGGCGGGCGAATCGCGCTGCCCATTCCCGTCGAGCCTCGTCATTGGGGATGAGGAGGATGGCGTGGGTGCAATTGTCCAGGATCGTTTCCTGCGCTGGTGTAGGCAGGCCTCCCACATCCACGATGAGGGGCAGATGTCGCCGGGCGACGTCGCGCCGCAGGAGAGGGAGCCAGGCTTCGCTGCGTGCCCCCTTCATCCTCAAGTGGCGCACTGTGTCTGGCTCCCCCTCGTGAAACCAATCCCCCTCGTAGTCCGGCGGATAGGCCCGCAAGAGATAATGAGGTACACCGCGCTCCCGCAGGGCGCGGGTCAAGCTGTAGGCCAGCACCGATTTGCCGCTGTGGGATGGCCCACCGATGGCCACGGCTGGCAAGGGGTTAAATACGATTTGACTTTTTTGTGTGTTCTTCATATACTGTACACCGATGATGTTTCATTCTGCGTAGGGGTCTCACCGGACGACATCTGACAGCATTTCAGGTACGCCTTATCCGAGATAAACGGCTTCGATTGGCCGATTAACGCAAGCTCCTGGCGGTCGAAGCCCTGTTCGCCTAATTTGGCATAATCGGTTTTGCAATGCTGCAGAATTTCCCCTCTAAGGGTAAAGCCACCGCGCTCGTCACGATGGGCGGGCAGGCCCAGGTCGTCACCTTCACCCTGGACGCTCTTTTGGAACTTGGGGAGGAGGTCTCGACTGTTTTGGTGCTCCATCTTTCCCCGGATGACCCCCGCGTGCGGCGGGCTTTGGCCCAATTGAGTGGTGAGTTCGCCGGGGAGCGTTACCAGGGCCGTCCCCTCGCCTTCCGTCACCTCACCATCCAGGCCAGCGGGGAACCGCTTTCTGCCATCCGCAACGGTCAGGAGGCCGAGGCCGTCTGGGAGATGGCGCGGGACCTGCTGGCGGAGTTGAAGCGCACCGGACGGCCGCTCCACCTCTGCATCGCCGGCGGGCCGCGCTTGCTGGCGTTGACGCTCACCAGCGCCAGCTTACTCCAGTGCGACCATCGCGACCGCCTCTGGCATCTCTACACGCCCCGAGAGTTTTTGGAGCAGGCACGCGACGGAGCCATTCTCCACGCTCCGCCGGAAGCTGGGGTGTGTCTTATCCCCGTACCCCTGGTCCCATGGGGGACTTATTTCCCCGCACTGCGGACACTGAGCCAGCCCATCTCTCCGTCCACGCCGCTCCCTGCCCCAGCCGACTCGGCCTGCTGCGCTGCTGTGTGTGAGCAACTCACCGACCGTCAACGGGAGGTGCTGCAGGTGTTGGCCGAGGGGCTGTCTCCTCAGGAGGCTGCCGAGCGGTTGTGCATCACGCTCAAGACACTGGACACCCACAAAACGGAGATATTCGCCGAGTGTCGCGTCGCCTGGGGTTTGCCGGAAGACACGCGGCTGACTTATCATTTTTTGCGGGAAAAGTTCGGTCCCTGGATGGCCTTCCAGGCTCAACTGGGACGGAACCTGTGACGGATTGTAACAGTGCGTCCGGGGTTATTATAGCCCAGAGGTGCGGGGGATGCATCAGAGAAATCTCTGAAAGGTTCAGGGGGATTCTCGGTTGAGGTGGGGAAGGAAAGCGATTATACTTGGTGACAGGGAGCAGGGGGGCACCAGTGGCCCAGAACTTGATCTCTGTACGAAGTTGAGTATACTGAGTCCATCCTTGAACAGTGCTATGAGTGGCTCGTATGATGCCTGCAGGCAGAATGTCCCACCGCAAGCTTTTCGGGGTTGGTACTGGCAGCGTGTGCTGTTGTCTGGCTCCGTCTGTTTACTCAGACTGGCTCGGTAGAGTTGCGGATGACAAGCGGCAGTGGATATGATACGCTAACAATCAGGAAGGAGTGGAGTATGCCTATGAAGCAAGAAGAGATCACAAAATGGGTGGAGGAAGTGCTCAGGCCAGTACTGAGAGGCGAACCGGTCAAGGGCGAAGTCGCTTTGCTCAGCGCCGATGCGGATAGGATCAAGGATTACGTCTTCGAGTCGGCAAAACTGCCGGAGATCCGTGGGGCAAGTATGATTCTGGACGAACTGAACCAGGGTTGGCCTGACGATGAAGGCCCAAACATTCGCAAGCTATTCTCCGCCAGAGGGTTGCCGGTCGGTCACAAGGATAACCTCAACGCACTAAGTTGCATTGTCTACGCCGGGGGTGGCAGCCTGCTGGCGCTGGTGCCTCCCGATTTAGCCAAGACCCTCAAGGCAGACATTGAGACGCTGTATCCTCGTGAAACCGATGCAGCGACGATCACCTGTGTCCGGCGGAAGGTGTCACCGGCTGAACTCTGGGATGGGTACCGGCCAGAAGGTCTGGACTACGCTGCTCTCCTGGCTTTGCAGGACAAGCTGAGCGAAGCCGAATGGCAAAGGATCGCCGACTACTATCACGAGTGCGGCGAGAACGGTAGCGAAGTCACATCTGAGCAGTTCGCCCGCCGCCGCAACTTCGGGCAGGTGATGGCTTTACAGAGTGTTGAGTTGCGCAAGGCGAAAGAGGAGAAGGCAGTGGGGCCCCTGTTTGAGGCTGTTCCCTTCGCCCGGCGCTGCGAATCGTGCGGGATTCGGCCGGCCAACTGCTTTTTCAAGCCGACACCGCTGCCAGGCCGCTATCTCTGCGAGGTATGCCTCACGAAGGTTCAGCGCAGTACACAGCTTGGAGGTAAGAAAGAATGGACACGCCAGTTCGAGCAGTTTCTGCACGACGCTGATGAGATTTGTGATGCCGTTGCCTATCTCGGCGGTATGAATTGGGACGGCTTGCGGGACGTTGTTGGCGCGGAGGATGTAAGCGAAATCGGTGCTGCGTCGCGTGAGCGCGGCTACATTGGATTTATCTACGCCGATGGCAACGGAGTGGGAAGCCTTGTAGAGAGTTCCGATACAATCGCAGAATACCGGCGCAAATCCAACATATTGGTGACGACGATGTCCAAGGTGGTCTTTGCTGCTTTATGCCGGCACTTGCGTATTCGCCGGCACGTACAGCGAACAAAATCCGATGGTAGCAAGTACTGGGTTGATATTCACCCGTTCGAGATCATCACCATCGGAGGTGATGACGTGCTGCTAATTGTGCCCGGTGACCAAGCTCTCGCTATTGCCTACGAAATATGTCATGCTTTTGAAGTCGAGTTGGTTGATCGGGAATTTGATCCTGCCACATACGCCACCATGTCGGCCGGGGTGGTCATCGCCGACCACCACAACCCGATCTACTTCCTGCGCGGCCTGGCCGACGAGTTGCTGAAGAAGAGTGCCAAGAAGCGGGCCCGGGAACTGGTTGCCGATCCAGGTGAGAGAGCGCAGGGGACGGTGGATTTCCTGGTGCTCAAGTCGCAGAGCATGGTGGCCACTACGGTGGGCCATCTGCGCGGTGCGCCTCCCTACCGTTTCACCGACCGCCATAATAAGACCACCACATTGTTGACAGGGCGACCGTTCACCTTGGAAGAGGTGAACCGGCTAGTGGATACTGTGCAGGCGTTAGAGGTCTTTAGCTTTCCGGGTAGCCAGCTCCAAGGTCTACGCGAGATGCTGTATCGGGGACGAATGATGTCTACCCTATACTACCTGTATCAATACGCCCGGGCGAACCAGAACCGGCGGAAGCTGTTGGCCTGGATCGAGGAACAATGGGGAATGCGAAATGCCCGCAACCCACCGCCCTGGGTCCACGTGGGCCGCAAGCGGGGCTTTGATCGCTATGCTACCCCCTGGCCGGACATTATCGAGGTCCAGGAGTTCATCCCCAGGCCCTCGGGTGAGAAGAAACGTTGGCTGAAGGAACGGATTCTTGACGAAGGAGGTGAGGCTGTTGCGAGTGGAGATTAAGCTGAGGGTGATTTTCAAAACGCCCTTTTGCGTCGGTTCGGGGGCCATGGCCGACTCGCTGGCCCACAAGCCGATGCTGAAGGATGCTCACCGGCTGCCTATACTGCCTGGCTCGACCCTCAAGGGGCGGCTGCGCCACGAGTGTGAACGGATTGTACGCTCGCTGACGGATGACGACAATGCCGTGTGTCACGGGCCAGCGCCGCATGGCATGTGCCCCCTGGATCCGGCCCGGTTGGGTCACCAGGACAGGAAAGCCTGCCCGGTGTGTCAGGTTTTCGGCTCGCCATGGCTGCCCAGTGCCCTGCGGTTCAGCGATCTGCGGTGGACCCTGGCCGAAGAACTGGCGGACGAGCCGCTGCCGGTCACCGATCTGCGCTACGGAGTCAGCCTGCGCCGGGCGCGGCGGGTGGCCGAGGAGGACCGGCTGTTCACTACGGAGACCTTCGCCCCCACGAGGGAGACCACTTATGTCGGGCAGGTCGTGGGCCACTTCCCCGACGACGACAGCGAGCGCTACTGGCAGGTGGCGTTGGTGCTGGCTGGCCTGCGGGCGATCACCAGCCTGGGCGGCGGGCGGTCGCGGGGGCTCGGATGGTGCCACATCGAGGCCCAGGCTTATGACGTGCTGGATGGTGATCGCTTCCCGATTGAGACACCCATGGTACGAGAGGAGTTAGAGCGATGGTTGCACTCGATGTCACGATAGAACTGGCTTCGCCGCTTCTTCTGGGCAGCACCAAACAGGGGCTGGTGATTGAGACCTTCACCTATCTGCCTGGTTCGGTCCTGCGAGGAGTAGTGGCCGAGGCGCTGCTGCGCCAGTGGCCGCCTGACAAACGGAAAGTGCCTCATCCACAGGAATGTCCCGATCGGGAAATCTGTGCCTTCTGTCAGGTCTTTTATCCTCAGTCGGGCGAGCCACCTCGCTTCGGTAACTGTTATCCTGGGAGCGCGGTCAGTGTCCCCTTTCCGGCCACGACCCGCACTTGCAAGCATCATCCCGGTTTCCAGCGGGTGGAAGCCGACCCGGACGAGCGACACGGCGTCTTCGACGTCCTGATCCGTCAGGTGGCCTTTGAGCAGGCTATGGAAACCCGGCGGCCGCTGCCCTACGTCTACCTGCCCCGCTGTCCCCGCTGTCGGGAGCCAGTCAAACCGATGGAAGGCTTCTACGCCTTGCTGGGCGACCGTTTCCAGGCCCCCTGGATACCCATCCGTCGCCTTTCCCGTACGGCCATCGGCCGGGGGCGGGGTACAGCTCAGGAGGCGCAACTGTACACCCTCAGCGTGCTGAGCGAGGAGATGGACACTGACTTCCTGGACGAAGACGGCAGTCCTGTCCGGCACATCACCACGCTGCGGGGCCAGGTGTGGGTGGAGGAGGCGGGTGTGGAAGCGATGACGGCGGCGCTCCGCCAAGTCGAACGGCTGGGCGGGGCCCGGTCGCGGGGTCTGGGCCAGGTGGCTGAGGTCATGGTCCGGCCGACCTTGAAGCCAGAGGATGCTGGCCTGGGTCTCTTCTTGGAGGCCCTGGAGGGAAGCAAGTTCGCTCTGAGCGGAGAACTGGCCCGGCGAGAGGAGGATGGCGAACCGCTGCGCCCGGCCAACCTGGGGGAACGGCTGCTCTGCTTCAACCATCGGCTCCAGGCAGAGCGGGAGTTCTACGCCCGACTGAGGCTGCCGGTGCTGGAGCAGGGTTGGTATTTCACCCTCGATCTGCTGGCCGATGCTGTGCTGCACGACACCGATGGGCTGCCTACGTTGCGGCTCGACCCGGTGGAGATTGGGCTGGCCGGGGATGGCCTGCCGGAGGTGAGACTGGAGCGGGCCTTTGTCAGCCGGGCCTACTGCGGCGGCTGGTCGGGGGCCCACCGGTTGCCTCGCCAGGTGCGGTTGGCGGCCGAGATGGGCGGTGTCTACCTGTATGGCGTGGCTGCGGCCGGCCCGGAGGCGAACAGGCGATTGTTGGAGATTCTACGGCTTATGGAAGAAAAAGGGATCGGTGAGGGGCGGGCGCGCGGCTTTGGCCGGGTGCAGGTCTGCTCCCTCTTTCATCTGGAGGTGAAAGCACGATGACGACAGAGACTTTGCGCCGCGAGTTGCGCATCAATCGGGAGATTGACGGTTCCATGAACGAGTTGCTGGTGGAGATGCAGCGCTTCGTGGACAATACCCGCATCTGGGAGAGCCGGATGGAGGTGCACCAGATGACCAACCTGGTGGCCGTGTCCGGCGAAACCGGGAGCGTGGAGGTGGTGAAGAACTTCATCCGCTACCAGATCGGGCGGGATGCCCGCAACGATAACTGGCGTTGGCGGGTGGGGGGCGTCAAGAACTTTGGCGAACAACTGGTGGACAGGTTGGACGAGCTACAGGACATGGCCCAGGGGGCCGTGGCCGGGGCCAGCAATCCCACTGCGGATGAGCGGGATGTAGACCGGGTCTGGATGACCCTCTGCCGCGCCTATCTGGGCCACCTGAGCCGCTACTTTTATTACAAGAAGAGGACGGCCGAAGGAGGAGGGCGATGAGTGCTCTGGATTTTACCCGCTTCCACAGCCGGCTGCGGCTGAGCGGTCGGCTGCGGTTGGAGACGTCGTTACGGGTCGGGAGCGGTGGCGGAGGGGACGCGGGGGGCACGGCCGACATCACGGTGGTCAAAGATGTGACCGGCGCACCCTACATCCCTGGCTCCTCGTTCAAAGGCGCGCTGCGGGCACACCTGGAAGGGGTGCTGCGAGCCATCAACCAGGAGTACGCCTGTCTGTGTGTGACCATCCGAAAGGGGGCCACCGATGGCTGCCCCACTACCCGCGATCCGCAGAAGGAGTGGCCTGACCTGGAGCCGCTCAAGAAGGCGATCGAGCAAAGCCGCGCCGACAGCAGCGACCTGGATGACTTTTACTTTTCCAAGTCCTGCAAGGTCTGTCGAGTCTTCGGCTCGCCCCACCTGGCGTCCAAAGTATTCGTGCGGGACCTGGCCCTGCCTGATGGAGAGGAGTGGCTGGGCCGCTATCAGATCCGTGACGGGGTGGCGATTGACCGGGACACGGAGACAGCCAGCGAGGGGAAGCTATATTCCTTCGAGGCGGTGCCGGCCGGCACAGAGTTTGCCTGCGAGATCATCGTCGAGAACGCCAGCGTGGCCGAACAAGGGATGGTGCTGCTGGGGCTGAAGGGGTTTGAAGCTGGCCGGGTGCCCCTGGGCGGAGCCCGCTCGCGGGGCCTGGGTCGGGTACACCTGGAATGGGAGCAGTGTGAAGAGGTGGACGGCGGCGACCCGACGGCTTTGCTGGATTATCTGATGACCGGCCAGGCGCAGCCGCTGGACGCGGCGGGCCTGGACCGCAAAATCGAGGCCTTTCGCCGGGAACTGGGGGTGTAACCATGCACAAGCAAGTGGTCAACGAACTGTACCTGGCCTTCGCCATCGAGCCGCGGGGGCCGATCCTGATCAAATCGGGCCGGGAGAGCGGGGCCGACCCCACGCTCCTGGACATGAATTTCGTGCGTATCAGCCACGCCAGTGTCGGCCGGGAGACGGTCTACCTGCCCGGCTCCAGCCTGAAGGGGACGCTGCGCTCCTACTGTGAGAAGGTGGCCCGCACCGTGGGCGACGGGGTGCGCCGCTCCCCACCTTTCAGTTGCAACCCGCTGGGCAACAGCGGTGACCCGAAGCGTAGCGACTACGCCTGCGGTCGCCACTTTGACCTGAGGAGCGTCAAACGGGAGATAAGGGATGCGGTGCGAGAACAAGGGACTACCGAGAGCGCCGAGATATTCTCCCGCTCCTGCCCCATCTGTCGTATCTTCGGCCACACCTCGCTGGCGGCCCACCTGCGCCTGTCTGACTTCTATCCTTTCGATCCCGAGGCGCCGGACGATCTGAGTCTCTTCGAGGCGGCCAATCGCACCGAGCAGCGAGACGGGGTGGCGATTGACCGGGTGTCGGGCGCGGTGGCGGTGGGGCCCTTCAGCCTGGAGGTGGTCACCGGCGGCGCTTTCTACGGTGACCTGACCCTGCGGAACTTCCAACTGTGGCAGGTGGGGCTGCTGGCCATTGCCCTGCGAGACCTGGCCCGGGAGCGGGTGCCGCTGGGCTTTTCCAAGTCCAGGGGGCTGGGTCGGGTGACGGTGCGACTCCGCCGGCTGGAGGTGGGCTACCCCGGCCGTTTCCGGGTCGAGGAGAATGGCCGCCGCCTGGACCAGACGTTGTACGGCGTGACGGCCTTTCTGGGCGAGACGACGGCCGCAGCTTACGACTATCGCCCGGAGCCGGTATTGCCGCTGCCTGACGGTGGGGAACTGTTCGAGGCCGGCGAGTATGGCCGGGTAGCAGTGGCTTACAAGGACCCGGTGGCCATCAAGGATGTACTGCGGGCCTGCGTCGGCCCCTGGCGGGAGTTCGTCGAGGCCTGGCGGGCGGGGGAGGGGCGGCGATGAGCAACGGCTACGTCTATAGCCGGCGGCTGGATCGGGCCGGGCTCCAGGCCCTGTTGGGAGCGCGACGGGGGGAGCTGGCCTACGTTATGCAGGAGACCGACGCGGACATCGCCTTCGCAGAAATCACCGCCCTGGATCAGCCCTGGTCGCGGGGACGAGCCTTCGGCGAGACACTAGAGGTACGCTGGACGCAGGAAGAAGGCGAACGCTACCGGGTCCTCTTGCTGAGCGAGGCGCCTCAGTCCGACCTGGCCGAGGCGGGGTGGTGTGTCCGCGAAGGGTTGACGGCGGTGGATGGGGTTCGGATCTACCTGTGGGGCCGCCACTATTCCTTCCTACGCGGGGGGCAGCCGGAGGGTCTCCCCCACGCCTGGGTGCAGGCCAGCATTCCCCGCGAACTCCACTATCCCTGGCCCCAGCCAGATGAACGGGTCTACCTGCGGGCTGTGGAATATCGGGAGGGTGGGATAGTACGGCTGACACGGTTCAAGGGACTTAAGGGGGATGAGGGGGAGACGAGAGGAGGCCAGAGATGACCAGGCGATCGACGCGTCCGGGCGGCCGGAGAGGTGGTTTCGAGGCCCCGGCGCCCAAGCCTTATGACTTCGTGCCCTTTGCCTCACGGATGGACAGGGCCCGGCCGCCGGGCCATGAGGGGTTTCACCTGGATGGCCACCTGAGCGGTCGGCTGGAATACGAGTTGATGGCTCGTAGCCACGTGCACGTCAGCTCAGGCAACTACGCCCTCAGCGAGGACCTGGGCCTTGAGCCGGGTGAGGTGATCCGCAGTTGCTACCGGGTGACGGTGGACGGCCGCTCAACCCCGGCTGTGCCCGGATCGTCCCTTAAGGGGGCGATACGGGCCATCGCCGAGGCGGTCTCGCCGTCGTGCGTCCGCGTGACGCGGGTCAACTGGCGGCAGTTGCCCCGGGCGTTGAGCCGTTCCTGCCCGGACCGCCGTCAGCCCGACGAATATTGCCCGGCCTGCGCCATCTTCGGAGCGATGAGCCGGCTGGGGCGGGTCAGTTTCGGCGATGCGCTGCTGGTGGAAGGGAAGACGGCGCTTTACCGTCTGCCGGCTCTTTACCGGCCGCGGGAGCGGCAGGCGCGGCGGGCTTACCTGGACCAGCAGGGGAACTTCAAGGGGCGCAAGTTCTACTTTCACGGCCGGCGGGCTGATCACGAGGGGGCCCGGTTCGAGGTAATCGTTGAGGGGAGCCGGCTGGCGGGTGCGCTAGACTTCACTGGCCTGAAGCCAGCCGAACTAGGGCTGGTGCTCTTCGCTCTGGGGCTAGACGGCAGTTTCCGGCCGATGCTGGGGGGCGGGAAGCCGGTCTGCCTGGGGGCAGTGGAGCTCGTGCCTCGCTCGTTGGCGTTGGTCACGGGGGAGAGCTTCACAGACTACGACTCTGGCGACCGGATACTGGCCGGAACAACCCTGGATGACTTCGTCCGAGGGCACATCGAAGAGGCAACGGTCCGTAAGGTGATCCTGGGTCCTCAGCGGGATCGGCTGCGGCAGATACTGGATCCAGACAACCCCCGGCTGGCGCCGACAGGCATGTACTAGTCTTTCACTTCGCAGATGGAGTTATCCGCCTGATGCGGAACCGACCCTATCGCTATGGCCTGGGGGATGAGGCAGGGGAAACAGGCTTCAAATTTGAGCGAGGCTCGACCACCTTCTTCGTGTACTCGCTCGTGCTGACTGACAACCTCCAGCCATTAAGGGAATACGTTAGAGTCTATTCACAATTAGATTTCGCCCCACTGGGACCAGGAGATGGGCCTCAAATCAGCGAGTATTCCCCACTGGGGTCTCGAATTCGCAGGTTTTTCGGTGATGTCGCCCCACAAAACCTTATTGTGAATAAAGTCTGTTGACGAGATGCGAGACAGACTGAAGGTGACCAACCTGAAGGAGTTCAAGTTCCACAAATCTTCAGATGCCCATCGCCGGGCCTTTCTCGCCGGGTTGCGATCGTTCGACTTTGTTGTCAGAGCTCTTGCGGTCAACAAAACCAGGCTACCTCTGTCCTTCCGCAAGGTGGGCAAATTGGGTTTCTACGCCTTTTTCCTCAACAACCTGATCCAGCGCATTCCTGCGAGTGAGTTAGTACCTTGCCAATCAAATTCTTGCACAGGAAGCAAGGATTTCATGCTTGAGCTTGAGCATACGCAAGCTCAGGGATGATGACTATCTCTCGCAGCTTTAAGGCCATCATCACAACCTGACGGCCA
>Ga0315546_1001966_pt1 | contig 12324 bp, 7 predicted proteins | sample SalMarSW160170MG_FD_203833 | JGI IMG/M metagenome (GOLD analysis project Ga0315546, IMG submission 203833) | Salt marsh sediment microbial communities from the Plum Island Ecosystem LTER, Massachusetts, United States - Salt Marsh Sediment SW1601-170 ... | reverse complement strand
CATTTGTTCCTTATTAATAGTTGAGTTACAACCCATTAATAAAAGAACTAAAAGACATAGGGTGGTTGCCTTTTGCATAAAAATAACTATTAAATAGTACGTTTAATATATTATAAAAAAGTATTGAATTATAAACGCACTTAAATAAAATTTAGGACTGGCATTCACATGCTGTTTGCTCACTTGGATCACAACATTTACCACTGTAAGGTTTGCATACTAGGTGTTGTGTCCAAAAACATGGCCAACATGTTACTAATTTCAAAATATAATCGTCATAATCATATTGAGAACATTCTAAATCCTCTGCTATTGCAGTCTTAGTTTTTAATTCAAGTGTTACCTTGGAGGTTGCCTTTTCGTTACTTGAATAGTAAACGTTGACACTTAGTAACCCAATTCCAAATAAAATAATAAAAAGAAAGCTCAGTTTTTTCATTACCAGAATGATTTTATAGAAGGTTAATTAATTATTCTTAAGCAAAGTTAATATATATACATTGTTTATCAAAATAATATGTTAATATATTTATTATATTTTAGTTTTATTTTGAGAATTATTAAACTTTCAGCCACGGTTTTGAAAACAATAAGGTATTTTATCATTTTATCTTAAATTAGGGAAAAATCACTACGGAAGAGTTCAATAATTTTTGGTTAGACTTAAATAAGCCCCAGAACTTAGACAACAAGTATAATTAGAAATTTAATAAACTTGTTGTCATGAAAAAAAGAACAAAACACAGTACGGGTTTCAAAACAAAAGTTGTCCTTGAAGCCCTACAAGAGAGAGAATCAATACAGGAAATGATGTTTCCTTCACTTGAAAACCATACCACTATTTCACTTCAAAAGTATACCACTTTAATGCAAGGTTAATACTTATTTTCCATTATTAAAAGAACGTTGACTCAATGCTGGTGATGTCCCCCATTAATCGCTTCTTACCAGCTTCTAAAAAGGATTTACTCCAGTTGTAATACAAGTTAGCATGAATACCTTCTTTGCGGCAAATAGCAGCAATAGACTCCTCTCCCCGGAGGCCTTCCAATATAATCCTAATCTTTTCTTCTGCTGAAAATTTACGACGAGTTTTGCGTTTGATTTCTCGAACAACTTTTTCCGGACTTTTCTTTTGATTCATGGTGATTCATTTAGATGTTTATAAAATAATAAAATCACCACTTAGTTTATACATTTATTGGGTCCAACTTACTTTGAAGTCATACACCCAAGATTTGGCAGAGTGACTTAACTATTTGTCCAGTGTTTTATTGCAATTCCAGATTAATTGCTTCCTATAACAACTTCACCTTTAATTACTAACTTCACAGGTGAGTCCTGGCCATTATAATGAACAAATATACTTTTACTAAAAACCTCCGGTCGGGATGTGTCGTACCAAACGATTATTTCATTCTTACTTCCTTCTGGTAATGGTTTTTCAGGCCATTCCGGTACAGTACAACCACATGTTGTCTCAACTCTATAAATCAGAAGCGGGGAGTCTCCTTTATTGATAAATGAAAATGAACAGGTAGCATTTTCATTTATTTCCAGCTTTCCAAATGTAAATTCAGTGGAATCAAATTTAATTACAGCATTTTTATTTCCTGATTGCATAAAACATCCGTTTAAGCATGTAATTGATAATATAGTCAAGAAAATGATTATTTTGTTCATGATGTAATTATTATACTTAATGAATTATCTTTATTTTACTCTTTTTTGTCACTTATTATTTACTTCTGTAATTAGTTCCTTCATTTCGGTCTTAATTTCTTCTATTGCAGGTGAAGGTATTTTAACGTGTTTATTTAAAACGTTAGTTGCTGTTTTAATAGCCTTTTCCAATTTACCGGTATCAAAGTATAATTTTGCAAGAAGATATTCAGGATAGAACCTATCCGGGGTCATATTCATTGCTTTGATATATGCTTCTTCTGCATTTTCATAAATACCCAACGCTTTATAACTATCTCCAAGAGCTGTGAACATTACTGTATTTGGATAGTATATTCCGGCCTCATTTAATATTCTGATTGCCTCCTCATGTTCTTCTGCCATTGAAAGGGCTTTGCCATAGTTAAGTAGAAAGTCTCCATTATATCTTAGTGCCGGGTATGCGTTTCTGTAATCATCAATACATGATTTATATGCTCCCATCTGGTATATTTTATATGCAGTAGTCCAATTTTGGTAGGCTTTATAAAGTTTAGTTCCTTTCAGGACAGAAAACATGAATAAAAATGACAGAACTAAGACCATGATAATCCTTCCAGGCTTTTTTCTCCTGATTGAATATTGACTAACCGGCTTATTATTTGTCTTACTGTGTGTAAAAGATATAGGTTTCAGGTAGCTTGTAACCAGAGCTAGTGCTGTTACTATAATAACGTTCAAAGGGAGGATATCCTCCGGGTAGGAAAACATTCCAAAGATTATAGCTGACAGGATCGAAGCTCTAGCTGCATTTATAGTAAAATGGTCTCCTTTTTTGATAGTATTCCCAAAGAATATATGATAAAGTAATAATAAAACTATTATAAAACCTATCAAACCATATTCAGTCAGTAATTTCAGGAATATATTGAAAGTATATTTATTGTTGCCGGCAAGTAAAGCTTTTTCAGAATCAGTATTTCCGGCGAAATAATCTGCTTGATAATTCATATAATTCGCTTCGAAACCTCCTGGTCCATGCCCTGTTACAGGTTTATCAGCTATCATTTCAGTAGTAACTTTCCAGATAAGTAAACGACCATCGGCTGAGTCTTTTTTCATGTAATAAAGTGAAATACCAGAAGTGCAGATAAGGATAACAAATGATACAATCAGAAATACTTTTATTTTAGGACTCCTGATTTTGATACTTAATTTCAAAGGAATTATTTCACGGAAGTAATTATCTGTTGTCTTTCCGGATTTTATAAATGTTGCTATTAAAAAACAGGAGGATATAATAGCAGCGAGCCATGCGGAACGAGAGCGAGTGGACGGTAAAACAATAAGTATAAGTATAAGCGCTGCAAGGTAAAAGTAATGTAATACAGGGATAAAATTTAAAACTGATAATTGTTTTATAATAAGGTACAACCTGTTTGCACCGGCATCTGGTTTTCTTGCTGACAAAGCCAGAGCAACTGGGAATACAACAGCCAGGTAGCCGGCATAAGGACCTGGGTTGAAGAAGCTTCCGGTAATTTTAAACTGATAATGATGCGAAGGATACAGTTCGTAAAGTTGAAGATTGCCGTAAATAGCCTGTAAAATACCACTGAAAATAATAAAGAAAAGAATAGTAGCTGTCTGTTCCGGTTTTAGCGATCTGACAGTAATATAGATAATAATTAACCCTATCAACTTGAGTACTGATTCAAGAGAGATATTGGAATTATTTATAAATATAGAAACTGCACATGTTCCCACTAGCAAAATAAGTAAAAGATCCGGCATGCTAAGACCGAAATAATAGAATCCCTTACTGAATAGAATTTTTATAATCAAATACAATGTTAATATAATGGTACCGGCTACTAAACATATAAGATATCCGTCAGATGGTTGTGCAAGGGTGGTATTATATGCCAGGGGAGTGATAAATATTATTAATCCAACCAGGAAAGCAGAAATGAGAGATGTGATTGAACGTAAAGGTTTCATTTCAGGTCATTGTTCCAGCAGGCATTCACCATTGCATTCTTGAAGCCATAGCCAGCCGCATCCACCATTAGTCTTATTACAACCTGTATCATTGCACATACCCGGATAACAGAAACTGGTGGATTGATTGCAGTTACAGGTTTCACTACCGGCCTTAGCTGTTTTTTTCAGGTCTTTGATCCCTTTTACAGTATGCAAAAATTCAGAATAAGAAATATCCAGAGAAGATATAACGAAAGCCATTTTATTAACATCCCAAAGCAAATTATCATATCCAAATTTCATCCAGTGATCAGAAAAGTTAAGATCAATACCTTTTTCGATCAATTTAGTATCATCTCCGGAAAAAACCTCCGGGCATAAATAATCAATTAATGAAATTATATGGATCGTTTCTTCATTTGTCCATTCTTCAGTATACAGGATCAGGTTAAGCCTTTCTGTCCATAACTCATATCTTTTTTCGGGTGTATAGCTTCTGTAAACGGCCCTTTGTAATTCTTTAGACAGGGCACTTATATCCTGAATTTCCAGCGTTGAAAGTTCCTGAATATTATTCTTTACATAGGAGTCTTTTACAGGATCAAAGGAGAATAGAGGTTCACTATCATTTTCACAACCACATATAATACAAATTAAGAGAATGTAAATTACAGTCTTGACTTTCATAATAAGTTGTATTGAATATATATATCTGCAATATATTAATTAATTATATTTTTACAAACAGTTATACAAGATAAATTATGTTGGCAGTTCTGTTTTTTTAATAACCTTTATATATATTAGGATAAATGCAAATATTATCTGTACAAAATAAATATACTCAAATCTCCTAAGCAGGAAATAATGATCCAGGACATTCTTTCCCCCCGCCATTCGTGTGTAATTTTCCAGTAACGGTATTATACTATGATTAATAATTCCCAGAAACAATGCAAAAATGACAATCACTATTAGATATTTTGAATATATCTCCAGTTTATTGATCCTTTTATGCAGGAATTTTCCCTGGTTCAGGAAAATAGAAACGAGAAAGATCCCGAATATTATCAGGAAACCATAAACAACAACTTTGCTCATGATTGTCGCTTTAATAAGGTCATAATCAGATCGAATACTTATTATATAAATAAAAGCAACAATAAGTCTGATTAAATAATAAGTAAATAAATAAATTATAACTCCTGTACAAACAATAGCAACATTCTTTAGCTCATTTATTTGTCTATTACTTTCTACAAACTCATCACCCCAGTCCTTTTCAGTGCCCAGGCGGTTTGAGGCAACCAGAAAAGCTTCTTTCTTGCTAAGATTTGTTTTAACCAGGGTATTATATTCATCTTCCAGATGAGCCTTAAGTTCCTCGATATCAGATTTGGTAAGATCTTTTGTTGCGGTAATTCTTTTTTCCCAGTCATTGAAAGCTTCTTCAATATCAAAATAACCTGTTGGCATATTTAGATTTATTAACTGTACTGCATTATATTGTAAAGTTAAGAAAACAGAATGAACGGGATTAGATCCCTCCGCAAATTTTTACTTAAGAAGGCAAAGCAGGATGATAAAAAAATTTATATCTTAAAGCCTGTTTTGTTAAATCAATGTCTGTGAGGATGAAAACATAATTTCATGGCTTGTTTTTTGTGCCAAATAATAATTGATTGTAATAAACTTCATATATTTAGAAAACCTAAATAACCTTAAAAACATGAAAAACCTTTTCGAGGGAATGTTAGTATTTCTGATTATACTATCCCTGCAAACATGCAAAACCCGGGAAGAAGATAACCGCGAGGAAATGGCCAGGCGCTCGTCAGTGAGGGATGCCGTAACGGTGTCTACCACGGAACTTAAAAGAACTACTTTCTACCATGAACTGGTATCCAATGGTAAGGCGTACGCCAAAAGAATATCAACCGTCCCTTTCAGGGTGGACGGCACTATTGAAAGGATCCATGTTAAAAACGGGGACCATGTTAAAAAAGGACATCTACTTGCTGAATTGGAAGATTTTAACTACCGTATCCAGTACGAAAAGGCAAAGCAGCAACTCGAAAAAGCAATGATTGAGTTTAAAGATGATCTCATTACTTTTCATGGTACTACCGATACTTCTGAACTGGGTGAAGAGATGATCCGTATGAGTAAGATCAGAAGCGGACTGATAGATGCCAAGACCAGCCTGCGTGAAGCTGAGTACAACCTCAGGCATACGAAAATATATGCACCGATAGATGGTAATATTGCAAACCTGGAAGCCAAGGAATGGAATCCAAGCAGTATTTATAATGATGGCCTGTGTAAGATTATCGATAATTCAGCTATTGAAGTGGAATTCCCGGTGCTGGAATCGGAATACGGGTTTATCAACCGGGGTATGCCGGTAAATATAATACCATTTATCAATGATGGTACGGAATATACCGGGCATATAACAAAGATCAATCCCCTGGTGGATGAGAATGGGATGGTAAAGGTAAGGGCTGAACTCAAAAACGGAGGCAGGCTGCTGGAGGGTATGAACGTAAAAATACTTATTCGTAAACCCGTTGAGGATCGCCTTGTTATCCCCAAGGAAGCCCTGGTAATACGCCAGGGCCGCGATGTGGTGTTTGTTCGCGAGGACAGCCTGGCAATATGGAAGTATGTTACCACTGAATTTGAAAGCTCCGACTCATTCTCAATATCCGAAGGGCTGGAAGAGGGTGACCTGGTAATATACAAAGGAAATGTTAACCTGGCCCATGAAACAATAGTTACGGAAGAGAACAAGTGAGTGCAGGATCCCATACTAAGGCTTTTTCTTCTTTTACGATCAATATAATTTTCGTATTGCTGATCATAATAGGTATTGCCGTTATACCTGTGCTGTCTCTTCAGCTTAATCCGACACGCTACATGCCTGAGATGACAGTATCATGGTCATGGCCCCTGGCACCTGCGCGGGTGATAGAGCAGGAGGTGACCTCGATACTGGAAGGTGTAGTGTCAACGGTTCCCGGGGTTGAAAGAATAGAATCGACAACACAGAACGGATCGGGGTCTATAAGTATTGAATTCGACAGGAATGCGGATCTGCAGGCAAAACGCTTCGAAGTGGCATCACTGCTGAGGGAGGCCAGGCATAAGCTGCCACCGGAGGTGTCTTACCCGGTAGTCCGGATGAGCATGCCCGATAATGATACAGGCACGGATATACTCGTATACCAGATAAACGGAACGGCAAGCCCCTCGTATATACAAAAGATGGCGGAGGAGCAGATAAAATCGAGGCTCGCGGTGGTTGATGGTGTATATGACATTAATGTGTACGGAGCCAGTAACCTTGAATGGGAGCTGGTTTATGACCAGGATAAGATACAAACTCTTGGCCTGTCGGCATATACCATAAGACAGGCGATAAGCAATTATCTTCTGGAGGATGAGATGGGCTCGGCCCTTGAGTCAGATATTTATGGTAATAATATAAGAACATATATCACCCTAAAAGGTAACAGCAAGAAGGAGGTCCAATGGGCCGGTGTTCCAGTTGCCAGGTGCGATAACAGGATCATTCACCTAGGGGATATATCATCGGTAAGACTCCTTGAACAGGATGCACGCACTTACTACAGGATAAACGGCCTGAACACCATAAACATGGTTATAAGGGCAGAAAAGAACGTTAATAATATAAAGGTGGCCGATGAAGTAAAGAACACCATGAAGGAAATTTCAGCAGACCTGCCGCCCGGATACAGTGCACGGATAAGTTACGATGCCACAATAACCCTTAAGGAAGAACTTACCAAGATCTTATACCGTACTATTGCATCTGTTATATTACTGCTGCTTTTCGTTTTCATAATAAGCCGGGAGATAAGGTACCTTGCCATAATAACCATCAGCCTGGTGGCTAACCTGGCCATCGCATTTATCTTTTATTACCTTCTCAAGCTGGAGTTGCACCTGTATTCACTTGCCGGAATTACCGTTTCTTTCGGTATTATTATCGATAATACCATAGTGATGACCGACCACCTTAGGCATCATAAGAACAAACTGGTATTCCTTGCCATAATGGCGGCAACACTGACTACTGTCGGGGCGCTCTCGGTAATTTTCTTCCTTGATGAAGAATCGAAAGCCAAACTGGCTGATTTTGCTGCCGTATTCATTGTAAACCTGATAGTATCGCTGGGAGTGGCTTTGTTCTTCATCCCTTCATTGCTGGATAAAATACCACTCCCGGTCAAAAGAAATGCAAGGATTGTAAAGCGTAAGCGACGTATAATACACATAAGCTCACTTTATTCAAAATATATAAATCTTGGGATCAGGTACAGGGTGGTTCTGATAATCATTGCAATACTGGGTTTTGGTCTGCCCTTATTCCTGGTTCCGGATAAGCTGCCCGTAGAGGACGATACAAGGTATTACGGATCACCGGTTCTGGAAACAGAACTCACACCATTCCAGGAAGTCTATAATAAAAGCATCGGTGCCAGGAAATTCAGCCAGGATATAAGGCCGGTAATTGAAAAAGTGCTCGGTGGCAGCCTGCGCCTCTTTGCCGATAAGATCTCATCCTCATTCGGATATTATTATTACGGAGGAGGCGATGAAGAGGTGCGTACGCGACTGAATGTAAGGATAGGGAGGAGCCAGGAGGGACTTACCATAGAGCACCTGAATGATATATGCACAAGGGTGGAGAACATGCTGGCCGGCTATGAAGAAATAGAAATGTTTAACACAAGCATTTATAGTGAAGAGTCGGCTAATATGAGTATTACTTTCGATCCAGAAATAGAGAACGGGATCTTTCCGTATATACTCAAGATAAGGATAGAGGACTTTATGATGGGCATAGGTTCATACCATGTAATGGTTTCGGGTGTAGGCAGGGCATTCTCCAACCAGGTGGGGAGCGACTACATAAGCGGACAATGGGCTGTGATGATGAAAGGGTATAATTATGATGAACTGATGACCTATGCCGAAGATCTTAAGTTAAGGTTGCTGGAGCATCCCCGTATACAGGAGGTTTATATCATGGGCAGCGGTGAACGTTACCAGAACAAAAAGATCACCCGTAACAGGCTTAACCTTGATGCCGCCTTCCTGGCAAACAATAATTCTGATCTGGGTTTTGCCTTTACGGAGATACAGAAATATTCAAGGACAAGATCACCATCGCTCTATCCCTTTGTAAATGATTTCAGGGCTCCGATGACCATCAAGGCAGCACAGAGCGAGGAATATGATTACTGGACGGTGATAAATACACCTGTTATCACCCCGGAAGGAGTATATGTCAAGCTCAGGGACTTTGCAGATATAAGAAGTGATATTACTGACAATAAGATCACCAGGGAGGACCAGCAATATGTATTAATGGTGATGTATGATTTTATAGGCAATTATGAACTGGGAAATATTATACTTGACAGGAATATAAGGGAAACTAAGGCACTGCTGCCCCTCGGCTATTCGGCTGACCGGTCATATTACAGGTATTCATGGGGTGAGCGTGAGAGTAACTTCTACCTTATATTCCTGGTTATACTGATAGTATATTTCATATGTGCAATATTGCTGGAATCGCTGTCACAGCCACTCGTGGTAATAAGTCTTATCCCGTTCTCTTTTATCGGGGTTTTTCTCACATTTCATGTATTTAATATCAGACCCGATGAAGGTGTGCTGGCGGCTATGTTATTACTGGCCGGGCTTGTGGTTAACTCTGCACTGTATATAGTAAACGATTATAATAATTTTAAAAAGAAAGGAAATGTACTGACGAAACTGAAGTTGTATATAAAGGCATATAATGCTAAGGTCGTACCTATTGCCCTGACAATACTGTCGACGATAATCGGTCTCTCACCCTTCCTGCTGGCGGGTAAGGATGAGCGATTCTGGTTTTCACTGGCAGCCGGCACTATAGGGGGTTTGATCTTCAGCATTATAGGACTTGTTTTGTTTCTGCCTGTTTTTATGGGTGTCAGCAGGGGGCATGGAGCAGGGAGCATGGAGCAGGGAAGGACTAAGAGACGAAGAGATTGAGAGACGCAGTGACTAAAAGGGTCGAATAACGAATATCGAATGTAGAATGATGAAGTTAAATAGAATATTAACAATCAGCCATTTCCTCTCCTTTCAAAAGGAGGGGAAATTATTGAATACCCGAACTCAACAATTCAACAGTTTAACAATTCAACAATTCAACAAACCTAAATGGTAAAATTCCTAATAAACCGACCTGTAGCAGTAATAATGAGCTTTGTGGCCATCATTATGCTCGGTATAGTATCATCGGGTCGATTACCGGTGTCGCTGATGCCCGATATTGATATTCCTGAAATAACGGTGGCAGTATCACGTCCCGATAATTCGGCCAGGGAGATAGAAAATTCTATTGTGAGTATTCTCAGACGTAACCTGTTACAGGTGCCGGGTCTTGATGATATCGAATCCGAATCGCGTAACGGCAGCGCCCTCATCCTCCTTAAATTCGAATATGGGACTGATATTGATTTGGCCTTTATGGAAGTGAATGAGAAGATCGACGGCAGCATGAATTCCCTCCCCAACGATCTGGAAAGGCCCAGGATAGTAAAAGCAAGCGCCACTGATATACCTGTCTTCCTGCTTAACCTTAGCCTTACTGAAGAGCAGTATTCGGAAGAGAGGTTCAACCAGCTCAGTAAATTCTCCGAAACAGTTATAAAGAAAAGGATAGAACAACTTCCCGAGGTGGCAATAGCTGACCTTACCGGACAGGTAAAGGAAGAAATATATATTGAGCCTGACCTTGAGAAAACCGGCAGCCTGGATATTTCTGAGAACGATATACGCAATGCCATAGAAAGGAATAACCTTAATATAGGCAGCCTGCTGGTAAAAGACGGCAAGTATCTTTATAATCTTGAGTTCAGTTCATACCTGAAAACCGTTGATGATGTGGCGAATATATACCTGAGAGCGGGTGACCGTCTTGTACAGATGAAGGATGTGGCAGAAGTAGGTTTGCGTCAGAGCAGGCTGACAGGTATGTATTTTAACGGTGACAGCCGATCCATTTCACTTGCCATTATAAAAAAATCCACCGCCAGGATGGCCGACCTTGAGGATAATCTCGCTGAACTGATAGGTATATTTGTTAATGATTATCCTGATATCCAATTTGAGATATCACAGGACCAGACAAGGATACTGGACTTTTCAATGTCGAACCTGAAGATGAGCCTGCTTTTTGGTTGCACCATGGGTTTTCTTGTAATGTTTTTTTCCCTCAGAGACGGACGTTCACCCTGGCTGATAGGTATCAGTATTCCTGCATCGGTACTGATAAGCATATTGTTTTTTCACCTGGCCGGCCTGTCGATAAATATAGTATCCCTTTCGGGCCTTATACTGGGCGTGGGGATGATGATAGATAATTCTATCATTGTTACCGATAATATCATCCAGTATATGAACAGGGGCCTTTCAGTATCCGAATCATGTATAAAGGGCACAAACGAGGTTATACGCCCCTTGCTTTCATCTATACTTACCACATGTGCCGTGTTTATTCCCCTGATCTTTCTCAGCGGTATAGCGGGTGCCCTTTTCTTTGACCAGGCTATTGCCATATCAATAGGACTGTTTGTATCCTTTGCCGTTTCGATAATGTTGCTGCCAACATTATTCAGGCAATTCTTCAAGAATCCCCGCGAGGGAGCACTTACCAGGTTTGTGAAAAGGATATCCTTTAAGAACCTTGAAGGAAGATATGAGGGGGGCATGAAGTTCTTCTTCAGGTACAGAAATGTTATGATGCTTTTATTCCTTCTGCTTATACCGGTAAGCGTCTGGTTCTTCGTTCTTATGGAAAAGGAACGACTACCGGAGGTAAAGCAGGATGAGATGCTGGTGCTGATAGACTGGAATGAGAATATTGATGTGCATGAGAATACCAACAGGGTGATGGACATACTTACACACTGCAGCGACAGGATTGTTCAATCTAATAATTTTATAGGCGAGCAGGATTTTATCTTCAACAGGGATTATGACCAGAGCTATACACAGTCGAAGATATACCTGAAGGCAGAAAATTATTCTGTTTACGGTGATCTCAGGAGTGAAATAGGAGATTATATTTCCACTGTTTACCCTGAAGCATCACTTAGCATAACACCGCAGGAAAATGTTTTTGAGAAGATATTTTCTGCCACCGAAGCCAGCCTGTTAGTACACCTCAGTCTGCTTTCGGAGGACAGGGTGCCATCGCTTGACAGGGTGGAAAGAATACGATTTGCACTGGACGCAGGTTGGCCTGAGACAATGGTTACAATGCCTCCGACAGGTGAAAAGGTAATAATCAGAATTGATCAGGAGAAATTACTATTATATGAAGTCAATCCCCAGGAACTGTATTACAGGTTAAAGACAGCATTTAACAGCAACCGGGCAGGAGAGCTGAGAGCTTCGCATGAGATATTGCCTATAGTGCTTGTTGAGGACCAGGAATACATAAGTAATATCATCGGCGGCAGCTTTGTCAGGAATACCAGGGGGCAGGAGGTGCCCGTACGTAACCTGGTGAATATAGAAAGGGAGCATGATTATAAGTTTATCAAGGGAGGTATGTTCGGTGAATATGTACCGTTGAGCATGGATATCGAAACC
>Ga0315546_1001965_pt1 | contig 12327 bp, 10 predicted proteins | sample SalMarSW160170MG_FD_203833 | JGI IMG/M metagenome (GOLD analysis project Ga0315546, IMG submission 203833) | Salt marsh sediment microbial communities from the Plum Island Ecosystem LTER, Massachusetts, United States - Salt Marsh Sediment SW1601-170 ... | reverse complement strand
CTAACGCGATAAAAAGTATTCTCTTCTTCACTTTTTTCCTCCTTTCTTTAGATGTTAAGGCTGTCTGAAAATCCTTTCACTGGAGCCTGTCCCGGTGAAAACCGGAAACCGATCACAGCCCACAATCATCTCCGGCATTCTTACGATACACCTAATCCCATACTTTCACCTCCTTTCAACCCTCGAGCTCTCTATCTAGCAACCAATGTAACACATAAATATTAAAATCCTATTAATGTTCCGCAGCCAATAGGCGCTGAAATTCGGTTAAAGATTTACCTTTCGCGATTGGACCTTTAATAATTCTACCATACCTTGTCAAATTTGCGCAGTGATTCACAATTCTTGTTACCGAGAGGAGGAGACATTATCACCCGAGCGTTTTACAACAAAGAGGAGACCTAGAAACCTCCACCAGTCTCTATAGTGGGCGATATGGGATTTGGGCCTCTGCCCTCCCGTGTGTAAGACACTCTTGTCAAAAGGCGGAGGCCGCTTGCTTCCTTTCCTACGGAGATTTCGTAAAATATGAGCTAAAGAAAAGAAGTTAGCTGCATAGCTATTGTATCCATCGCAGCAATCTAGGGATAAGATTCCGATGATAAGTGCAACGAGGTAGCTCAATTAAGGGCTTATCACTACCTCTTGTTATTCGTGCGGTCGAAACGTGCCTTTTCCTCACCAGCTCGTTCTGCAGCTTTCTGGCCCATCAGGGCACCGATGTCATCGGTTGTGCCTACATGTATTGCCCTAGCTGGACAAGCAGCTTCACAGGCGGTTTGTCTTCCTTTTTGTCTCTCCTCTCCAATCCTATGAATGCACAGGTCGCAGAGGTACATTTTGCCATCATAAAATTGGGGAGAGCCATAAGGACAAACCCAGAGGCAGAACTTACAGCCTATGCACTTATCCTCGTCAATCAAGGTTATGCCGGTCTCAATATCCTTATAAAGGGCAGAGCGGGGGCAGGCTTTGATACAGGGCGCATCAAGGCAATGCATACACGGAATCGGCTGGAAGTACTGGTAGACTCCGTCATCGAGCACCTTAGGCCCAACCTGATATACTCGAATCAGCTCAGGACCTTCTGGATTACCAACAGCTGGTGCTACCGGATGAGGGGGCAAATTATGCTCCAGTTTACAGGCCACTACGCATGAGTAGCAACCAACGCACCTGTCCTTATCAATGAAGATAGCCCTGTGCAACTACTCGTCCTCCACCTTATGAATCCTGCAGAGCAGCGCTCTAAATGTTGCCGAGCCCATGGCCGGGTCAAAGGGCGGGTCATTACTGGTCAGAACATTGGCGTTGCTTTTCCATAAACCATGATCCGGGGCCGAGTCCTCAGGGTACCACCATGATGCCTGAGCCACTACCACTCTGGGGTCTATTCCGGCAAACAGCTGGGCCACCTGCTTGATTCTACCTCTTGGCGTTTCAATCCATACCCAGTCTCTATCCTTAATCCCCAGTTCTTCCGCAGTTTCAGGGTGCATCTGCACTATGGGGTATGGTTGTCTCTCCCGCAGCCAGGGCACCTGGCGGTATTGCGAATGGAAATAGTAGGGCGCCCGCCCGCCCGCGGAAAGGACTAAGGGGTACTCCTGAGCAAGCTCAGGTGTGGAATAGGGGCTCTCATTGGGCTCCTGGTGGTACGGCAGGGGGTCATAACCGAGTTTTTCCATCACCGTCGAGTAAAGCTCCACCTTTCCCGTATTGGTGGGAAAGCCACCTCCCTCGTTCCAGTAGCCCGTCTTATACTTATAGTAGGGCTGTTCCTTGCCCATCTTGGCCAGGAATCCCAGCCTGCTAAATTCTTTCCAGTTTATGTTAGCTTTTCTCAGCTGATAATCCAGCATCTCCTCAACGCTACCAAACCAGTACTCAGGAGCAAGCTTTTTGCCGAGTTCGTTGAAGATTTTGTTGTCCGACCAAGCCTCACCCACCGGCTCTACCACCTTGTTTATAGCACCAATCATGAATCGTGGATGCATATCATGAATATCGTCCGTCTCCAGCCAGTGGGCTGCCGGCAAAACTATGTCAGCATACTCAGCAGTTGGAGACATATAAAGGTCGACTACCGACAAAAACTCTGCCTTCAACAGACCCTCTTTTACTTCTTTAGTATTGGGATAAGCTACCAGTGGGTTGGTTCCCTGAAGATGCATGACCCGGATTGGCGATGTGCCTTCCCTCAATTGCCTGAAAAGGGTATGCATATGAGCCATAGTAAATGGTGGAGAGGCTAAAAGCTTATATTGCTCAGCCCCGATGGCAGGCTCTTCTGGCGACGGTACCTCCATGGCAAAATCTTCCAGCGGACCAGTATCCGGAGGCACCCAGTTAATCATACCGCCCGGCCTTTCAATATTTCCCGTAACCGCCATCAGGCATACTATCGCCCTCAAGGTCTGTATGGAGTTATTGCCTGCTTCCAGGCTTTCGCCTATTTGGATACACCCCGGTTTCTCCGTAGCCAGTATTCTGGCGGCTTTTATGAGTCTATCCTCCGGAACCCAGGTTATCTCAGCCACCCTCTGCGGAGGATACTCCTGAACCCTTTCTCTAAGCCGGTCAAAGCCGTATGTCCAGTTCTGGACGAACTCCCGGTCATACAAACCCTCGTTGATTATCACGTTGAGCATCCCGAGGGCTAGGGCGGCATCGGTGCCAGGCCTGATCTGCATCCACAGGTCAGCTCTGCCGGCAAGACCAGTAGCTCTGGGGTCGATGAGAATTAGATGCTCCGCCCTGTCCAGTGAATCCAGAAACCAGACCGCCATTTCGCCATCGGCATTGGTGATTTCCAGTTGTTTCCCCCAGGAAATCTGCGTCCTGGGGTATTCCCCACCCCACCCGTGGTAATCACAGTACAGCCTGCCCCCGACCGTCATACCAAAAACGGCCAGTCTCGGGCCGTAGCAGAAATCGGCGGGCACGCCTATATTTGGTGTGCCGATAGACCGGGCAAATCTGAATGTATATCTATTGTAGCCTCTACCGGTACCCTGACACACAGCTATGGAGCTGGCTCCATAGTTTTCACGGCTTTTCTGTATTCTGCTGGCGACTGTTGCTATCGCTTCTTCCCAACTGATTCTTTGCCATTGACCTCCTCCTCTTTCCCCCTTCCTTTTCATGGGGTACATAATCCGGTTGGGATTATAAACCTCCTGAATGCTTGCCAGACCTTTGGCGCACATAGTCCCTCGAGTTGGGGAATCTGGATTTCCTTCGATGTGGGCTATTTTGCCATTTTCCACGGTAACGAGGACCCCACAGCCTCCGTGGCAACTTTTACAGGTTGATTTTATGATTGTCTTACCGGCACTCACTTTCATTCTCTCTTTTTAAATCATAATGGTTATCGGAACGCAACTAGCGCAGAGCACATCCTTGATACTTCCGATATCTTTTCGCTCCTTGATATAACCATACATCAGCCCTACCCTGTCTGTTATGCCAATAGCCTGATAGCAATCTATGTGATTATCTTTGATGAAGAGCTTTTCATAGATGCCTTTTTCTCCGTCGGTAAGGGAGAGAATTTCATATCCATTCTCACCGTATTTCCGCCCTATTGAGATAATCGGTGTCTCCAAACTCTTGAGTGCCACCAATCCAGGGGAAGCTCTATATGTGTTTTCAACCCCAATGAGATTGCAGCCCGCAATCCATCCCTGGTCAACGGCATTATACCAATTAAAGACGAGCTCGTATCCGCCATAGGGGTCTATTGATTCAGCAACATCTCCGGCAGCGTAAATATTGGACACATTGGTCTGCATCTTTTCGTTAACCAATATGCCCTGCTTAACTCTAACATTGGACGACCTCAAAAAATCAATGTTAGGCTTAACGCCAATGGCTACAATGATTAGGTCCCCCGATATTTCCCTGCCCCCGACGATAATCCCTGTTGCCTGATCACCCCCGATTATCCGGGAAACACTGCCCCCAAGCATAAATCTAACCCCAGAGCCAACTAATTTCCCTTGGATATGCCTGGCAAGCTCCTCATCCAGCATTTGGGGCAGAATCTTGTCGAGAAGCTCCACAACCAGCACGTTTATCCCCATCTTGCTGAAGGCGATAGCCAATTCTACACCTATCGCTCCGGCCCCGATGATTATGGCATTTTTGGCCCTCGGTACTTGCTGTGAAAGCCTTTTCGCATCGGCTAATCGATTGAAAAAACAGAGCCCTTCCTTATCAATGCCTTTTATGGAAGCTTTGAGGGGTGATGCTCCGCTGGCAATGAGCAATTTGTCATAGGCAATTTCCCTCCCATTCTCCGTGACAACCATGTTCCGGCTATCCTCCACCTTAACCACCTTCTCTCCCAACAATCTCTGGGGAGAAAGCCCATGATCATCGCCAAGTAGAATCTCTTCCTCCCCAAGTTCTCCGGTTAAAAAGTCAGCCAGAAACATAGGCGAATAGGATGCTGTTAGCTCCGGCGAGACTACAGTTATGCTTGTTATATATTCTTCGGCGGCATCTTTGTAGTGAGCGATTGCCTCCAGGGCTTTAATTGCAGCTGGCCCATTGCCAATTATAACGATTTTCATAGCACCACGGTCGCCGAAAATGAAGGTGCTTCTTGTGTGATTTCCCTTAGCTTTGTCTAGTAGTTGACCTTGTCCTTCCCTTTTAATCCCAAGATCTTTCTTGCTTCATCAGGCGTGGCTATTTCCCGCTCAAGCTCCTGTGCGATTCTGACTATTTTCTCCACCAACTCGGCATTGCTTTTGGCCAATACTCCTTTACTGACATAGATATTGTCCTCCAAGCCCACGCGCACATGCCCCCCCATCATTATGGATAGGGCCGCCAGGTGGAACTCGGCGGGGTAGCCGGCGCCAATGACCGACCACTTGTAGTTTTCCGGACCGAACAATCTGTCAGCTGTTTGTTTCATGAACATGATATTTTCTAAATGGGCGCCAATCGCACCCAGAATTCCGGTGACAAATTGCACCCAGATGGGGGACTTCACCAGCTTTTTCCTAATGCAATACTGTATGTTGTAGAGATGCCCAACGTCATAGGCTTCATGTTCCGGTTTGGTATTATTCTCATTCATGGTCTTGCAGAAGTGTTCGATATCACCAAAGGTATTGCGGAAGATAAAGTCTATGGTATTGGCAGCGAATTCCTTCTCCCAGGGGTATTTGTATTCTGAGTCCTTATATCGCTCGGCTATGGGATGGATTGAGAAGTTAATCGAGCCCATGTTAAACGTGGCCAACTCCGGTTTAAGAGCCGGGACAACCCTTATCCTTTCCGCCGCCGTCATTTCCATGGTACCGCCGGTGGTTACGCAGACAATAACATTGCTCTTTGACTTGATGAGACGGGCAATCTCTCGATAGACCGCTGGGTCAGTGGTTGGTTTACCGGTCTGTGGGTCTCGGCCATGGATATGCACGGAAGCCGCCCCGGCATTGGCACACCTTACCGCCTCCTCGGCGATCTGTTGCGGTGTCAGTGGCAGATAGGGCGTCTGCGTTGGTAGAGTAATGTTACCCGTCAAAGCCGCGGTTATGATTAGTTTTTCCATCTACATGTTCCTCCTGTCAGGCAGACTGAGCCACATTATTGGTTCTTTTCCTCTCGCATCCTTTCCAGGAGGTACTCCAGGAGCCTTTCCCTGGACCTCTGCGCTTCTTCCGCCGACCAGGTGTAGAAACCCTGCCCCGTTTTGAAACCCAGTTCCCCCCTTTTTACCTTTCCCCGGAGAAGAGGGGAGGGATGGGGAGAGGCTTCAAGATGCCTTAGAATGTAATCGTGGATGGCTAGTGTCAGATCAAGCCCCACCATATCGGCGGTCTCCAGCGGGCCCAAGACGGGGAGCCGGATGCCAAAACCCTCCTTGATTACCTCATCGACAGTGGCCGGATCAGCAATACCGTTTTCCACAATGGAGATTGCTTCTCGCCACAAAGCATGCTGGAGGCGGTTACCAACAAAACCGGGCACGTCTTTCATGACCTTCACCGGGTGTTTGCCGGCATTTTTCAAAAGTTGATAAGTTGTTTCCAGGGTTTCCTCAGAAGTCTCCTTTCCCTTAACCACTTCCACCAGCGGGATGATATAAGGGGGATTCCAGAAATGAGTTCCCAGAATTCTCTCGCGCCGGCGGGCTTTGGCTGCGATTTCGGTGATACTGATTACGGATGTGTTGGTAGCCAGAATGGCCTCTGGGGAGCAAAGCCGGTCCAAATCCCGAAAAACCTTCTGCTTCAACTCCGGATTTTCGGTGACGGCCTCAATAACCAGTTGCGCATCTGAAACCGCCTCAGCCATGTTGGTAGTAGTTTTTATCCTGCTTATGATAGGATCGATTTCGCTCTCCAGGGCTACCCCTTTCTGGGCCATCACGGAAAGGTTTGACCTGACATTCTCAATGGCTTTCAGGAGTATCTCCTCTCTGATGTCCAGTAAACAAACTTGGTAGTTCTTGGCGGCAAAAATCTGAGCGATGCCAGGCCCTATCATGCCCGCGCCAATCACAGCAACATTGCTAACATCTTCAGCCTTCATCAAAGCCCTTCTTTAATTTCTCATAGCCTACGTAGTTCTATAGGACCAACCACAGACAAAACTCCTTAGAGAAAAGAGAACTTGCCTTAATAGTTAATAACTACCACCATGCTCGCTGGCTTATTGGTCTTGTTGAGTATCGATCTACCTTCGTTGGGAGCGATGTAGACTGAGTCCCATGGGCCGAGGGTTACCTCTTCCTTCTCGGTCTTAACCGTGATTTCTCCGGCCAGGACGAAATAGTATTTCTCCGCTGGCGTAGCGCCGAATTCGGCTCCACCCCCGGGAAGGAAATGAGAAAGACCCACCCAGAACTTCTCAGCCCCTGTTTCATCTTTGCCGCTTAGCCTGAGAGCAACCATGTTGAAATGCCCAGGTGCGGCATAAGGTTTGACCTCATCCAGATTAATCTTTTTCATCGGTTTCCTCCTTTATAGCAGTTATATGTTTGCCTTTGCAACTAGCATAAGCCAGGAACTCGCAGTCAATGCATTCGCTCTATTACCTGCTGGGAGAACTTTGCCAAATTATCCAGAGTCGATGAGAATAGCAAAGTAACATGGTTGATGCCAGCCTGCTGAAATTTGTGAAGCTGCTCTATAATTTTAGCCGGTGGCCCCACCAGCCCTGGTTTTAGCGCCCAGCTAATTGTGGACGGGTCACCCGCAGCCAGCCTCTTTACCATGTCCTCCCCTTCTTGTTCAGTTCGGGATAGAAAAGTAAAGGCGTACATTGCATACTCCAGTTTTCTCCCCTGTGTCCGCCTCTTCATATCGGATATCTTTTCCCTCACCTCTTCCAACGAGCCACTGCTTATGAACCAGCCATCAATGTCACTATTGGCAGCTACCAGTTGTCTTGATTTTTCTGAGTTGCCGCCGTACCAGATGAGAGGACGAGGCTTCTGTACCGGCTTTGACACAAGGTTTGCGTTGACCAACCGATAATATTTGCCACTAAAATTCACGCTCTCTCCGGTCCATAGGGCATCGACTATCTTTATCTGTTCCCCGGCTCGTTCAATAAGCTCATCATGGTCGCCCCATGGAATGCCGTAAGCTTCAAATTCACGTTTAAACCATCCTGCTCCGAGGGCAAAAATGAACCTGCCATTGGAGATCTCGTCCAGCGTAGCTGCCATTTTGGCCAGCACTGCTGGATAACGGAAGGCCTGACATAAAACGGCATGACCAAGCTTTACCCTCTTGGTGTGTGTGGCGACAGCACTAAGGGTGACCCAAGCTTCAAGTGCAGCCACCTGTTCGCCTTTCCTAGGATTAAGTAGATGGTCAGCTATCCATACTGAGTCGAATGCCAGTTCGTCTGCCATTCGAGCGCACTTTTGCACATAGTCGTAGCTTATTTCGGGCTCTTCAATCGGTGCCCCAATCAACCAACCCCCGTATACCGGTAGCCAGACACCAAATTTCATCTCGCAAGACGTCGGCCCCCCACAGGTTATTAATCTCCTTCAGTTGGACTTGAAGGGACCTCGCACAACGCTGACACGTCGTCCCGTAAAATCTAATAGCCAGAACAGTTCAGGTAAAGATATGCTACTGGTCACTTTCGTCCACAATGTTTAGTTTTGAAGTATCGGGGTAAACAAACAGCTATATACTTCATCTTTCCGGGAGACAGCCACCGTAGGCATAGGTCCTATCGGGTACATCATTCAGATCGTCTTCGTCGATTTCGGCAACGCAGCGAGCCATGGAGCCATCGCCCATGTACCAGCGGAGCGGGAAGCAGTTGAACCTGAAGCGCTTACCGGAAACCTTATCCAGATCTCCGCCGAGGTTTTCAATCCCGACTATGCCGTGCCCCAGCATTAGCTTATGGCAGGGCTCCCAGGTGCCCCAGCAGCCGATGGCTTCCAGATCACCGAACTTTTTGTCATAAGCTTCTTTGCCAAACACTTTCATGTAGGTGAACTTATCAAATTCGGCATATGCTTCTTCACCGAACTGCTCAGTGTACTCTTCGGTGATAGGTTTGCCAGAAGCGCCGAGGAGGTTCATACGGGTCATTCCGTTGTTGCCCATAGCGGTGTGGAGAGGATGGTCCAGAGCCTGCATATCCATAGCAACGCACTTTACCTTTTTCTCTACAAACCATCTGCCGGCTTCTACGCCAGTACCGCAGGAATAATGATAGTACTCTTTGGAGTCGTCAAACTTGCGATGCATGCCAGTATTCAGGCAAACGACCATGCCTTTCAGTTCGCTCGGCTTGATACTTGCTTTTTCGCAGGCAGCCTCAAGATGTTTCGGACCGATCAGTCCCCAGCGCTCGATCTCGATGGGAAGGCAAACGGCAGCGCCAGTGTATGCATCAATAGGCATTTCGTGGGTGTAACGAGCTCTTTTGCCGTCGAACTCGATTTCCATAACGTGACGGGGAGCATCGCAATGCGTACCGGTGTGCATAGTGCAGGTGATCTTCTGCGTCAGAACACCGCCTTTTGCCATGGTGTGCGCGTTATCGATTACTGGCTTGTCAAAATAAGGCCAGCGGGGAATTTCCGCGCTGAAGGGATGCGTTAGATCAACAAATACTATTTTGCCCATCTTTTTTCACCTTTCCTTCAAGAATTTACTGGATATTTTCTCTGTATTTAAAGGGCTATTACCAGGTCGTCACGCCACCGTCAATGTAAAGGATTTGCCCGGTAATGAAGTCTGACGCCTTTGAGGCAAAGAATATGGTAGCCCCCACAATATCCTCTGGCATTGCCCAGCGGCCGAGCGGGATGCGAGACTTCATCCTCTTGGCGTACTCGGGGTCGGCTAAGGCAGCACGGGTAAGCTCGGTTTCCACAATAGTGGGCGCGACCGCATTAACCAGCACATTATACTTAGCCCACTCGCAAGCGAGTGTTCGTGTCAAGGTATCGACCGCTCCTTTACTGGCACAATAGGCCGCGTAGTCTACAGGGAGCCCATATCTACCCCTCACCGATGACATGTTGATGATCTTACCACTGCGTTGCTTGATCATCAGGCGGCCAACCACCTGGCAGCAAATGAACGTGCCGCGGGTATTGACATCCATGACCTGTTGCCATTCCTCAATGGGAAACGTATCAGCAGGTTTGCGAATTGCCAAACCATGAGAGTTTACCAGAATGTCAACATGAGGAAATTCCTTCAGGATGCCGTCCAGCATAGCCACAACTGACTTCTCCTCAGTAACTTCTACGGGAACAGCCAGTGACTTTTTACCCTGAGCTTGTATCTCCTTGGCTACCGACTCAAGGTGTTCAAGTTTACGGCTAGCCACGACGACATCAGCACCAGCGTCTGCCAAGCCTAGAGCCTGTGCACGACCAATGCCGCCAGCACCACCAACCACTAAAGCAACCTTGCCTGTCAAATCAAATAAATTGCCCGTGTTAAACCTACTTTCAAGAATTTCCGTAAGGGTTCAGTTTTTCCAGAATCCTAGCCTATACTACATAACCCATCCCGCATTGTCAAGCACTTTGCAGTTCTATATAGATTTTGCGTAAAGAAGTTTTTCAAGGAGTTTGGATAGGTGGTGGTGGAATAGAATCCACTCAGGTCAAGTTCAGTAACGAGGTGACCTATGCCTGTTATTCCCTCAGCGGATGGTTTCCGAAGTTCTAGCTGTAGCCTCTCCCCCTAGAATAGCAAGTTGTGTTCCAAATGTAGAACCGAGCCGTTTGAGAACCCAGACTGTTCCGTCCCTCTACGACAATGTCGACAAGTTGAACACACAAGAGGCAAGAGTGTCAGATGCCGTTTGGTGTCTTTTTGATCAGCAATAATGTTGGGTAACCTTTGCTTGTTTTGTTGGGTAGGTCACATTAGCCTAGATTGTTGCACATTAACTTGTTTTGTTCAATAGGTCAAATTAGCATGTCTTGTTACCTCTCACGGAGCAATACAGCGAAATGCTAAGGCCGAATCTAAATTCGGCGCAGGCATCGGCTATCTCAGTCCTCGCTAATTGATAAAGCACGGTGCAGCTTTTAAGAGGGTGATTGGGATGTTACAGTCACGGTAGATCGATTTGGTATTTGATATGATTCCCGTTGTGGTCAATATCCAGAACATGGCCTGTTTCGTGCTTAATTCAAAGCTGGTACCAGTACACTAATAATTCGCCTGAAGGTGAATGGCAGCTCTGCTGATTCTCATCGTGCAGGCTGCTCACTAGTGTAAGTTCTGACTGTTAGGGAACTATATCGCGACGCATCTATAGTTAGGTCTTCCTGAAATACATCCCATATTCCTATAACTATAAGAATATAATTGTAATATATAAGGGTAATTCGCTCATCGTTGCGGGGCGTGGATTAACACATATGGAATACCCTGGTTGCTTGTAAGGCAAGTGCTTGTTGTGTTAATTTTCTTTTTTTGCCGAGTGTTGATAATTTGACAACATGGCAACATCCCCCCGAAAACCATTGTTATGCAGCTTCACCTCTGATCACGGCGTCGATTTAACACAGCGTTTTGTCTTCACAGAAGACGATTCTGATCATATCGATCCGACACTATTGACTTGCCGGTGAGAAGTCGAAACCTGCGGCATCATCTCTGGCCATCTGCTTTCATGATTTGAGGCATAGCTTCGCAAGCCTTATGTTACTGCGTGGCGCCAAGCCCAAGGTTATCTCAGAAGCCCTAGACCATGCCTCAGTTGCCTTTACAATGGATGTTTACTCCCATATAATTGAGGGCATGCAATCAGAGGCGATGGCGTTACTGGACGAAGTGCTACCCGTTGCGGTGAACGGTTCTGAAAAAAATAACGCCAATTTAACGCCTCCATTGGACATAAAGTTTAACAAAAACTAAAAATTAGCTTTAGGGGTGTAGCTCAGTTTGGCTAGAGCAGCGGTCTCCAAAACCGCAGGTCGCGGGTTCGAGTCCTGCCACCCCTGCCAGGCCGAGGTGGTGGAATAGGTAGACACGCCATCTTGAGGGGGTGGTGGGCGAAAGCCCGTGGGAGTTCAAATCTCCCCCTCGGCACCAAAATTGTAACAGACAAGTTGCTGCAGGATTGCCCCCTCTTAACCCCCATGTATCCCCCCTTATCTTAAGGGAGAAAGTTTGGGAGGAAGCCTTATTTTACGCGGGGATGTTGAAGGAGGAAATGTTAATACTAAGGAGGATCAACATAAGGATAGCCCCCTAGTTATAAGACGAAACTTATGGAAAAACTAAACTATTAACCAAGATTAGGTTGCAGGGACCGAAAAAAGGCGGTAAAATTCATTCAGAGCGGAAGTAGTTCAGCGGTAGAATGCTTCCTTGCCAAGGAAGAGGTCGCGGGTTCGAATCCCGTCTTCCGCTCCACTAAATTTGGCAGTGGTGGCGGTGTAGCCAAGAGGTTAAGGCAGGGGTCTGCAAAACCCCGATACGGCGGTTCGAATCCGCCCGCCGCCTTTCTGCATTGGATATGACATCCCACCACATAATTCTCCCTCCCCTGGCGGGAGGGAGTTAGACGGAGGGGGATTTCACCCTCACCTTAATCCTCTCCCATCAAGGGAGAGGAATTTTATACGAGGCTAATTTATTGGGCAGAGCATGATAAATCAGGCAACTACACAAATCTGGTGCAGAAACTGAGGTACTGATTTTGACTTCGACCTCTGCGCAGTTTACAATGAACAGGGTGCCGAGGTGGCGGAATGGTAGACGCGGCGGACTTAAAATCCGCTTCCTGCAAGGGAGTGTGGGTTCGAGTCCCTCCCTCGGCAGTAAACTGACCCCATACAAATTCAAAAATCAGAGACCA
>Ga0315546_1001960_pt1 | contig 12358 bp, 9 predicted proteins | sample SalMarSW160170MG_FD_203833 | JGI IMG/M metagenome (GOLD analysis project Ga0315546, IMG submission 203833) | Salt marsh sediment microbial communities from the Plum Island Ecosystem LTER, Massachusetts, United States - Salt Marsh Sediment SW1601-170 ... | reverse complement strand
TGATTCCGCAGTCGGCAGTAACTCTTTTGAGACATTTGTATTCTTTGCTAAGTTTACATTTGATGCCAGCACTGAAGTTGCCATTATTCCGATGAGCAACAACGCCACCACAACCATAGAGATAACAATTTTCTTTCTCATCTTTCACAACCGAATCGTAATTGTGAACATGGAATAACTTTAAGAAACCCATGGAAAAGCATGAAAAAGCAATTTCAGATCAAACTGGACAGTTTCCAATAGAGGAAATTATTCTTTGATGTCGTATTTTCTTTTTATACGTATTAGATTCTGTCTTCTGAACTTGGAGCGTTTTATGATGCCCATTCCCTCCAGCCGCTTAACCAATCTCCACGTGGTTGTCCTCGGAAGCTTAACATAATCATAGAGTTCCGCCTCAAAAGCCTCACCATTGTTTTCCACCAGAAACTGGATCGCTTGCTTTTCTTCCGGCATCAAATCCTTGTGTACCCGAAATATTCGCTCAGCATCTATCCGCCGTTTTTTCTTCTTAATCTCAAGAACTTTAGGTTTCTTTCTTGATCTAACAAAAAAGAAGCCGAAAATAATGATGGATGGAATGAGAATGACTCCGAAAATTCCGTAAATGAGCCAAGGATCAGTTTCTTCAGACGAAGAAGGGCCATCTTCCTCAGATACAAAACTTTCAGCTTCTTCAGCCTTGGTTATCGCTTGAGTTGCCAAGTTCATTGCTTCTGAATAATTTCCGGTAACATATGCGCTGTAGGCTTGGTTAATTAGGTCTTGGGCTTCATTTAATCCCAGGGTTCTTTCTTCATTTTGGGCGTTGGTTATTGCATCTTCCGCCTCATCCATTTTGGACTGGGCTTGGGTTGCTGTTTGGTTGATCTGAATTGCCAAGTTTTTCGCTTCATACCCTAATGTTTCAGCGTCTACATAATTTCCGAGGTTGAAAGCGGCGTTTGCCTCCTGAAGTTTAGCCTCAGCTTCAGTGATGATAGTGCCGAAGTTTTTGATTTCCATGATGGTCGTTTCAGCTTCATTTAACACTATTTGTGCGTGCTCTTCGGTTCCAACGACGCCTATAACATAGGTTACTTCGATTAAGCTTGCGTTCATGAGAAGTTCCACTCTATTGTCGCTGGTCTCTATCATTTCTGGCACTTTGTTCAGGCTTATGATTGTGGTTTCTACAGGCAGGATTATTCGTGTGTTTATTGGGGTAACTATCGTCAGAGTCCAGTATCTTCCCTCTTTTGAGGTGAGGTCTTGAGTGAGATATGTGAGTTTGATTTTGTCTGTGCCAAGGCTGTAAACGCTGATTGTGTAGTTGATTATGGAGTAGTCTAAGGGCAAACCATCCTTATCTATGACCAAAAGGTCTTCCAGAACCTGACCAAACACTGTGATGTTCTGTGTGGGAAATGTTGGGTCCACCTGAAGCGTATAGTCAACGAATACAAAACCGTCAGGATAAACTGTTAAAAACAGGGTTTCTGGCGTTGTCTCTTCTGAAAAGGATGGGTGAGAGGTTAGGGTCAACATAAGAAGTAAAGTGAATAGCAGATAGGCGGATGCCCGTTTTTGATTCAATGGGCTTTCACTTCTCTTGCAAAAGGTGTGGAGTCTATACCTAAAACTTTTGTGTACTGTAGATTCAGGGCTGGGGCACCCTTCACTTGGATACCGTGGTTTCTGCTCTCGTGAAGCTTTCAGTTGTGGGCGCAACTGAAGTTGGAGTCGCGGCTACTGATGCTATGGCACGGTTGGATTCTTCTTCCCATTTTTTTGCTTCTTCAAGTTCTCCAATTGCTTCATCAACATTGTTGTTTTCTATGAAGTCTCTGGCGTTTGCTAGGTTTGTTTCAGAATTGTTCAGGGCAGTGATTGCGTCTTCTTTGATTTCTGGTGTTAACGCTGCAGATAGTGTTATGTTTGCTTTGGTTGCTGAGACTCTTATTTCAGCTTCTTCCAGATACTTCTCAGTGTTTGATGCCTTCACAAGATTGGTTAATTTATCAAAGGGTTCCTTTAATTTATCAAGTAATATTTTGGCTATGCAGAGTTCTTCAGCAGTCCCATCTAGATTCATGGTATACAGTTCTCTTGTAGCGTTTTCCAAATGTTGCTTAACCTCTGAAAGTCTCTTCTCGATTGCTGATGTGTTGTATCCTGCTGTCGCAGCTTTTGCGGTTAGATTTTCTAGCCTTCTGACATGTTCGATGGCTCGAGTTATGTTAGCCTTCAAACTGATTGCCTCTTCAGCGGTTACTTCTGTTTCTGTTGGTTCTACCGGCGAGGCATTCTCCAGTATTCTTAAGGTGTCCTCGAATTTCTGCATTGCTTCAACAGCTTCGATGCTTGCTTCACTGAAGTTCTCTTCGCTCATGAGTCTGAAAGCTTCTTCAGCGTGTGCAAGTCCTTCATTATATGTTGTTTCAGCGTTTTTTGGCACCGTAATGTTTTGGGCATCAAGCTTACTGAAAGCCGCGATTATGCTTGTGTTGTCGTTATCGAGAATGTTGAGAAGTGTTTCAGCCTTTTGTTTCTGGTCTTCATTTGTTAGAGCCAATGTTGGGTTGAGAACTGTAAAAGTCATTGACAAAACAAGAGTTAGAAGAGTTATTATCGCCACTTTTTTGAGGTTCAATACCTGATTTTGCCCTCCCAAAGACGTGTACATTAGTGGTAATGTAAGGGTTAGATTTTAGGAAACCCGTGAAAAAACATGAAAAAGTCGTTTCGAGTGGGAATCAGGATCCGGTTACTTCTTTACTTTGGTGAGGTTAAGTATGCCGTGGCAGTCGCATGCTGTTCCGATGGCTAGCGTGAAAGTTTTGTGAAGAGTCTCTAATCGTTTCAGGAGGGAATATAATTCTTTTCCGTCTATGGCTCCTAATCCACCTGTCAGTTGCCTTGACCTAAGTATTGTTGATGTGTCCATTAGGTTGTAGACACTGAATTCCAAGAGTTTATCCATGGAAGTCAGTTTGGGTCTGCCCGTTGAGGCACAGAAATCCTTTGGAGGCATACAGTTCTCTCTGCATCGCATATGGGAGGGCATGTAGCTGACGACTATGACCGCAGAATCTTCGTCAACAAACGAAACCAAACTCTTAGGGATGTTCTCTAAAACTCTTGGAATAACCGTTCTGTAAGGTTCAAGCTTGTAGCCAAGTTTCGAAAGCCAGCCCGCCACAACTTTGGCAGCAGCGTTACCGGGAATGGCTGTAACCACCAAGTCAGGCACTTTGGTTCCCAGAAGAGACAGCAAGAAATCTACAGCATCGCCCACGAGAAAAGCGGCTTGTCCATCCACCAGAGAATCTGCGACATCCAAGTCAGCTGCCTGAACAGTAACTTCTGACTTTGCCATGCAGTCAGGATTTACATCAGCCACCAAAACTTTGGCATCCTCAGCTTTCAGATACTTGAGAGCCTTTGTCCCAAAATTGCCTCCGCCCATAACAAAAACCAGTTTGCCCTTCAGCATCATGCAATTCTGTGACATAAATTTCAGCTCTTTTTTGACTATTATTTTTCAATTACTGTTGCAACCTATAATGTTTGCCTGATCGATGGGTGCTAGGAAAGGAATGGAAAGCTTCATCTCAAAGAAAAGAAATAAATGCCCTAAGTTACCTTGAAACATTCCTGAGCGGTCGTAGTCTAGTTTGGAAGGACATCAGCCTGCCAACCCACAAAGGCGGAACGCTGACGACCCGGGTTCAAATCCCGGCGACCGCACCAACCTTTTTCTGAGAGACCTAGAGTTTTGAAAGTTTATTTAATAGAGATAAAGTTCATAAAAGACATTTACTGCATTAAATTGCTGTTAGTTGGCTGTGCGGTTGTGGTCTAGCCTGGTAGGACACAGACATCAGGTGTAAGCCTTCCAAGCCTGCAATCCCGGGTTCAAATCCCGGCGACCGCACCAAATCATCTTTCACAGAGGCGTTTTTGGTGTCAAGGTGCAGTTTTTCAGGAAAAAGCTGTTTTTCAACAATCTTCTGTTATTAGTCTCCTAATATGTTTAGAGTCACGCCTTTGAGTGTCTGAGTTAAAAATGGGGTTGATTCTTTTTTGTCAAGAAACTTTGACCAAGTAATCCATTATGTGTCGTTTGTTAGGTCAAAAAAACTTTGCAAAAAACCTTTTAACCAAAAATCCCCAAATTAGTTTGAGTGAGAGAATGATGCAGTTTAAAAGACGTTTTCTCTCAGGAATTGTTCTTTTTGTTTTGTTTGGTTCTTCTTTAGTTGTTTTAGTTAATGCTGAGCCTTCTTGGGTAATGTGGAGTAAAACTTTTGGAGGAACAAACAACGACCAAGTTTCTTCGTTGGTTAAGACCTCAGATGGGAGATTCGCCTTGGCTGGTTTCACATACTCTTTTGGTGTTGGTCCGTCTGATTTTTGGTTGATTAAAACTGATGAGTCAGGAAACGTGGAGTGGAACCAGACCTACGGAGGAGCAGATTATGACCTTGGTTCCTCGTTAGTTCAGACCTCTGATGGAGGATTCGCCTTGGCGGGCGAAACAGAATCTTTTGGTGCCGGATTGGCTGATTTTTGGTTGGTAAAGACTGATGAATATGGGAATATGGAGTGGAGCAGGACATACGGAGGAGTAGGACGTGACAGTGCTAACTCGTTAGTTCAGACTTCTGATGGGGGATACACCCTCGCTGGAGACACCTTTTCCTTTGGCGCTGGAGAGGATGATATTTGGTTAGTTAAGACTGATGGGTCTGGAAACATGCAGTGGAACCGGACATATGGAGGAGGTCAGTCGGATTGGGGTCGTTCTGTGGTTCAAACTGATGATGGGGGCTATGCTATAGCGGGTCGCACTTGGTCTTTTGGTACTGGTGGTCTATCTGATCTTTGGTTGATTAAAACTGATGGGTCTGGGAACGTGGAGTGGAATCAGACCTACGGAGGAACAGGTAATGATGGCGCTTACTCGTTGGTTGAAACTTCTAATGGAGGATTTGTTTTAGCTGGCTACACAAGTTCCTATGGAGCTGGAAATTATGATTTTTGGTTAGTCAAAACTGATGGGTCTGGAAACATGCAGTGGAACCATACATACGGAGGAACAGGGTATGACCTTGCTAACTCGTTGGTTCAGACGTCTGATGGCGGATATGCATTAGCTGGTGGAACGCGTTCCCTTGGTTTTGGAAACTCTGATGTTTGGCTAGTTAAGACTGATGATTCAGGAAATATGGAGTGGAACCACACATACGGAGGAGAACGTAATGATGGTGCAAACTCATTGGTTGAAAACTCTGATGGGGGATTCGCTTTAGCTGGGGGAACAGAATCTTTTGGTGCTGGAAGCTATGATGTTTGGTTTATACGAACTAATGAGCAAGGCATTCCAGAGTTTCCATCATGGACACTAATGTTGATAATACTCATCGTGTTTGCAGTTGCTTTAATAAGCTATAAACGAAAACTAAACAAACCCACTAAGGGGAATATATTATGAAGAAAATTGCAACAGTCGCTCTATTACTGATTCTTTGTTTTGCTATTTCTTCTTTAATTGTTTTGGTTAATGCTGAACCATCTTGGGTAATGTGGAGTCAAACTTACGGAGGAACAGCTGATGATGGAACCTTTCATTTGGTTTATTTGGTTGAGACTTCTGATGGGGGATATGCCATAGCTGGCAACACATATTCTTTTGGTGCTGGGAAATCTGATTTTTGGTTAGTTAAGACTGATTCGAATGGAAATTTGCGATGGAATCAAACATACGGAGGAGCAGAGTTTGACCATGTTTACTCGTTAGTTGAGACTTATGATGGAGGATTCGCATTAGCTGGGCTCACAGGTTCATTCGGTGGTGGAAACTTTGATTTTTGGTTAGTTAAGACTGACTCTTTTGGAAATGTTGAATGGAACCAAACATATGGAGGAACAAAATCTGATATTGCCTATTCGGTGATTGAGACATCTGACAGAGGATTTGCATTAGCTGGTTATACAATGTCCTTTGGTGTTGAAGAAAGTGACTTTTGGTTAGTTAAAACGGATGTCTCAGGAAACATGGAATGGAACCAAAAATATGGGGGAGAAAAATCTGATATTGCCACTTCCTTGATTGAGACGTCTGATGGAGGATTTGCCCTAATTGGTAACACACTCTCTTTTGGTTTTGGAGACGGTGACTTTTGGTTAGTTAAGACTGATATGGCAGGAAACATGGAGTGGAACTGGACATATGGAGGAACAGGTTATGACTATGCTTCCTCGTTGGCTCAGACTTCTGATGGGGGATACGCCTTGGCTGGAGATACACATTCCTTTGGTGCTGGAGACGCTGATTTTTGGTTGATTAAAACTGATGCATCAGGAAACATGGAGTGGAATCGAACATACGGAGAGGCAAACGCTGACAGTGCTCACTCGTTAGTTCTGACGTCTGATGGAGGATTCGCATTGGCTGGCGAAACAGATTCCTTTGGTGCTGGAGGCTTTGATTTTTGGTTAGTTAAAACGGATGGCTCAGGAAATATTGAATGGAGCCGTACGTATGGAGGAGCAGAAAGTGACAATGCTAACTCGTTAGTTCAGACTTCTGATGGAGGATACGCATTAGCTGGTAACACACAATCTTTTGGTGCCGGAGGCTATGATTTATGGTTAGTTAGAACTAATGAACAGGGCATCCCGGAGTTTCCATCATGGAGTATTCTACCCTTGCTCTTTGCAGCCGCCTTGACTGTGATAACCTGCAAAAAGCGGCTAACCAAAAACAAGCAAAATTTAGTGCACAATTGAAACCATTTATATGACAGCTGTATAAACAAAGGAAAATGCCGAGGATTACACTTTGGTTGAGAGACGAACAGACCTCTGTGGCTGTGTTTTTGAGATTCAGCAGGGCATAATGGTTTGCGTTAAGCGTTGTCCAAAGCATAGCAGACCCAAACGGAAGCGTCCCTTCAGATCCAAAGCTGAATGCGTAAGACCCTGAAAAGTTGCATCAGAGATTTTTTTAATGGGCACATAAATATACCTTTAATGGACACACAAAAATGACTGCACAGAGCTCGCTTGAGTTATTTGGTATTCCAGAAAAACAGAAAAAGAAGCCGACGCCCTTGCCCTCTCCTGAAAAGAAGCATCAACCAAAAGAGAAAACAGTTGTTTACCCAGATTTTCCAAAAGACCTGCCCCCCTCATACCTCGTATCCGTCATTTACGACGGCAAAAAACAGCTCGCCACACTCAAACTGTATGAGCCAGTGTCCCAAAAAATCTATTTCTGGGATGACAATACCGGTCACAAGCCCTACTGTCTTACAAGCCTTCCTCCCAAGGAACTCGAAAAACTCAGCCGCGTAACGTCTCATTCTGGTTTTGACCATTTCGAAACTGTGGAAAAGTTTGATCCTCTGTTGGACAAGCAGGTGACGGTGACAAAGGTTGTGGCTAAGGACCCGTTGGCGATAGGCGGTCGCCAAAGCGGCTGCCTGCGAGACATAATCCCTGAAGATTACCAAAAATTAACGGGCATACAAGAGCCTCCCAAAGTCTGGGAATCCTACATCAGGTATTACCAATCCTACATCTACGACAACAATCTGGCTCCGGGTATGCTGTACAAAATTCAGAAAGGAAATCTTGTTCCAGTTAAACAGAAATCATCCGAAGGTACAATAGAAAAAATCCTCAACCTATTCTCTGGCGTGGGAAAAGAGTTTCTGGAAAGCGTAGAAACGTGGGCACGTCTCCTAGAATCTCCTGCTCCAGAACTTCGAAGAGTCGCCCTCGACATTGAAGTCAGCTCGCCCATTGCAACGCGTGTTCCTGACCCGCAAGAGGCTGCTCACCCTGTTGTCTGTGTGGCGCTGTACGGTTCAGACCGAAAAAAACAACTTTTTGTTTTAAAGCGGGATGGTATAGAGAAAGGCAACAAAAAACTGCCCTCCGACGCAGTTGTCAAATATTTTGATTCAGAAAAAAAGTTGCTTCAAAAACTCTTTGAGGCTCTTCGTGAATATCCTTTTGTTTTAACATTTAATGGTGACGACTTCGACCTGCCATATCTGTATAATCGAGCTAGGAACCATTTCAGCTTTGAACGAAACGAGATTCCCATCGAAGTTGGGCGAAGAGTGTGCCGCCTCAGCCACGGAATCCACATTGACCTATACAAATTCTTCTTTAACAGGTCAATCCAAATCTACGCCTTCGGCAACAAATACAGGGACATAACCCTAAACGAAGTCGGCACCGCACTGCTAGACCTACCAAAAATAGAATTCGACAAACCATTGTCCGAATTAAGCTACACAGAACTTGCACAATACAACCTGCGCGACTCCGAAATCACCTTAGACCTAACAGCCTTCAACGACAACTTGGTCATGAAACTGATTTTAGCACTCTCACGAATATCTCGGATGCCAATGGAGGATGTGAGCCGTCAGGGAGTTTCTCGGTGGATACGAAACTTTCTGTATCATGAACATCGGCAACGAAACTTTTTGATTCCAAACGCCGAGGATATACTTGCTCTCAAAGGCGGAACCAGTACCACGGCTATCATTAAGGGAAAGAAGTACAAGGGAGCCATAGTTGTTGATCCTGTGCCCGGAGTCCACTTCAACGTGGCAGTGATGGACTTCGCGAGCCTGTATCCGTCCATAATTAAGGTTTACAATCTGGGCTACCAGACCCTCCTCTGTAACCATGAAGAGTGCAAATCAAACAAGGTTCCTGAAACATCGAATTGGATATGCACCAAAAATAAGGCTCTTGAAAGCCTGCTGATTGGCTCCCTCAGAGACCTCAGAGTCAAATGGTACAAGCCTAAATCCAAAGACAAAACTTTGCCCAAGGATCTGCGGAGCTGGTACAATGTAATACCAAGCGCCCTCAAGGTCATTCTGAACGCAAGCTACGGAGTTTTCGGCTCCCCCGCCTTCAGTCTATACTGTCCGCCAGTTGCTGAGGCTACAGCCGCCATCGGACGGCACGTTATAACACAGACTATAGAGAAAGCCAAATCGTTAGATATTGAAGTTCTTTACGGGGACACGGATAGCCTCTTCTTGAAGAACCCATCCCCAGAGCAGATAGAAATCTTGGCAGAGTGGTCTAAGAAAACCATGGGAATGGAACTGGAAGTAGAAAAGTTCTATCGTTATGCGGTCTTCAGCTCCCGAAAAAAGAACTATCTTGGAATCTTGAAGGGTGGCGGCGTTGACGTCAAGGGAATGACCGGAAAGAAACGGCACATCCCAGTCTACATCAAAAAGGCTTTCTACGAGCTGGAAGATCGGCTAGAGCAGGTGCAGTCGCCCACAGAATTCGAGGAAGCCAAGAAGGAGATTCGAACGATTATCAGAGACCGCTACTTGCGGTTAAAGCAGCGGCGCTGGGGAGAAACTCCCGAGGAGCTGGCTTTCCATGTTGTTCTCGGAAAACCGCTAGACTCTTACAAAAAAACTACTCCTCAGCATGTGAAAGCGGCTCTTATTCTAAAGAAGATGGGCTACGAGATGAAGGCTGGAGATTTGATAAGTTTTGTCAAAGTTTTGAAGGAGCCCCGCGTTAAGCCAGTTCAAATAGCTTCCAACAGCGAGGTGGATGTGGACAAGTATGTTGGATATCTGCACTCAACTTTCGATCAGATTCTCGATGCTTTGGGGCTGGACTTCGACGAGATCATTGGATTAACGAAGCTTGAACGATTCATGTAGAATGGGGTTCTGTTTTTCCAAAAACTGGGGGATTTCAGCGATTCTTGTCGTTGACGAACTTGGATTTGGTTCTTATATGCTTAATCTCTATTCCTTCGTTGATAGGTCTACAGGGCAGTTGATATTTTTTGAATAACCACAGCAATTCCTTGAAGGCTTTCTCGTTAACTTCAATCTCCACAACCTCTGTCATCTCCTCTATGACAGCCGGATGTTTAGGGTTCGCTCTATAGAGCATCATAAACTCGGTGTCCTTCTCAGAATTAGGTGGAACAGCTATGATTTCCCACAGAGACTTTGTTGGAAAGTTTCGAGGGGGATACCTCTTTATCCTAATCTTCTTCAATCTCTCCAGTCCCTCTCCTTGACGCACGTTTTATACAATGAACTAACCATTGATATAAACGGTCATGGTAATTTTCTCTATACGTTTTCTATAGATCTTTCCACAATAACTTATAATCCAAAAGCAAGTGCTCGATGGCACCCAGTCTGCTGACGGAAGATTTGCTTTAAAAAACAATTTCTCTTCCATGAAAACCTTAATCTTCCAATCACCCACAATAAACAATCAGGGACAGTGCCAACATTGATACTGTTCATAGCCTCAACGAAAGACACAGCTGGCATGAACATCGCCAAACAACTCATAGAACACTATAACTTCGAAAAACTCTCAGAAACCTTCCACAAAAATCCCGTGTACTCAAAAACGTTTCAAAACAAGAAAACCAAGCTACTTTTTGTAAACACAGAAATAGTAGACACCCAGTTCCTAGGTGAACTCTTCAACCCCAACCTGCTTGTCTTCCTGTCTAGACACAGCAGCGCCAGCGGAATCCCAACCCTATCTGTACACACCCCCGGCAACCTCTCAGAAGCTAAATTCGGTGGGAAACCTAGAAACGTCTCCATCTCCCCCGCGGGAGCCATGAGGAATGCACTCTTAGAAATGGCAAAATTAAAGGATGAAAGAGGGCTTAACTACGAGGTTTCCTACGAATGCACACATCATGGTCCCTCCTTGAACGTGCCAGCCATGTTCGCAGAACTAGGGAGCTCGCCGAAGCAGTGGAATGATATGAGAGCTGCTGAGGTTGTCGCTCACGCAGCGGTGGCTGCTGTTTCTGAATGTTCTAACTGTTCTGTGGCGTTAGGAATCGGTGGACCACATTATAACAAAAAGTTCACGAAACTGGCTCTGACCACTCAGAGGGCGTTTGGTCACATAATTCCGAAGTATGCGCTTCCGGAAGTTGACGCTGAAATAATAAGGCAATGTGTTGAAAGAACCGTGGAAACTGTTGATTCTGCGGTTCTTGATTGGAAGGGAATCAAAGGTGCATACAAACCCAAGATAGTTGCGGCGCTGGAGGAGCTTGGTGTGCCATCAGAAAGAGTCTAATTTATTTTTTAATGTGTTTATGCTGTTTTCTAAGGGATATCTTTCGCTGAATTAATGGCAGACGATCTCGTATGCTAAAGTTAAGACGGAATCTGCGGAGCACTTAAAGTATTTAAAAAAGGGGTGCGAGGGGAATTTCTATTTGATTCCCCATCGTTTGCTGACTTTCACTAGTATGAAGATGACAAAGGCTACGATGATGAATGTTATTAGAGCCACCATGAAATTTCCGATGCCAAACACTTGCTCGGCTACATTGTATTGGAGACTCGCTAAATCTGAAAGTCCAGGTAATGCGAGACCTATCGCTGGCAACAGCAAATCTTTGACGAGGGATTGAATCAACAAACCCAAATAAACACCCATAATGAAGGCAACAGCCAAACCCATGACCTTGTATTGTTCTATGAAATCTTTGAACTCATTCCACATTCCCTTAGGAGGTGGCGGTGGCGGAGCAGGTTTAGATGCCAACAGCTCGCGTATCTGTTTAAGTTCCTTCAGCATCTCATCCTCTTTCGACATCTACTCACCACCTAATATTACCTCTTTTCGCCTTTTAAAATCTGCTAAGCGTTACGTAACCCTCAATTTTTCGTTAAACCCAGTGAAACCGCTACAAAACATGTTAGAAACAGGTTGCTCTCAGGGATAACTTTACATACTAGAATTTAATTTTGAAAGGTGCGAGGAACCTTGGGACTAAGATCCTTCTTTCAGTCCGCATCCAGATTGCTGAAACTTGCCACAAAACCGGGCAGAACCGAGCTCTGGCTCTCGATAAAGATCTGCTTTTTAGGCACCATCGCTATCGGAGGAATCGGCTTCATAATTCAACTCATAGGTTCCGTGTTGCCGGGTGCTTGATCAATTATGGGCGAGGAAGAGAAAATTTCAACATCAGTCTTTGCCGTACGAACCACCGCAGGACAAGAGAAAAACGTGGCAAACCTCATCGAAGCCAGAGTGAAAATGAATGAGCTACATGTAAAAGCCGTACTTGTGCCTGAACTGTTGAAGGGCTACGTTTTCATCGAAGCTGATGGACCCCACTCCGTAGAGAAAGCCATAGCCGGAGTCAAACATGTAAGGTCCCGAGTCCCTGGGGTTGTGACTTTTCCTGAAGTAGAACGATACATCGTTGTAAAACCGGTGATCGAAGAATTAGACGATGATGACCTCGTCGAGGTTGTTGGAGGACCCTTCAAAGGAATGAGAGCCAAAATCACGAGGGTCGATAAAGCAAAGG
>Ga0315546_1001959_pt1 | contig 12359 bp, 10 predicted proteins | sample SalMarSW160170MG_FD_203833 | JGI IMG/M metagenome (GOLD analysis project Ga0315546, IMG submission 203833) | Salt marsh sediment microbial communities from the Plum Island Ecosystem LTER, Massachusetts, United States - Salt Marsh Sediment SW1601-170 ... | reverse complement strand
GGAACGGCCAAAGTTATCTATCTGGTTACCCATATCATTTATATAAAATTCTTTTTCTACAGCATAGCCAGAGACAGTAAGCACATTAGCCAGAGTACTGCCTAAAACGGCACCACGGCCATGACCTATGTGAAGAGGTCCGGTGGGGTTAACACTAACGAATTCAAGTTGGACCTGCTTACCTTTGCCCAGCTCAATATCACCATACGATTCACCGGCAGCCAGGACTGATTCCACCTGCGTACCCAGCCAGTCATCCCGCAAGGTGAAGTTGATGAAGCCTGGCGAAGCAATCCAAATCTTGTCAACTTGGGGCGGTGGTACTATATGCTCAGAGACCTTTTCGGCTATCGCCATGGGGGACATCTTCATAGCCCGGGCCAGCTTCAAAGGGAGTCCTGTAGCAAAATCTCCGTGTTCGGGATTTTGAGGATGTTCTATAAGCACCTCGGGCAAGGCGGCTGAAGCCAGCACACCTTTTCGCTGTGCCTCCAGCACAGCTTGCTGCAAACATCTGGCCAGTTCTTGCTTGACCATAATTAGCTCCATTCAGCACCTTTGGCCCATACTCGGCTCAATTGCTGACGTAAAGGTTGATGTCCAGCTTTCTTTAAATTGGGGTCGCTTTGAAAAAGAGTTATTGCCTCTCGCCGGGCTAGCTCCAGACTGCGTAAATCGGTTAGCTTGGCAAGCTTGAGGTCGGGCAGGCCGCTCTGGTGAGTGCCGAAAAATTCTCCAGGACCTCGTAGCTCTAAGTCTTTCTCAGCCAGGGCGAAGCCATCATGAACTTTCTCCATCAGCCGGAGACGCTCCCTGGCCTCCGGTGAAAGCTTTTCCGGGATAAGCAGGCAATAGCCTTGTTCTTTATCTCGCCCCACACGCCCCCTGAACTGGTGGAGCTGAGATAAGCCGAAGCGTTCAGCACCCTCTACCATCATAACAGAGGCCCTGGGTACATCAATGCCCACCTCCACTACCGAGGTTGACACTAGAATATCAAGCTCCCCGGCTCGAAAATGGCGCATTACCTCTTCTTTCTCACTACCAGGCATTTGACCATGGAGTAATCCTAATTTTAAATCCGGGAAAACATCTCGCGATAGTCGCTCATACTCCGTTTTGGCGGCTTTTGCCTCAAGTATTTCGGATTCTTCGATTAAGGGGCAGATGATGAAAGCTTGCCGGCCATTGCTGACCTGGCGATGGAGGAAGGTATAAGCTTTCTCCCTGTATTGTGGTTCGAGACATTTTGTTTTCACTACCTGTCGTCCCGGGGGCAATTCATCAATAACCGAAAGGTCAAGGTCTCCATAGAGCGTCAGCGCCATGGTTCGAGGAATAGGTGTGGCTGTCATGACCAGAACATGAGGGGTAAATCCCTTCTGCCGCAGGGCGGAGCGTTGTAATACGCCAAAGCGATGTTGCTCATCTATCACTGCCAACCCTAATTTGTTAAATTCTACCTCCTTTTGAATAAGGGCATGGGTGCCGACAATAATGTCAACTTTACCCTGCTTAATTTTATCGTGCAACATTTCCTTCTCATTGTTGCTGAGGCTCCCGACGAGCAAAGCTATGGTAAGCGGCCTGGAGAGAAATCCTGTGTAGCATCTGATAGTTCCTTCGCCCGGCTCAGAACCGGGTTCCTGGGTGCCGACCTGGGACAGATAGCCGCAGATATTGGTGTAATGTTGCTCGGCTAAGACCTCGGTGGGCGCCATTAACGCCCCCTGGTAACCGTTGGCCGCAGCTATCAAGAGAGCCAGGGTCGCAATTACAGTTTTGCCGCTCCCTACCTCTCCTTGAAGAAGACGCGACATGGCTTTTGCTTGTTTGAGGTCGGTTAAAATTTCCTGCAACACTCGCTCCTGTGCCTGGGTCAAAGTGAAAGGCAGGCAATGTAAAAATCTGTTGATAACTTCCTGGTCTATATGAAAGGCATTACCTGGTTGACCTTCCTGCCAGTCTCGCTTTCTAGCCAGCACGCCTAACTGCAGAAGAAATAGCTCGTCGAAGGCTAACCGCCCTCTTGCCCTTTCCGCCATGGTCAGGTCATCGGGGTAGTGAACTTGAGCTATTGCGGCGGGAAGGTCTAATAACTGGCAGCGGGTCTTAATCTCTGAGGGCAGGAAATCACTCAATTGCCCGACATAGCCATCGACAGTCTCCTTGGTCCATTTCCTTACTTGCCTGGGATATAAGCCTTGAGTAAGGGGATAGACGGGAACCAGGCGCCCGGTGTGAATTAGTTCTTTATCTTTAAGCAATTCCCATTCTGGGGACTCGAATACCTTGTGTCCTTTGAACAGACCGACTGTACCGCTAATTACTACTCGGGCATTAGTACGGAAGCTTTTTGCCAGGTAAGGTTGATTAAACCAGACCACTCTGATATTTCCTGTCTCGTCGCCGACAATTGCCTCTGTGCCTTTCCGGTTACCTAAAGTAGCTACTCTGGCTTGCCAGATCGTGCCTATGATAGTTTGCTCTTCACCTTCTATAAGTTCAGAGATGGGTTTTATCCGGCTGTAATCGACATAGCGTCTGGGAAAGAAATAAAGCAAATCGCCCACTGCCCTGACATTGAGCTTGGCAAATTTGTTAGCTACGGTGGGCGTGATGCCTTTGATAACAGTTATGGGCGAGTCCAGCCCTTCTCTTCGCTCCTGGCGGGGGGGGCTAGCTACTACCTTCTGACTACTGACTCCTGACTCCTGGCTCCTGGCTCCTAACTCCTGACTACTGACTACCAGCTCCTGACTTCTGACTACTGGCTCCTGACTACTGGCTACTGGCTCCTGACTACTCCTCGTTCTAGCCGTCTTTTCCAGCTTATCCAACCAGCCAAAGACATTTGCCATCCATCTCTTACGCTCATCCACGCCGTAAGAGCCGTAATTGGATTTGGCTAAGTTAAGTTCGTCAAAGCCGCTTAAAAGCTGCGGGATTAGTTCCTTCGTCTTCACTTCGTTCAGACTCAGGACAAGACTCTGCCTGACTTGCCCGGCCTGCTTGTGAAGATACTTATCCAGGCCGCCGATTACTGCCTTATCAGTGTAACCCTTCCGGCATTCCAGCTCAAGAACGTTTCGTAGCGAATCAATACCTGTCACTTTCTATTCCGCTTCGAGGACGGCAACAGCCAGAACATGAGGACCAACGTGAGTTCCCACCACCGGGCTTACCTTGGAACGATAGATGCGCTCCGGAGGGACTACATCCTTAAGCCGCTCGGCTAATGCCTGTAAATCATCGGGGGTAGTGGCATCCTCGATAGCCAAGGCTTCTATCCGGCTGAAACCCTTGACAAAATTTACCAGGAAATCCATGGCTTGAGTTCGGTTGCGGGAGCGAGCAATAGGAAAGGTTGCACCATCTTTTATTCCCACGATAGGATTTACTTTTAACAAGCTACCCAAGAAAGCCTGTGCCTTACCAATGCGCCCACCTCTTCTCAAGTATTCCAATGTATCAAAGCTCATCCGTATGTGAACTCTGGGAATTGCCTTCTTAACCTGGTCCACAATATTGTCTAAATCAGCCCCTGCTCTGGCCATCTGAGCTGCCAGGATAACTAAAAGCATTTGTGCGCCTGCTCCCGCCTTAGAGTCAATGACCTCAATGTGGCAATCCTTGGTAACCATAGCCTTGCCTTGCAGCGCTGCTGTATAAGTGCCGCTGAACGCTTGAGAAAGAGTTATAGTCAGGATTTCCTTTGTTTCTTCCGCTAATTTAGTGAAAAGCTTGGCAAAATCAGCCGGGGTGGCAGTTGCGGTGGTCGGGCGAATCTTACTTGTTTCCAACTTATGGTAGAACTCCTCCGTACTCAGGTCGACATTATCCCGGTAGGTCTCATCGCCAAAACTAACGTACAACGGCACCACAGTAATCCCCAGCTCCTGGGCTAACTGCGGGGTAATGTCAGAACAGCTATCAGTTACAATCTTAACCACTATTCCTTACCTCTGCCAAAGCTTGATTCATCAAGTACAACGCTTTTTGTCATTGCGAGCCCCTTTACTTTTTGTCATTGCGAGCGAAGCGTGGCAATCCCCTGTCCCCACCGAGATTGCTTCGGCTAGTTCCCCCGCTTCGCTCGGGACCAGCCTCGCAATGACTCATTCTAAAATAAAAATTCCTCTCACTTGTAGCTTTGCCGCAAACGTTATTCCAGGGAAATTATATAATTATAATGGGGCTGGCCACCATAAACTACCTCGACCTCGGTGCGGTATCGGTCACGAATTTCCTGAGCTATCTCTTGAGCTTCAGCATCCTTGATCTCAGCACCGTAATAAATGGTGACTATCCCCGACTTTTCAGCTCCTGCTTTGCCTAGAGCTTCAAAGATAACATCCCCTATTTTATCAGCCCTGGCTATCAAATCTTCATCGTTTAGAATAGCAATAAATTGCCCCTTTCTTATTTCCAGGCCATTAAGACGGGTCCCGCGCACTGCTCTGGTAATCTCTATAGCCCCTACTTTATTTATTGCTTTCTCCATATTCCTGGCATTCTGCTCTAGATTCTTTTCATAATCGAAAGCCAGAAATGCCGCTATGCCTTGAGGGATATTCCTGGTGGGAATCACCTTAACTTTTTTGGAAGTTAAGGACTGGACCTGGGAAGCGGCAGACACGATGTTCTTGTTATTGGGCAGTAGAATAATGTTGTCCGATGGTGCCGATTCCACAGCTTGCAAGAGTTCATGAACGCTGGGATTCATCGTTTGCCCACCGGGGACAATGATTATGTTACCTAAACTATTAAGTAGCTCGAAAAACCCGTCTCCGGTGGCCACTGTTACCATAGCGATATCGACTGAAGGCATTCTTTCCCTCTGCATCTTGATGAATCCGGCATACTGGTCATCCATGTTATTGATAGTTATCTCATGCAGTTTGCCCAACTTTGTGGCATATCCTAGGATTTCACCAGGCTCGAAGCTGTGAATATGAACTCTAACCAGAGTATCGTCGCCTGTAACTATCAAAGATTGTCCCTTCTTTTTGAGGTCCTTTTCGATTTTGCCTAAATTAAGATTCTGCCCCTCCAGGACAAAATTCGTGCAATACCCATGAGGCGTTTCCAGCTGGGAGGGCCTCTGAGCTGCCCTGGGAACTAATTGTGTCTCGGCAACAACCAGGCGGGGCCTCCGATACTGTATCTTCTGTGACTCTCCCTTGAGGAATTGAAGGGCGCCGTCCAGCAAAACGTACAAGCCTTGCCCACCGGCATCCACCACTCCAGCCTCTTTTAATACTGGCAGTAAGCTGGGCGTCCGAGCCACTGAAGCCTCAGCCGATTTTACCGCGGCTTCCAGTACCGAGACTAAGGCATCATCGTCTTTTACTGCTTCTTGAGCAGCTTTAGATGCGTCTTTAAGTACCGTCAAGATAGTTCCCTCAACAGGATTGACAATCCCTTTGTAAGCAGTTTGTGATGCTTCGGCCAGTGCTCTGACAAAATCCCCGCCGTCGAAATGAGTCTTGCCCTCCAGCCCTTTAGCTAAACCCCTGAAGAATTGAGATAAGATAACCCCGGAATTGCCCCGCGCTCCCATTAAAGCACCGTGAGCCAGCGATTTGGCTACCGAAGAGACCTGGTTATCCGAATTGAGCTTGGCCTCTTCCAGGGCAAACTGCATGGTGAGCATCATATTGGTTCCGGTATCACCATCAGGAACGGGGAAAACATTTATAGCATTGATATCGGGGGCACTTTTTTCCAGCCAGGCAGTTCCCGAGGCAAACATTTCCTTCAGGGTTTGACCATCGGCTAAATCAGCTTTCATCCCACCCCTTTACCCGGGCTGATAATTGTGCTATCATTGACGCCAATTTACCAGATAGAGAAGTTTTTATGAAGTGCGAGATTTGCGGTAAAACAGTTCAATTCGGGCATAATGTAAGCCACTCCAAAAAGCGTACCTTGCGACGCTGGCTACCTAATATTCACCGAACTACGATTATGGTAGAAGGAAGGAAAAGAAAAGTCAACATCTGCACTAGATGCCTCCGCACCCAATATAAAGCCGCCCGCTAAATCAACCCCACCGACTAAATTCCAAGTCCCTAAATCCAAGCTCCAAATGCCGATTTCATCGAGCATCCTCGACAAAGTCGGGACAAATCCCCCAAAATGAAAAGGTAAAAATAAAACTGCAAAATGACAGAGCAAAGGTTAAAGTTTTTGCATTTTGACTTGTAATTTTGATTTTTTATGTTTGATTTTTGACTTTAGTTTGGGATTGCTTCAAATCAAAAATTAGTGGCTTGTCTTTTAGTGTCCCCCCTTAAAATAAGGGAATTATATACTTGACTAGCCAATGATATTGTGCTATAATATATCTAAATAGGAGGGCAGCTATGAATAGCACGATTACAACAAAAAGGCCGGAACCCATCAGCCTATATGAGTTCCTCAAGAAATTCCCTAGCGAAGAATCCGCCGTTGAGTTCTTCGAGAATCGCCGATGGAACGGCAAGCCTTACTGCCCTCATTGCGGTTCTAACAACGTTACGAGCGTTCTCAACGACAAGCCGATGCCTTATCGTTGTAAAGATTGCCGAAAGCATTTCAGCGTTCGCACCGGAACTGTACTCGCTGAGAGCAAAGTACCACTCCATAAATGGCTCATGGCTATCTATATGTTACACACGGCTAGGAAGGGCGTGTCAAGCGTCCAGTTATCGAAGGAAATAGGAGTCACGCAAAAGACGGCGTGGTTTCTTAATCATCGCATACGAGAGGCTATGATAAACCGCGGTGGGTTATTCAGTGGAGAGGTAGAAGTCGATGAGTCATACATCGGCGGCAAAGAGAAAAACCGTCATGCCTCAAAGAGATTGGCTATCGGACGCGGAACGGCTGGCAAACAGGCCGTGTTTGCCCTGCATCAACGAGACGGCGGGACTCGCGCGTTCCCTATTGATGGCACAGACAGAATAAAGATACAATCGGCCATAGTGGAGAACATAAAGCGCGGAACGACGGTTTACAGCGATTCTCATAGTGGTTATGATGGTCTTAAAGGATATAACCATATGATTGTGACGCACAGCGTCGGCGAGTATGTTCGCGGCAAAATTCACACTAACGGCGTAGAATCATTTTGGTCGCTTCTAAAACGCGGATACGGGGGCATCTATCATCATATGAGCGTTGAGCATCTTCACCGTTACGTGACTGAGTTTTCCTGCCGCCATACTTCTAGGTATTGCGATATGATGACTTGCATTTATGGAACAATTGACGGTATGATTGGAAGAAGATTATCTTACAAGGAGTTGACGGCATGACGTTGTATGGTAAGTTCGACGCGATGGTTGACTCTCTCTTGTCTCCCTCCCTCCGAAAACTTGAAGGCGACGAATGCCTTACCTGCATTGATTTATTCTGCGGAATCGGCGGCTTTCACATCGCCGCTACGAACTTGAGTCTTGACGTAGCGTTCGCTTCCGATATCGACGACGACGCTTGCGCCACGTATCGGCACAATTTTGGAATATCGCCGAAGGGCGATATAGTGTCTATTCCGGCTCAGGATATACCCGACCACGATATTTTGCTTGCGGGTTTTCCTTGCCAGCCATTCTCAATCATCGGCAACAAGCTGGGAACAGCCGACGCTCGCGGGACGCTTTACCGCGAAATTGTCCGTATAGCGCGAGTCAAGAAGCCTATCGGCATGGTTTTGGAGAATGTTAAGCAACTCGCCACCGCTCAACGTGGAGCAGTTTTAAAGCTGATTCTCGATGATTTAGAAAACGCGGGATACACGGTAGATTGGCGCATCCTTAACGCACTCGATTTCGGATTGCCCCAAAAACGCGAGCGCGTCATAATTGTAGCTACGCTCCCCAAGTTCGATAAGTTTCCCTGGCCTACGGAGAAAATCCCCATGACTCCACTCTCGGATATATTGGAAAAAAATCCAGACCCGCGCCATTTCGTATCTGAGCGAATACGCGCCAAACGTCATGCGGCTCATACTCCGAAGGTCACCCCTTCAATCTGGCATGAGAATAAAGCGGGGCATATTTCCAGCTATCCGTGGTCGTGTGCCTTAAGAGCCGGGGCGTCTTACAATTACCTGCTTGTCAACGGCGAGCGACGCTTAACACCCCGCGAAATGTTGAATCTACAAGGGTTTCCTGAGAGTTTTGAGATAATCGCTAACGACGCTCAGGCTAGGAAACAAGCGGGAAATGCCGTACCCGTACCTCTCGCGGAAGCGGGCATTAAGGGGGTATTAGATGTCATCAGACGAGCCAAGATTGCGGGGCGGAGCGAGGCGGCGCAACGAGCCTTATCCGCTCGGACAGTTTCCCGATAATCTTCTCTATGCCATCGCTAAACAGATTGTCCACCGATTAGCTGTCGGCCTTGGCGATATAACGGGTGACGACTTCGGAACGATTTTCGCTCACGCCATAGGCGGAATACATCGAGGCAAACCTCTCGGTATCGCCGATGTTGAATTTAACGGAAGTGCATGGTCTATCAAAACCGTGAAGTCCGCTCTCCCCTTCACTCAACCCGTAGCTAGGTTAATATCGGGCAGAAATTCGCCGGACTATTCTTTGGGCATATCTGACCCGCGCGCAAATCCAGAAAACACTGGCCGTGCCGTGCTATCGGTATGGAACGCTCGCGTAAACGAGGCTATGGACAGGTATGACGATTTACGCATAGTCATTATGGTGCGTAATATGGAGACTAGGGAATTCCTGATTTTCGAGGAAGAAGCACAACGATTTGCTCCGACCGCTTATAGCTGGTCGTTCAATAAGAGAGGCAATCTAGAGGGACACAATAGGACTACGAGAGAACATGAGTTTACCTGGCAGCCGCACGGAAGCCAATTTACGATATTACGTCGTGTCCCCGCCTCCACTAGACGGTTCAAAATCAACCCGAATGTGCCGATGGTGCAACCTGATACCATTCTAGCGGCAATAAGGTTTAAGCCGGAGTGGATTACTATTTATGGACAAAATTGACAAGGCTGCGCGTAGCCGCGTCATGGCGAGTGTCCACTCAAAAAACACGAAGCTAGAATTACGTGTCCGCTCGATGGCTCATAAGTTAGGATACCGCTACCGGCTTCACCGTAAGAATCTTCCAGGGAAGCCGGATATGGTTTTCCCGTCGCGGCGTATCGTTTTATTCATTCACGGATGTTTTTGGCACGGGCATGATTGTCCGCATGGTAGACGCTCGCCGACAACCAACGTTGAATATTGGAGCGAGAAAATCAGGCGTAATGTGGAACGGGACGCGAGAGTTCAAAGAGAGTTGATAGCTCTAGATTGGAAACCCGTGGTCATGTGGGAATGCCAGATTAAAGACGAAGAACTCCCGCAAAGGATTATTGAAGCCTTAAATGGCAATGGCTAGTAATATATATAATTCCCTAAAATAAGGGGGGATAAAGGGGGGTTATTTCCATGAGCATCATGTTCGAGGCGTGGAGGAATCCTTTCCTTCACGATTGAAAAAGGATTGCCATTCTGAGCCTCTCCCCCTGTGTCATTGCGAGTCCCGATTTATCGGGACGTGGCAATCTCTGCAGCTAAATTCCAAATCCCAAAATCCAAAGGACAAAACGGATTAGTTTTGGCATTTAACCTGCCCGCCAAGGCTCGGCAGGCGGGGCATTTGCATTTTCAATTGTCATTTGGATTTGTTCAGTTTTTGCGTTTTGAGTCGTAATTTTGATATTTAACCTTCGTTTGGGATTTCTTCAAATCAAAAATTAGTGGCTTGTCTTTTAGTGTCCCCCCTTAAAATAAGGGCTCTCTACTTCTTTCCCCCCTTAAAATAAGGGGGGATAAAGGGGGGTTACTTCCATGAGCATTGCAATGATAAACAATACCCCCGCCTCTTCCTAGAGTTTTTGCGTTTTGAATTGTCATTTTGATTTTTGCCCTTTGAATTTTGCTATTGTTTAGGATTTAGTGCTTAGGATTTAGGATTTCTACGCCGTTGCTTCCCTCAGCCTCTGTAGCGCCCCGCTTATCCCTTCCTCGGCCCTGAATACGCTGTTCCCGGCCACCAGGACATTGGCACCGGCTTTAACTATGTCGGGGGCATTGTCGGCATTAATTCCCCCGTCAACTTCCAGCTCGGCACTCAGTCCTCTATCATCCAGGATTTTGCGCATCTTCGCTATCCTGAGCAATGTTGCCGGGATAAAAACTTGCCCGCCGAAGCCGGGATTAACGCTCATAACGAGCACCAGGTCCACATGATGAAGAAATTCCTCTGCTGCGCCGATAGGAGTAGGCGGATTTATGGATACTCCAGCCCTGACCCCCAGTTTCTTTATCAACTCAATCGTTCCATGGAGATGGGGAGAGGCTTCTACATGGACGGTAATAATATCGGCGCCGGCGTGAACAAATTCGGAGATATACCGCTCCGGATGCTCTATCATCAAATGGACATCCAGGGGCAGGCTGGTTACCCGGCGGATAGAAGCCACCACCGGAGCCCCGATGGTAATATTGGGCACAAAATGCCCGTCCATAACATCTACATGGATATAGTCAGCCCCGGCCCTGGCGACCTCGGCAACCTGCTCACCAAGGCGAGCAAAATCAGCAGAAAGAATCGACGGCGCCAGCTTAATCATTCTTTGATTAGCCTCTTGGCTTTTCTCAGCGCCTTTCCCACTTGTTGTGGGGAGGTGCCGCCGGCAACATTTCGGGCGGCTACCGATGATTCCGCAGTTATCTTATAGACATCCTCGGCGAAGAGCGCAGAGAACTTGTTGTATTCCTTCCGGCTAAGCTCTCGGAAGTTTTTGCCCTTACTCATGGCATATTCGCTGAGTTTCGCTACCACGCCGTGGGCTTCCCGAAATGGCATGCCTTTTTTCACCAGATAATCGGCCAGGTCCGTGGCCAGGATATAATCTGTTTTCATCGCCTGAGCAATACGCTCGGTGTTTATCTTAATCGTTTTTACCATCCCGGCAAATACTTCCAGGCTGGAGTGCAGTGTGTCCACGGTGTCGAAAAGCCCTTCCTTGTCCTCCTGCATATCCCGGTTATAGGCTAAAGGCAGAGACTTCATAGTGGTCAAGATGCCCATGAGGTTGCCGTATACCCGCCCGGTTTTCCCCCTCGCCAGCTCCGCCACATCGGGATTTTTCTTCTGGGGCATGATGCTGCTGCCCGTAGTAAAGGCTTCGCCAATCTCTATAAAGCCGAACTCACTGGATGACCACAGGATAAGCTCCTCAGCCAGCCTGGAAAGATGCATCATGGTGATGGCCGCCGCCGCTTCGTATTCTATGACGAAGTCCCTGTCGGAAACGGCATCTAGGCTGTTGGTGCTCACCTTGCTGAAGCCCAGCTCCCGGGCCACGAATTCCCGGTCCAGGGGATAAGGAACGCCGGCTAAGGCACCACTGCCCAGGGGCAAGACGTCGGTGCGCCCCAGACAGTCCTGAAATCTTTCCTTGTCTCGCTGGAACATATCGAAATAAGCCAGCAGGTGGTGAGCCAGGAGAACTGGCTGGGCTTGCTGCAGGTGAGTATAGCCGGGCATGACGACACCTTTGTTCGCCTCGGCCAACTCCACCAGCGAAGTTTGCAGAGCTTTTATCTTATCGATGGTTTTCAAGATTTCCTCCTTGACGAAGAGGCGCAAGTCCAGGGCTATCTGGTCATTCCTGGAACGGGCGGTATGGAGCTTGCCTGCCACATCGCCTATCTTTTCAAACAACCCCGCCTCGATGTTCATATGTATATCCTCAAGCTCGGTTTTGAATTGAAACTTCCCTCGTTCGATTTCCTTTCGAATAGAGTTGAGCCCTTTGACTATCGTCTCAGCCTCGCTCCCGGCTATTATCCCCTGCTTTGCCAGCATCCTGGCGTGAGCGATGCTCCCCTCGATGTCCTGGCGGTATAGCCGCCGGTCAAAGGGAATAGATGCCACGTATCCCTGCACCAGCTTATCAGTGTCTTTCAATCTCACCCCCTCTCCATCTCTCCAAGAACACCCTCAATTCTCTCTTTAAGTTGAGGAGGCTTGTTTTTTACGAAGTCCCAAACAATTTCCCATTGTTTCAATCAGCTCAGCTTCCTTTTCTACATAAGGTTCAATATACGGGCTTAAACTATCTTTAGGAACTAAAGTTACCTCTTTCTTTAACAATTCCTCCAAGGTGAAAACCAAATGTATAAAGTTATCGTAAGTAGGTTCTTCAAACTCAACGAGAGGGTCAATATCACTGTCTTGCCTCTGCTCATTTCTCACATAGGAACCGAAGAGGGCGATAGATTTAACTCTGTATTTTTTCAATATTTCCTTGTTTCCAGACAAGATTTTTTTAACTTCTTCCTTTG
>Ga0315546_1001958_pt1 | contig 12360 bp, 9 predicted proteins | sample SalMarSW160170MG_FD_203833 | JGI IMG/M metagenome (GOLD analysis project Ga0315546, IMG submission 203833) | Salt marsh sediment microbial communities from the Plum Island Ecosystem LTER, Massachusetts, United States - Salt Marsh Sediment SW1601-170 ... | reverse complement strand
AACATACATTTTTCAGCATTAAAAAGATCTCCTGAATTGTAAAGATATTCAAACCTTAAAAAAAGATTGTATATTTCCATGTTTTGGGCCTTAGTATAGGCAGAAGAACCAAGTGATGTTATTATTAGTATTATTAACCACTTCTTTTTCACATAATATCAGTTTAGTAGAAGTTACAATTTCCAACAAATTTAGAACAATAGAAAAAAATAATATAAAAGAAAGAGTATTCTGGAATAATACAGAATACTCTTTCGCACTCAGAACCGGGACTTTCTCATGGTTCCGTGGGCGGCGGTGGAATGATAATGATAGGATCACCACCATCTTCATCTCCCCCGCGGATGCAACTCATTGACTGCAGATCCAGAATTTCTTTTTCTGAAAACCTGGAATACAGATCATCATTTTCAATCGGCTTTGCTGATTCGAATAAATTTTTCATGATAGTAACGGATTAGAAGTTTAACAATACCGTTTAATTCGAATCAGGCTCTATTTGTTACGTGGGGAATATATTAACAGGTTATTAATGCTTTGATTTGATGATACTTAAAAATCCAGATTTAATTTCATGATGATGATATTCAGAGCTTTTATAATGACGTCAAAGACTTAAACTTAGGTGACAAATTTTTTATCCAGGAAAAATCAGGAAATAGTAAAAAAGTAACAATTGGATAATAATTATTATTAAACAATGTAAAGATCAATAAATCATGTAAAATTATACTACTAACTTACTGTTTGTCAGAATATTTAACTAACTAAAAATAATTATTTACAGAAATTGCTATGTCATCGTATTACGTGAGGATTAAACCACAATTAAACGGGACCAATGCTATCCATAGGGATGATTGTCCCTTTTTACCGTCAATCGAAAACAGGAAATACCTGGGCGAGTTTAACAATTGTCATGATGCGGTCAGGAAAGCAGAAATGTACTTTCCACAAGCCTCCGGTTGTCCTTTTTGTTTAACTGAGTGTCCCTATACAAGAGAAAAAGTTATTCATGACTGGGGAGTTCCTTTTTATGTTAACGTTTTCACAATTCAAATTACATGATGTCGATAACAATTTAAAAATTGACAATTTATTTATAACTACATTTTTATGACTTCAAAGTAAGTTGGACCAAATAATTGTATAAACTAAGTGGTGATTTTATTATTTTATAATTATCTAAATGAATCACCATGAATCAAAAGAAAAGTCCGGAAAAAGTTTTTTGAGAAATCAGACGCAAAACTCGTTGTAAATTTTCACCAGAAGAAAAGATTAGGATTATATTGGAAGACCTCCAGATCGCACTGAAGCATTATTAAATGAAGTACCTGGGTTCGCCAGCAATCTCCTAATTTTCCTTTGTCGTGTTTTTAAGATTTTCAATTTCTTTGTCTTTTTCAGCTATCTCCTCTTCAAGCTTCCCAATTTTCTCTTTAATTTTGACAGCCTCATTATTCAGTTTCACAGCCTCACTATTCAGTTTCACAACCTCACCATTTAATTTATCAACCTTACCATTAAGTTTGCTGATATCATCCATTAATCCCAAAATTTGATTATTCAACTCTGTCTTCTCTTTTTCAAGACCTGTAATTATTGGAGTATATATCGATTTCGCATAATACCAGGCGGTAAGATATCCGATAACAGCAGCTACCAGCAGCAAAAGAACCATTAAGATTATTGATCCGGTGACTGATTGCGCTAAAACTATAAACAATGGATTCATGATTTTATTTTTTAATTGTTAATACTGCTCTTCTGTTCATTGCTCGTCCCTCTTCTGTATCTTGATCTGCTACAGGCTCATCCTCTCCTTTAGATTCTGTTATCATTTTTCCTGCTTCGATATCCTTGCTTTCGAGATATTTCTGAATATTCTGAGCCCTTTTAAATCCGAGTAATTTATTATATTCCAGTGTCCCGATAATATCGGTATGCCCGGTTATATTAAGCACTGATTCAGGATTATTGTCAAGCCAGGTTTTAAATTCAGCAATTCTGCCATCTGTTTCCGGATCAGGTTTGAATCCGGTATCGTCAAATTCAAAGTAAATAATAAGGTCATTGGGCCTTAATGCGGTTTTTTGCATTACTGAATCTGCAAAATTGGTCTGGGTTTCAGGGATTTCCTGTACAGCTTCCGGCTTATTCAATGCAGGCTTTATTTTATCAACATAGAGCCAGACAGAAAAGAAAGACCAGATCACAAATACAACAAATCCAATAATAAGGATTCTCATTGTTATGTTTTTAAGTTAATGATCAGGTAATTATCCCCAAGTTATGAAATAAATACATATAAGTCCAATAAACTTCTACAGATGCGACAGAACCTCCAATTTATTATATATTTGAAGCTGTTTATTTATATCCATTAATTCTAAAATTATGGCCAGAATTAAAGTAACAGTTGAACGCATAGATGGGTTTTGTGATATGCCAATGCTGGTTGGAGATCACTTCTTTCTTGATGGTTCAAAACTTACTATACCCAAGGATAAGCATATTTGTATGTGGGCTCTTCAAAGTATGATGCCCATTTTCCCGATTTTGAATGTAAAGGATAAGCTCGATGAAGGACATTGGATTAAAACAGTTAAACAATTTACCTGTCCTGACCCAAAAGGGAAAGTAATTTATCGCCTGGAAATAGTAGGTGAGGATGAGATCGACAATTAATACAAGAAAAATATGATCAAAATTGATATTGCCAAATGTACAGGTTGTCGAATGTGTGAAACAAGCTGTTCCTTCTTTCGTTCGGGGCAAACCAGCAGGTTAAGATCCAGAATTAAAGTTGTTAATATTTACGAAACAGGAATTGATGGTCCGGTTGTTTGTCAGCAGTGCAAGGAACGTTTTTGCATGGATTGCCCTGTAAATGCAATGTCGATTGGTGAAAATGGACAGATTATTATTTCACACACTATTTGCATTCATTGCAATAAATGTATGAATAGTTGCCCGATAGGAGCTATTGAACTATACGAAGATGTTTATTACGTATGTGATTTATGTGGAGGCTCTCCAAAATGTGTAGAGAACTGTTCTGAAGAAGCAATAACATATATCGCTCTGGAAAGTGAGAGCGTTTCCCTTGCGGACTTTAAAAAAGAATCCAAAAGGAAAAATGTAAGTGAGAAACAAGCAAATTTCATAATGCAGTCTGGTAAAAGTTTACGAAAAAAATGGAGGAAAGAGAATGCTTAAATATGGATATGGAGGTAGAATCCTTCGGGTAAACCTTTCCGCTAAGTCGTACAAAGTTGAAGAATTGCAAAAATCCTGGATCAGGGATGTCATAGGTGGCCGGGCAGCAAATTCGAAACGTTTATATGAAGAAATCGATCCAAAATGCGACCCCCTTGGTCCTGATAATATGCTAATATTTGGGATAGGTCCGTTAACAGGTACAGTTTTACCTGCATCGGCCTATTATACAATATCTGCAAAGTCGCCTCTAACTCATATTCTGGGTGATTCTGCTGCTGGTGGGCAATTTGGGGCAGAGATGAAAATTTCAGGTTTTGATCAAATAATTATTACAGGTAAATCAGAAAATTTAATATATCTGGACATTACAAATGATAATGTTCAATTTGTGGATGCACCACATTTAAAACACAAAACCATATTCGATACTACTAAATTTATCCGGGAGGAGAAAAGAGATTTCGCTGTGCAGGTAGCTTGTATCGGAAGGGCAGGTGAAAACAAAGTATTGTACTCTTCGGTTGTGTCCAGTGGAAACCGGAAAAATGGCAGAACCGGAATGGGAGCTGTTATGGGATCGAAAAACCTGAAAGCAATTGCTATTAAGGGTAAGGGCTCAGTCGAATATGCAGATCCTTTGGGTTTATTGGAATTGGTGACGAAAATGAAGACCAAAATATACCAACACGAGGAGTACGATAAAAGACATCAGATGGGTACTACCATGCTGATGAACGATTTAAACAGTATTGGTATTTTACCTACAAATCATTTTCAACAAGGGGTCTGTGATTATATTGATGAGGTATCAGGTGAAAAGCTCGCTGAAGTTTATAAAGTTAAAAACAAATCATGTTTTAATTGTAATGTCCATTGTTCACGATATTATGTGACTGATAAGATAGAAGCTGAAGGTCCTGAATATGAGACTTTATGTAGTTTTTCATCAAAAATTGGTAATGACGACCTGGAATTTGCTTTGGAAATGAATCATTATCTAAACCAGAATGGACTCGATTCAATATCTGCGGGTGAAGCTATAAGTTGGTTAATTGAGTGCCAGGAAAAAGGGATTATTAAACCTGAAGAAGTGGGAGGTTACCAAATTAAATGGGGTGAAAAAGATAAAATCCGGGAATTGGCGGAAATGATTGTTACCAGGGACGGGATTGGTGATAAACTTGCCAATGGCGCCACCAATTTTTCAAAATCATTCAGTAAAGAAGCCCAGGATCTGGTAATGCAGGTAAAGGGTTTGGATATTATCTGTGGCGATCCGCGGGGTATAAAAGCATATGGTTTAACCTATGCAATTGCTTCAAGGGGTGGAGACCATTTGCGAGCCGAACCCTATTTTGAACTTACACGGAAATATAAACTGGCCAGACAGAGATTCGGTACTGAAAAAGCTGCCGACAGGTTGGCTGAGGATGGGAAAGCGGCACTTGTAACCTGGTCAGAAAAGATTGCCCTTTTAACAGATAGCCTGACCATGTGTAAGAATATAGGTTTATGCATGGATATATTAGATTTTGAAGAGGCCGCTAAATTGCTAACAATGGCTACAGGAATCAATTATACTGCCTCTTATCTAGAGAAGATTCTTGGCAAAGCGATTGAAACGGATTACAAACTAAATCTAAAATTTGGTCTTTCAACAGATCAGGATACCTTACCGGACCGTTTTACTAAAGAGCCTTTAACAAGAGGAGAATCGAAAGGCTCTGTGGTAAATATCGAAAAAATGGTTAAGGAATACCGAGACTTACATAATAGGGAATGAGTAAGCCAACTTTTTCTTCAAAATTAACTGCATCCCTTTCGATAATTGGCGTGGCTGTGGGCCTGGGAAATGTATGGCGCTTTCCATATATGATGGGTAAATATGGTGGCAGTGCCTTTTTATTTATCTACATAATTTTTGTATTGATTTTTGCAATACCCGCTCTTGCCGGTGAGTTGAGTTTAGGCCGACATACTGGTAAAGGACCAATCGGGGCTTTTTCTCAGGCAACAAATTCTCTGTTTGGCAAAATAATGGCATATATGATATCGACTGCCATACTTGTGGCTAATGCTTATTATATTGTGGTTATCGCCAATCTGGTCTATCTCACCTTTTTTTCCGGTGTTTCAGGCTTTGGAAGTCCACACCATGATCTGCAGGCCGAGCTGAATAATGGAAATTTGCAATTTGGGATATCCATATTTGTTCTTTCAAGTGTACTATTTGTAGTAATGCAAGGGCTTAAAAAAGGTGTTGAGCGATTTAGCAAATACATTGTTCCGTTTTTTGCTATCGTTATGATTTACTTTTTGTTACACGTACTTAGAATAGATGGCGCGGTTGAAAAACTAATAGTATTCTTAAAGCCGGATTTCGAGCAACTTACCATCCAGAATATATTTGCTGCATTAGGGCAGGCTTTCTTTTCTCTTACCCTGGGTGGCACTATCCTGGTAGTATATGGCAGCTATCTAAAAAAAGAAGAAAATATTTTGAAAATATCCATTTTCAGCGGACTTGGAGATTTGGGTGCTTCACTATTGATATCATTGATTCTTGTCCCAGCTATTCTTGTTTATGCGCTGAACCTGGAGGAGGGGCATACTTTGCTGTTTTCGACACTTCCTGTCTTGTTTGAACAGATGCCGGGAGGGAGAATTCTTGGAACATTTTTCCTGTTTTCACTTGTTTTAATGGCTTTTTTATCAAGTGCCGCGGCTGTGCAGTTTTTATCAACATCTTTAAATAACAATACTAAACTGACCTATAAACAGTCTGTGATTCTTATTGGTGTTCTTGATTTATTGTTAATTATACCATGTGCATTTTTTGGAGATATTATTCCAATACTTGATTTAATCTTTGGCTCTGGAATGCAGGTAATTGGTAGTTGCTGTGCAATCATTGCCCTGACCTGGTTTATTGGAAAGAAGATTACTGTAAATCAGATTTTCAATCAAAAAAGGAACACCTTTCAAAATTGGTTTTTTGTCTGGCTTAAGTGGGTAATTCCTGCAGCATTAATACTTACGCTGGTATTATATATCTACAGTAGTATTATAAAGATCTAGGTGATCATCTTACAATTCTTTAATAATAAGGTCATTAGGTTCTGTAGCATCTGAGTAAGAATTTTGCTCTACAATCAGAACAAGGACAATCCAGGATCATAAAATGCTGCCAATCAACCTGGTTTGGTTTTTACTTCTTTATGGAGCTGACGGCGCTGTTATCGAACTTTCTCGAGCTTGATCTGCTCAGACTTTCAAAGCTTTATTAGGGAATCATAAATCTTTATCAGTTAATACAGAACTGGCTATAGCCTGAACAACCTTTCGGCATTTTAACGACGTTTCACTTGCGTTCAACTCCTGTGTGCCCACCTGAAAGGATCTCGTCCTCCCTTACTCCCTGTCCGCTCAATACCTCCCGCATTGTCGGGAAGCACCGCAGGGTGGTTTGGTACCTGCTCCTGATAGCCGATACCGATAGGCCATCTCAATTAATAGTTAATAATTTGGTTAATAATTGAAAATCTATCATTCATTGACATTGAATATTCGATGATACAATATAAACTTTTCTACCTTAAATTTTAATTAGTCAGCTAGTTATTCCATGAATAGAATAATTTTTTTTATGTAACTTCTAATATCCTTAATGGCAAGTTTAATAGCATTGACTTCCTGGATATGACCCATAATCATTTAATAAGATATCTTGAGTCACACAGGGTGATTGAATAAACGGATCAGGACTTAAGAACACAGCCATAATCGTATCATAAACCCTCCCATTCATTCCACAGGTGTAACTGTGGCCCTGACGCTCCCTCAAGACGCTTGAAGATTTTACACAGAAAGAAATTAATCAATCGTCCGTAATAAATCCGTTTTTATAAAACCTATAGTATGTATTTCATTCTTTATTTTTCAGCTGCAGTAAGCAGAAGTTAATAAGAACCCTCCGTACTTTATGTGTTATGTCTGATGAATATGTGCATAAACCTCTATTGTTATTCTTATTTTATTTTCTGCTTTAGGCAATTAAAATTATTAAATTAGTCATCGCAGAATATTAGTCTTTTAGCCAGGGCTATTGAATTTGATCTTATATGACTGTGAGAAGTGAGGAATACCGGTTATGGAAGCGATTAAGAGAGGGAGACCAGGAAGCCCTGGAGAAAGTTTATTCCATGTATGCCGACGACCTGATAGGCTATGGCATGCAGATTACTAATAATGTCCAGATGACCGAGGATGCCGTACACGATATTTTCCTCGGACTTATGACGCACGGGAGCAGGATCAGCCAGATTTCAGATATCAGGCCGTACCTCTACAGGGCTTTGAGGAATAATCTTCTGAGAAAAATAAAAAGAGAACAGAAGACAAACGGCAGCCTTGAAACCATTGATAGCTTCACACTTGTTGACAACATTAATACAGGCGGGCTGGATGACGAGCAGAAGAGTATATTGAGTAAAATTTCAAAGCTCAGCAGGCTTGAAAGGGAAATAATCTATCTCCGGTTTTTTGAAAACCTTACCAATAATCAGATATGCCAGGTGCTGAGACTGAAGAACCAGACAATAAAGAACGTATTGTCAAAAGCCCTGAAAAAGCTTAGATGTTACATAACATATAAGAAGACAGGAAAATAATCCCCGAAACCATAGTACTTTTTCCTTTTTCATGTCTTATGATACCGGTAATGATAGTAAACCCTATTATTGTTTCAGTAGCATTTCAGTTCCATATTATGTAAAATGGAAACCAAGAACGATCATATTAATGAATTATTATCTGATGAGAATTTTATCAGGTACATAATCACAGTTGACAGGCATGCAAAAAAATTCTGGCAGGAGTACCGGGAGTCAGATCCTGCGAAGGAGGAAGCCTTCAGGGAGGCCGGACACCTCATTCTGTCCCTGTTAACTCTCAGGGACATTGATAAGGGGAAAGATAATACTGCCCTGAAAGATAAGATCTGGGATTCAATTATCCATGATGCCGGAAGGCAGGAGCAGGGGAAGACAACCCGCAGGCTCATCAGCACTGTTATTAAGATCGCGGCTGTGGTCATACTGCCCCTGCTGATTTTTGCATATTTCCGTTTTTATCACAGTCCGGCAAAACAACAGGCTGCCAGAACTGCAGAAAACAGATCAGACACAGAGGTTCAGATTATACTTCCGGGAGGTGAACATATACTGCCCTCGATGATGGATGTAAATGAGTCATTCACAAGTGCCGGTGTATCGGTACATAAGACAGGACGGACAAGCCTGAGCTACAGGACACAGGCATCAACGGAATCGTTGACCGGTGAAAAGATTGCTTATAATACTATAATTGTCCCAAGGGGTAAGAGATATAGTATAAAACTGCCCGACGGTTCAATGGTATGGCTGAATTCCGGTACCGAATTTAAGTTTCCTGTCCGGTTTGCCGGTGGGGAAAGCAGGAAAGTATACCTGGATGGAGAGGCATTTTTTGAGGTGGTGCACGATGATGCCTCATCCGGATTTGTCGTATCAACTGCTGATATTAACGTTGTTGTTTACGGCACTTCTTTCAATGTATCGGCCTATAATGATATGGACAGGATTGAGACAACACTGGTTCAGGGGGACGTCGGTATTGACGTACTGTCCGACAGCACCAGTGTATACAGGTTGAAACCCAGGGAGAAAGCAGATTATAGCAAGGATAAAAGGTTTATGAATATATCGGTGGTGGATACCAGGAATTACACTTCATGGAAAGACGGTTACCTTATTTTCCATAATGAGGAGATGAGGTCACTGGGTCCTAAAATTGAACGCTGGTACGATATAAAAATTATTTACAGGGAAGAAGAAATAAAGGATATGAGGTTTTCAGGCATTATCAGGGAAGAAAAATCCCTCGACCATATAATGGGATTGCTGCAGAATGCCTGTAACCTGACTTACCGGATTAATAATAAACATGTTATACTCTTTAAGGAACAGGAATTTATTAACTATAAATAATTTGCTTATGGAAAAACACCACTGTTAAAAGAATGAAAATGAAATGAAAGCGGGGTGTTATTTAAGAACACCCAGCCTGACAAATTCACGGTTTAGGCATCTGAATGCTTAAACCAATGTAAAAAACTAATGTACAAACCAATGAAAATTCATCTTTTAAAAAACACTAAAAAATCCAAGAAACATAAAGCACTGATAATTATGAAGATGTTATCTTTTTTCTTAATTGTTTTTGCCTTGCCACTGAATGCCAACACATATTCTCAGTCGAAGAAAATCAGTCTTTCGTTGGAAAATGTGACAATCAGGGAGGTCTTTTCAGAGATCGAGAATCAGAGTGAATTTGATTTCTTTTACAATAATTCAGTAGTAGATGAGTCTGTTATAGTATCAATTAAAGCCCATAACAAAACCATCAATTCAATACTGAATAAATTACTGAAACCGCTGGATCTTGATTTTTCCGTTTATGATAAAGATATCCTGATTACTAATCTAAAGGAAAGTGTCGAAAATATTCTGCCGGTTATTGATCTTATAACTCAGGTATCTGACACGGTAAGAGGCACCGTGGTGGATGAGTCAGGAATGACCATTCCCGGTGCAAGTGTGTATATAAAGGACATTAGCAGCATTGGGACTATTACTGATGCTAATGGGAAATTCCAGCTTGTTGTGCCAAACCTGAATGAGGTGCTTGTAATCTCCTACGTAGGTTATGAAACACAGGAAATTCCAGTAAACGGTAGAAAGAGCTTAGAAGTCATTCTTAAATCCAGTCTTATTAATGTAGAAGAGGTAGTAGTAACAGCCATGGGTATATCGAGAGAAACCAAATCCCTTGGATATGCTATAACCAATCTTAACAGTGAAGAGATTACTGAGAGCAGTGCCACTAACTTCGCAAATGCTCTGGCCGGAAAGGTTCCCGGAGTGCAGATAGCTTCTTCATCAGGTGACGTTGGTTCCTCCACCAGAATCACAATCAGGGGTGTTACATCCCTGTCCGGAGAAAACTCACCGCTTATCGTTGTCGACGGGATACCCATCGATAACTCGTCCAGATCATCGTGGACTGTAGACTGGGGTTCAGGTCTTAATGACTTAAACATGCAGGATGTTGAAGAAATGACCATCCTTAAGGGTGCCAGCGCATCTGCATTATACGGTTCAAGGGCCGCAAAGGGCGCCATAATAATTAAGACAAAATCGGGCAGATCATCAAGGGGACTTGGTATCAGGCTTACCTCCAGGGCTACCTTCTATAAGCCGTTCATACTCCCGAAGTTTCAGAATACTTATGGCGCAGGATATAATGTAGATACCTATAATTACTGGACAGGTAATACAGGAGGAGGATACGGGCCGAAGCTGGGTGACGGACAGTATTTTGTTCAGATAAACAGCCCAATGATGCGTGATGCAGACGGTAATATAATGTATGATGAGAACGGAATCCCTGTCTTTCAACCCCTGGCCTGGGAAGCAAAAAAAGATATGAACGAATTCTTTGAACTAGGCCTCGACCTTATTAATTCGGTTGAAATTAGCAACAGTTCAGATAAATATAGTGCACGCCTGAGCCTTAGCAACACTAAAACTAACGGCATGGTTTATAATACCGATTATGCCAAAAATGACATATCTTTTTCAGGTGATTACAAGGTGACCGATAATTTTAGTTTTAATGCTAATGTTCAGTATCATACAGGAGGAAGCGATAACCGAACTTATGGCAACAACTATCCGGAAAATGCTGTTAAATCAGCGCTTTTTATGCCTGCCAATTATGATTTTGATTTTCTGAGGGATTATCAAAACCATGCCTCCATGGGTATTCCTCTTACTGATTTCGTCTATCCCGGCACCAACGAAGGTATTAAGGCTTTGAACTGGGACAGGGGCGACTATTACCCTAATCCGTACTTCCTCCTCGACAATAAATTGTTGCAGTATGACTTTTCCAAACTACTAGCTATAATAGGTTTCAATTTTGATATTAATTCATGGTTGTCACTGAGCGGAAAAATAGCCAAGGAAAGTAACAGCCAGGTATACGAGGATAAAGCAAACGACGGGATAAGGCACTGGACAGGATCAGTATATTCATATAAGGGTTTTTACAACTATTCGGCGATAACTATGGATAATACTACAATGAACTTCATTCTGCGGGCCAATAAGACAATAAATGAGTTTTCAATCAATTCCTTTATCGGTGGCGAACAATATGATTATATATATAAATCCAATGGATATAATATACCCGAACTGACTATCTCAGGATTCTTCCATCCTGACAATGCTGCCGGGGAAACTACGGTGAATAAATACATGAGCCGTAAGAAGGTAAACTCACTTTTCGGAAGCATGGAAATTGGTTATCATAGCGGATTGTTCCTTGAAATTACCGGGCGCAATGACTGGTCCAGTACCTTACCGGCCGAGAACAGATCATACTTTTACCCATCTATCAAACTGGCTGGTCTGATACACGAGTTTGTAAGTCTGCCCCAATGGTTATCATTCCTGAAAGTGAGAGCAAGCCTGGCACAGGTGGGTGCCGACACCAACCCGTATAATTTGTCTCCTGTTTTTGGCAGTCGTAACCAGATAACCGGTATATACGAGGCAACAGTCCAGAACTCACTTAACAATCCCACCCTCAAGCCTGAAAGAACAAGGTCATGGGAAACAGGACTTGATATGAGGCTCTTCAAAGGCAGGTTGAACCTGGATTTGTCTTACTATCAGAGTAAAAGTTTTGACCAGATAATGAGGATTGATGTTTCCCAGACAACCGGATACAATAGCCGATATATCAATGTTGGCGAGATTGACAATGAAGGGATTGAACTGGCTGTTACACTGGTACCCGTGCAGACTACTAATATAGATTGGGAGATAGTCCTAAACTATTCGAAGAACAAGAACACTGTTGTGGAACTTGCAGAGGGAGTGGAACGCCTGCAGATAGGTAGTGGTATTTATACTGCCAGATCTTATGCTGTACCGGATCGTCCCTATGGTGAAATCTATGGCTATGGATTCCAGAGAAATGAAAATGGCGATATAATAACGGTTGACGGGTATACCCCGAGAACGGATG
>Ga0315546_1001956_pt1 | contig 12364 bp, 12 predicted proteins | sample SalMarSW160170MG_FD_203833 | JGI IMG/M metagenome (GOLD analysis project Ga0315546, IMG submission 203833) | Salt marsh sediment microbial communities from the Plum Island Ecosystem LTER, Massachusetts, United States - Salt Marsh Sediment SW1601-170 ... | reverse complement strand
TAAGTCTTTTTAACCTGGATTGTCATTTTATTCTCCTGCCGAATATTATAGCACTTTCCTAGTTTCGCTGCTAATATGATATAATTGGAATCTGAAATGAAAAAAGAATTGATGCAAATCTTAGCCTGTCCCGTATGTAAAGGGGATTTGGAGCTTAAAGTGGATGAAGAAGAAGGAGAAGAAATAGTCAGGGGTTCCCTTTATTGCTCTAATTGCAGCCATTCCTACCCCATTATAGATACGATTCCCAATTTGTTACCGCCGGAACAGCAAACTTAGCTCAAGGGCTATACGACACGCCTGTTGTGGGCGATTCCCAAACTTCTACGTTCACCAACTTTACCGGAGAACTGGAAAGACGGGGCCGGAGCGCATCATATATAGTGGCAGCAATATTCTCGCTGGAGGGTCCAATCTTATCAAGGGGAGGCACATCATTCAGGCAGGTGTGGTCGAATCGAGCCAGGACTTCCCTCAGGTGCTGCTTTAGCTGGGCGAAATCGTAAGCCAGGCCAGTCTCATCGAGCCTGGCTGCTTCTAAACGAGCTACTACCTTGAAACGGTGGCCGTGTAGTCTTTCACACTTACCATGATAGTTCGGGAGGTAATGAGCGGCATCAAAGTGCTCTTCCACGAATAGCTGATACATTAATGCCTCCTGTGTATATCGGGCCCTAAATAATATCTAAAATTCAAGTTCTAAACGGTTTAGTTCCTTTGGATTTTGGGCGTTTGATATTGTTTGGAGTTTAGAAATTAGTATTTAATATTTGCCCTATCCCTTCCTATTTCTTCCTTTCCTTTTTCTGCTTGGGCTTTTTAACATTCTTTCTTCCCTTAGTTCCCATTGCTAGCCTCCTGTTTTGGTAACCTTTTCAATACTACTACAACGGCGCTCCGTTTTCTCATCGCTATTCTCTCTTACATTATCCTTATTCATTACCACTCATATAATACCATTTTCGCACCCCCTTTTGTCCTTTAACATCGTTAGCTAATTTGGCAATACTCTTGCCCAGCTTGGGATGCACTAAGTCCGGGGCGATTTCAGCTAATGGTATAAGAACAAAAGCCCGGTCTTGCAAGCGGGGGTGTGGGATAGTTAAGTTCTGAGTTTCCATAATCTTGTTGTCATAGAAAAGGATATCTATGTCTATAGGGCGAGGTGAATTTATTTGCCCGCTGGGAACTCTGCCCATTCTGGTTTCAATTTCTTTAGCGAGATGGAGAAGCTTCTCAGGAGGCAAATTGGTGGTAATTCGGCAAACCAGGTTGAGGAACAATGGCTGCTCCTTGTAGCCTACTGGCTCGGTTTCATAAATGGATGAGACAGCCTCAAGATTTACTTTTGGAGGAAGCAGTGTTAAAGCCTGGCGGAGGTTTTCTTCCCGCTTTCCCAGGTTTGAGCCCAGACAAAGATAGGCAATGGCCAATTCGCTTACACGCCTCTCACAAGAGCATCGCTCATCTTGCACACGCGTGCCATCTCCTTGACATCGTGTATCCGAACGATATCAGCGCCTTTGGTGATGCCGATGGCTATGGTGGCTGCTGTTCCTTCTAGCCGCTGGTCGCCGGGTGGAACGAATGCCACTTCATTCAACCTTTGTTCAGGAGTTAAATCGAGCACCCAGCCTATAAAGGACTTGCGTGAGCTACCCAGAAGGATAGGCCTGCCCAGCGCCTGAAGTTCTTCCAGGCGTTGCAAAACCTCCAGATTTTGCTCCTGTGTCTTGCCGAAACCTATGCCTGGGTCGACGATGATATTCTCCCGGGGCACTCCTGCGCTTAACGCTTGCTCGATGGCTCTTTTCAAATCGGAAATAACTGCAGACATAATATCGTGGCATGGAGAGCCACGCTGATTACTCATTAAAACAATCGGCACACCTTTTTGAGCTGCTAACTCGGCTAGCCTGGGCTCCTTCTTCAGTCCCCAGATGTCGTTTATCATGTTAGCTCCGGCATTTAAAGCCTGACGGGCTACCTCCAGCTTATAGGTATCTACACTTAGCGGCACTGATATCTTGTGGGCCAGCCTTTCCACAACAGGAATTACCCGCCGTAGTTCCTCGTCGGGTGAAATCGGAGTTGAGCCAGGACGAGTGGATTCACCGCCGATGTCAATGATATCTGCTCCTTCAGAGGCTAATCGTTCTGCCAGGGCTACAGCTTCCTCAGCATCTGCCAGTCCATCGCCGGAGAAAGAATCCGGGGAAACATTTATCACGCCCATGACATAAGTTCGCTGGCCCCAGCGAAAGACGCTCTTGCCGCATGAGGTGGAACCTAGCTTGCTTGGTTTGTAATCAGGCATGTTATTGATTATAGCAGAGGAGGCGATTAAAATAGTGAGACAATAGAGTTTGGTATTTGAACTTGGGGCTTTGGATTTGTTTAGAGCTTAGAAATTAGGATTTGGAGCTATATATGGGCAAGACATTAGCTGAGAAGATTCTAAGCCTTAAATCGAATACCGAGGCTAAAGCTGGGGACGTCGTGATTGCTGACGTGGATTTGGCTTTTGTCCAGGATACTACTGGACCCCTCACTGTAAGACAGTTTAAGGAAAGCGGTTTTGAAGCTCTAGCTAGGCCGCAGCAGACAATAATATTCCTGGATCATGCTGCTCCTAGTCCCGCTCAACAGCTTTCCAATGACCATATTCTTCTGCGCCGCTTCGCTGAGGAAACAGGCTGTCGCATCTATGAGGTAGGCGAAGGCATATGTCACCAGTTGGTAGCGGAGCAATTTGCCAACCCGGGAGATGTTATCCTCGGCTCAGACTCTCATACTGTTACTGCTGGTGCTTTAGGGGCTTTTGCCACTGGCATGGGTTCCAGTGATGTTGCCGTAGCCTTAGCTCTGGGTAAAACCTGGTTTCGGGTGCCGGAAAGTTTTCTCATTGAGCTCAATGGCGTCTTTCCTCGGGGAGTTTATGCCAAGGACTTGATTCTGTATCTCATCGGCCAGATTGGTGCTGATGGTGCTAATTACAAGGCTTTGGAATTTGGTGGCGGGGCCTTGGCTCAGATGACTATGTCGCAGCGTCTCACTGTCGCCAATATGGCTGTGGAAGCCGGGGCTAAGGTTGGCTTGTTTCCCGGCGATGAAATCATCCAGGACTTCCTCATAGAGCATGGCCGGGGCGACAATTACAAGCCGCTATATACTGATGCTGAGGCACATTATGAGAAAGTCATACTTGTGAATCTCGGCCAGCTTGAGCCAATGCTCTCCCTTCCTCACGCTGTGGATAACGTCCGTCCAGTGACTCAAGTAAAAGGGGTCGAAATCCAGCAGGCGTTTATTGGCACTTGCACTAACGGACGTCTGGAGGATTTAGCCGTGGCTGCTGAGATTCTTAAAGGCAAGAAGAGGAATCCCAGTACTAGATTGCTCATAGCGCCAGCTTCGAGGCAGGTGCTCATTCGAGCTATAGAAAAAGGCTATATCCAGAGCTTAATTGAAGCTGGAGCAGTTATTCTACCGCCGGGTTGCGCCGCTTGCCCCGGTTTTCACCAGGGAGTGTTGGGAGATGGTGAGGTTTGCCTTTCCACTGCCAATCGTAATTTCAAGGGAAGGATGGGCAACCCCGAGGCTATGATATATCTGGCTAGCCCGGCCACTGCCGCCGCTTCAGCCATAAGGGGCGAGATTACTGACCCGCGGGAGTTTATGTAATGTCTGATTTAGTGCTCAAGGGTAAAGCCATTAAACTGGGGGATAATATCTCCACTGATGATATTATTCCCGGCAGGTTTGCCCATCTGAGGAGCAACTTGCCTGAACTCGCCAAGCACGTCCTGGAGGATGCTGCGCCTGGATTCGCCTCAAAGGTAAAGTCAGGTGATTTTCTCGTCGGGGGCAAAAATCTTGGTCTGGGTTCCAGTCGGGAACATGCCCCGGTAGTAATCAAAATGTCGGGGGTAGGCGCTATTTTAGCCAAATCGGCAGCCCGTATCTTTTTCAGGAACGCCATAAACCAGGGTTTACCTGTCCTGCTTTGCGACACCGATAAAATCGGCGATGGCGATGAACTGGAGATAAACTTGACCGGTGGTATGATTGCTAATTTGACATCTGGCATTACATTGAACTGTAGTAAAATGCCGCCGATAATGTCCGCCATCCTTAAAGAGGGTGGACTTATCCCATATATACAGAAACATAAGGACTTCAAGCTGTGAGAGTATTACTAGGATGAGGGTTTTGAATTTAGAACATTCGGATTTTGGATTTGTTTAGAGTTTAGGAATTAGCACTTAGGATTTATTGAGATGCAGCATAGAGTGACTTTTATCCCCGGCGATGGCATAGGGCCTGAAGTGGCTGAGGCGACACGACGGGTACTGGAAGCTACGGGGGTCAAGTTCCAGTGGGACACCGTTAGCATAGGTAGTCAGGCTCAAGATAAGTTTGGCACACCGCTCCCTGACCAGGCCCTCCAGTCCATAAAGAAAAACAAAGTCGCCATTAAGGGACCGGTGACCACACCCATAGCCACTGGCTTCAGGAGCGTCAATGTTGCTTTGAGGCAGACCTTGGACCTTTATGCTTGCCTTCGTCCCTACAAGGTGTACCCCGGTATAAACACGCCGTTCCAGGACGTGGATATAGTGGTAGTCAGGGAGAATACCGAAGACCTTTACGCTGGCATCGAATTTGCCAAAGGTGATTCAGGGACAAGGCAGTTGCTGGATTTCGTGCTCGATGCCACGGGAAAAGAGATAAGAAAAGACTCTGCTGTGAGCTTGAAGGTTATATCTCAAACAGCTAGCCGGCGAATTGTCAAATTTGCCTTTGAATATGCCCGGCAGAACGGCAGAAAAAAGGTGACTGCGGTTCACAAGGCCAACATACTCAAATTCTCCGATGGACTCTTCCTGGATACTGCTCGGGAAGTTGCTAAAGAGTATAACGACATAGAATTTGGCGATATGCTGGTGGACGCAACCTGCATGGAGTTGGTCAGGAAGCCTCGGATGTTTGACGTCCTCGTGCTGCCCAATTTGTACGGCGATATAATTTCGGACCTCTGTGCTGGGCTGGTCGGCGGCATGGGTATAGCGCCGGGAGCCAACATCGGGGATGAAGTGGCCATCTTTGAACCTACCCACGGAAGCGCCCCCAAATATGCTGGCCAGAATAAAGTCAATCCCATGGCTACGATGCTCTCCGGTGTGATGATGCTGCGTTATCTGGGAGAGAAGGATAGCGCCGATAAGTTGGAAAGCGCTATAGCTGAGGTCATCGCCGAAGGCAAGAATGTCACCTATGATTTGAAGCTCGACCCCGCCACTGCCGTGGGCACCAGCCAGGTAGCCGACGCTGTAGTAGCGAAACTAAAGCGTTAATCTGAACCAGGCGGTTATGGTGAAATTTCATGTGGCAAGGGCATGAGAGGAAACGCCATCATAGCAGAGGGGAAATCAAATTAGGGAAACTTGCAGTTCGCATATACCGGTGTTATACGCCGTGCCTTAATCCTTAGGAGATGTAAAAGAATATATAAAACGAGGTATAGAGATGAAAATACAAAAAATTGAAACAAAAAACTATCGCTCTTTACACAATTTAACCATTTACCCAGAAGATATTCTAGCATTGGTTGGCCGAAACAATAGCGGTAAATCAAACCTCATTAAAGCACTTGAGCTGTTTTTCGAAGGCTCAATTCGACTGATTAATGATGAATGTTTTTACAATCACAAACCCGAAGAACCTATTGAGATACTCATTACCTTTGAACAGCTAAGTGATTGGGAGAGAGAACAATTTGAACCTTGGATGGATGAAGATAAGTTGGTTGTGGGTAGAGAAATTGTTTGCTCCAGTGCAGATTCTTATATCATTAATAATCTGGCTATTACAAAAGTTCCAGAACCTGAGTGGCTTCGAGAGGATATAATAAGTGGCGAAAAAATAACTGATTGGTGGTCTAATAAAGATGAGCTAAAAATAAACGGTTTAGATTTTGGGGTAGAACTTGGGACTACAAAGCCTACAGTTGTGAAATGGAAAGAAGTGGTTAAGAAATTTTTGGACGAACATCGTAATGAGATACCTTGGAAGAAAGAAAGGCGTGAAAATCCTAAAGGTTACCCCGGAGTTTTAAAAGGGGCTCTGCCGGAATTCATACATATTCCTGCCGTGAGGGACATTTCGGAGGAGGCAAAAGTTGGAAAGACAAATCCCTTCGGGCAGCTTATCAACTCTGTACTTGTAAAGATATCTGGAGAACAAAAGGATGCTATTTCGAAACAACTAAAAGAAATAGAAAAGCGACTAAATCGTAGTGAGGAAGGAGAACGGATTACTGAGATCAAAAATATAGAAGCCCGCCTAAACAAATTGATGTTCGAACTTATGGATTGCGACATTGAAATTGAAATGGCTATGCCTCAATTGAGAGAGGTTTTTGGAGCAGCCAAGATTTATGCTGATGACGGGACAAGGACCACTATTGAAGGAAAAGGACATGGTATGCAACGGTCGATGATTTTCACAATTTTGCGTGCCTACGCTGAATTAGCCCATGTTCAAAAAGCTGGGGAGAAAGCAGAAGAAAGAACTACAATTTTTGCGATTGAGGAACCTGAGCTTTATTTACACCCTCAATCGCAACGAACTTTAATGTCAGTCTTTCGAGAAATAGCTAGTGGAAGTGACCAAATAATTTACAGCACTCAGTCTAGTTTATTCATCGATATTAGCCATTTTGAGCAGATTTGTATCATGCGGCGGGAGAAAAAGGAGGAAAGTTACGAAAGCTATCCTACCCAACTCTTAATGTCAGCGATAGTTGAAGATCTTAAGTCAAGAAAAGGAGTTGATGCTACCGAGGAAGGTATAAGAGAACAATATTCTCATGTCTTCAACCCAATGATTAATGAAGGTTTCTTCGCAGACAAGGTAGTGATAGTAGAAGGGCCCTCAGAGCAGTATGCACTACCCATTTATGCAGATGCTCTTGGATACGATCTGGATCGAAATAACATCTCTGTTGTCCATTCAGACGGTAAGGGGCAAATGGACCGTCTGCTGCGAGTATTTGATGGTTTTAAGATTCCTACCTACCTATGGTTTGACGGGGACAAAAACAATGAAGAAAAAGCTGACAGGGATAAAACGTTGGAACTTTTGGAATTACTTGGTGAGCCTATTGAGAAAATTGAAGATGTTAAAACCAAGGTATCAGATAGATATGCCATATTGGAATATGACTTAGAGGAAACTTTGAAAGACGAATTAGTAGATTATGAAGACCTTGTCCAAGAGGCGGTGAAAACACTTGGTCCTATAGGTAAGCCATTGAAAGGCAGATTTATCGCTAACAGGCTTAAACGGAGAGTCGATGATGGCGAATCATCTGGAGGGGTATTGCCAAAAACAATAATCAAGATTGTTAAAAAAATACAGGAGTTGTCCTACTCTGGAAGTATCCTTCAAAAGGTGGGAAAGTAAGAATATGACGGGAATTCAACGTAAAAATATTCAGCACATAAGTTTAAACTTGGCACGGCGTATAACAGGGTGTAGCTGGCTTCGCTAAAATTCCTCGCTTCGCTCGGAACTTCGCATACCCGCAAAACATTAGGCAGCATTCGCCCGCCCTTTAGTTTCTCTGTAATGGAAATGGGAGCTTTTTAACCAGCCGCCAAGACCGCATTCAATTTTTTTGACTTACCTGGGCATTACAAGCTACCATATCAGCATGAACGTAAGCAGGGCGCCTGAGCTAGCCCTTTTCCCCTTAACTGCTGAGGTGAATAATCAAGGGCATCTCGTTATCGGTGGCTGCGATGTTGTTGACCTGACCGAGGAATTCGGCACGCCGCTCTATCTTTTCGATGAGTCCACCCTCCGCCATAGGTGTCGTGAATTCAAAGACGTGTTCTGTAAATATTATCCTGATACTCTGGTCATTTATGCCTCTAAAGCCTTCCTGAATCGAGCTTTGGCTCTTATATTTAAGGAAGAGGGCCTGGGACTCGACGTCGTCTCTGAGGGAGAACTTAGCATCGCCCATTCTGTGGATTTTCCTCTGGACAAGGTTTATTTCCACGGCAACAACAAGACGCCGGAGGAATTAAATCTTGCCCTGGATTTGGGAGTGGGCAGAATTGTGGTGGACAACTTTTATGAGCTTGAGATACTTAATGGGCTGGTCAAGGAAAGGGGGATGAGGCAGGATATTTTGCTTCGCCTCACTCCGGGGGTTGACCCCCACACTCACCAATATACTACTACCGGGACGATAGAGAGCAAATTTGGCTTTCCTTTGGCTACCGGGCAGGCTGAAGAGGCGGTAAACCAGGCTTTGTCAGCCTCCAACCTTAACTTTCTAGGCTTTCATTTTCATCTCGGCTCCCCGGTGCCCGAGATTCAGCCTTATGAGCTTGCTATAGAGATTGTTGTTCGCTTTGCCCGAGAAATGAATCGAAAATTCGGATTTGACCTTAGCGAATTCGACATCGGTGGCGGCTTTGCCGTTCCATATACGCTGGACTCTAAAGTACCCACAATAGCCGACTATGCCCGGGCTGTAACTGGCAAATTGAATAGTCTTGTTTCAGAACTGGGATTGAGTCACCCCCGGCTCATTATGGAGCCAGGAAGGGCAATTGTCGGCCAGGCTGGAGTGGCATTATACAAGGTCGGGGTGATAAAGGAGATACCTGGCATAAAGAAATATGTCTGTGTCGATGGCGGCATGAGCGACAACATCCGCCCGGCTCTCTATGGAGCTAAATATGAGGCTTTGGTGGCTAACAAAGCTTCAGAGGCAGAAAGAGAGGTAGTTACCATTGCTGGCAAGCTCTGCGAGTCTGGTGATATTTTAACAAACGATATCAATTTGGCTTCCGTGCATCCCGGTGACATCATAGCCATTCCAGTTTGCGGTGCTTATTCCATCCCCATGGCGAGCAATTATAATGTCATGCCCAGGCCGGCTATAGTCATGGTAAAGGAAAGTCGAGCGCATCTTATTCGGCGGCGGGAAACTTATCAGGATTTAATGAACCTGGACCTGATTTAACATGTGGCAAGTTATAGGACAGGATAAGATTTTATCTTTGCTGGATTACAGCCTTAAAACCAATGCTATAGCCCACGCCTATCTTCTGGCAGGGCCGCGGCACGTGGGTAAAGGGACTTTAGCCTTCAATTTGGCTCAAGCCCTGAATTGCGATGGCCCCGAACTGCCTTGCGGTCAATGCCGTTCCTGCCAGCGAATCCTAGAGGGCAAGCACGCTGACGTCACTCCTATTGGCTTGGATTCTAAAACGGAGATTGGCATTGATGATATTCGAGGGCTGCAGCGCTTAGCCAACCTGCCACCGTATGAAGGCAAGTGCAAAGTGTTTATCATTGATGACGCTGAATATCTATCTACTGAGGCGGCTAATTCCTTGCTTAAGATATTAGAAGAGCCACCGCAAAGGGTAGTTTGGCTTTTATTAGCTGCCGAGGAGGAGCACCTCTTGCCGACAATTGTTTCACGTTGTCAGCGGCTGGAATTGAAGCCTGTGCCGTCAGAGCAAGTACAAGAGGTACTCGTCAACTCATATAACGTTGACGTGAAAAAGGCGAAGCTTTTGACTCAATTGTGCCATGGTTGCCTTGGCTGGGCCCTGTCCGCTTTGGCAGATGACGATATATTGGAGCAGCGATCCCAAAGGATAGCCAGGCTGGTCTCCTTATTAACTGCCAGTCTAGGGCAAAGGTTTGCCTATGCCCAAGAGCTGGCAGGCCAATTTAGCCAGAACCGGAGAGCCGGGGCAGAAATAATGGAGATTTGGCTTGACTGGTGGCGTGATTTGATGCTCATTAAGGGTGGTTGCAAGGAGGCCATCATCAATGTGGATTGTGAGGTAGCTCTGGAAGAACAAGCCGGGGGATTAAGTCTGAGCGAGATTAAAGGGTTTCTTGCTAGTCTTTGCTTGCTACAGGAGGAAATCTCTAAAAATGTTAATCCCCGTTTAGCACTGGAATGGCTGATGCTCAATTTACCCAGAAAAAAACTGAGTATAAAATCCTGAATGAGAATATTATTTTGGAGTTTAGAATATAATATATCTCAATGGCTAACATAGTTGGAGTCAAATTCCGCCCTAGAGGTCAATTGGTTCACTGTGACGCTGGTGAGATGTCCCTGCAAGTAAACGACTATGTAGTGGTGGATACCGGGCATGGTCTGGAGGTGGCTAAGGTCGTTACTCTTGAAGCCCCCTCTCAACCAGGCGAGCAATTAATGATGGTAGTACGCCAGGCTGAGGCTGAGGATTTAGAGGAAGCTCGGCGGAACTTGGAAAAAGAAGCCTTAAGCAAGTGCAATGAAATGGCAGCCCAACTTGGTTTAAAGATGAAACCACTGGCGGCTCGCTATGATTCTCAGGACGAGCACCTGACCGTATTCTTCAGAGCTCAGGAGAGGGTGGACTTCCGAGACTTGGTTCGTAAATTAGGCCATGCTTTGGAAATACGGGTACAGTTAAGGCAAGTGGGGGCAAGGGATGAGGGTAAGCTGTTGGGCAAAATAGGCAGGTGCGGCTATCCTTTATGTTGCCAGAATTTCCTCACCAGCTTTGCTTCAGTATCCATTAAAATGGCCAAGGAACAGAGCTTGGCCTTGAATCCTATGAAGATATCGGGAATCTGTGGAAGGCTCCTTTGCTGTTTGTCATACGAAAACAAAGAATATGCAGCTGTGAGAGAGAAGATGCCTCAGCCGAAACAGGAAATATCAACACCCTGGGGTAAAGCTAGGGTTATCAGCACTAACTTGTTCAAGGAAACGGTAACAGTACAATTGGATAATGATGTGGTTAAAGAGATAGCTCTGGATGAATTAATTCATCCAAAAGAGGAGTCTGAGTTTTCTCAAGAAGCCGATCGAACTCAGAGCAAATTCACGGGGTAACAAGTAAGTTTTTTTCGATTTTCACCTCTTAAGATAAGAGGGTTTAGGAGAGTTATGAAGCAAGCAACAATAGGTGTCTGTCGAGATAACCCCCTTTATCTCAAGGGGGGATGTTGAAGTAAAGAGCCCTAATTTTAAGACGGAACTTGTAGAAAAACTAAACTATTACTTCGTTGGGGTTAAGTAAATTCAAAGAGGGTAGATATTTTTGCCATTCACCATGATTATTGAGAAGGTGATAGGGAATATAGAAGCCATCATTGCGAGGAGAACGCGGCTGGCACAGCAGTTTCATCCTTGCTTCATCCGGCGTACGTCCGCCTTTGCGCCTGTTGCAAGGAATGCAGGCACTAACCACATTGTCCCAGGCGTGCTGCCCACCACGCCGACGCGGAATAACATGGTCTAAAGTAAGGTCCTTGGTCTGTCGGCCACAATACTGGCAGGTGTGTTGGTCACGACTAAATACCTCGAGCCTGCTCAATTTTCTCTGATGGCGAGGACGCTTAACCATATAGACGAGTCGGATTACTGAAGGTATCTGAAATACCTGGGTAACAGAGTGAAGCTCACCTCTGCTATTTTCCAACACTTCAGCTTTGCCGCGAAAGATTAGCACTACAGCCCGACGCGTGCGACATAAGTTAAGGGGCTCATAACTCTGATTAAGCACTAAAATAGGAGAATCTATCATAGCTACAACCTGGTTATCAGCGATTGAGCTATTTTAGCAAGCCTTTCTGGCCAGTGCAACAGTCCGAATTAACCACGTCGGCACTTTTTAGAGTGATTTGCTATACGCTATCTATGCCCTAACCCTATCCCTTATCCACTCCCAATCAGGCTCACCATGCTCGAAGAAAGACTTGAATTTATCCTTTAGCTACTCGTGTTAGTGCCATCATTTTCTACTTTTGGCTCTGGTAGCTTCTTTTTCTTGGTTTTGCCTCGTTCATAGTTAGCCCATTTCACAGAACGCGCCTTTTCTTTCTGAATTGCGTTGCTATCAGGCTTTCGCATAATGAGCAAATATTTAAAGCCCCGAAGGTAGAAATTGAACCTTCTAGCTCTATTGTACCAAAGCCCTGTATTCGAAGTTTGGCCTCTCCTAACAACACAAATAACGTCCACCGGCTCAAAGCGCTTACACAAATGCTGATATAGCTTGAAACCTACAGGTGTATATTTTTTCTTAACCCATTGGTCGCCAATGAGCCATCCTAAAACCTTGCCTGGCTTTAAAATTCTGTATGCCTCTTTGGCAACTTTCTCAAGTTCCTCAAAGAAACGCTCATCCTCGCATGAGATCTTACCAATACAATCGGGATGGTCATTGTATTTTACGTTGTCAGAGTAAGGAGAATCGATGAATACTAAATCAACTGTGTTGTTATCAAGTGGAATGTTTCTGGCATCGTTTTGTATAACTTCGGGGTG
>Ga0315546_1001946_pt1 | contig 12456 bp, 10 predicted proteins | sample SalMarSW160170MG_FD_203833 | JGI IMG/M metagenome (GOLD analysis project Ga0315546, IMG submission 203833) | Salt marsh sediment microbial communities from the Plum Island Ecosystem LTER, Massachusetts, United States - Salt Marsh Sediment SW1601-170 ... | reverse complement strand
CCCACTATATTTAGCCACCTCTCTTTCCATACCCGTGGCCACCAAAGGACACTCGGGACGTAATAACGGCACCGCTTGTCGTTGCATATTGCAGCCCATTAAGGCCCGATTAGCATCATCGTGCTCCAGAAAGGGGGTAAGACAAGCAGCTATACTAAATAGCTGTTTTGGCGAAACATCGATGAAATTTACTCTGCCTATTGATTCCTTGAAATATCTGTCCCCCCTCTTAACCTCAACCTTGTCATAGGCAAACTCATTTCTTTTATTGAGGAGAGCATTAGCTGGGGCAATTGCATATTGACCTTCTTCGTCGGCTGTCAAATAAACGATTTGGCTGGAAACAAAAGGAACTACCTTAATATTCCGAGCCGGAAGAGAAGATAACCTTTCTGCAAGCTGTTTTCTGATTAATGTTCCAACCTTGGCCACAAGTTTGCCATCACTATCTACTATATCCTCTCCGATTGTTCTCCCGGTCAACTCTTCCACAGTGTTGGGAACCTCGTGGATAACTCTGCGATATGGCGTCTCTATAAAACCATATTCATTAACCGAAGCGTAAGTAGCTAGAGAGCCAATAAGACCAATGTTTGGTCCCTCAGGTGTTTCTATAGGACAGATCCTGCCGTAATGAGAATGATGCACATCGCGAACCTCAAATCCAGCCTGTTTTCTTGAGAGGCCTCCAGGACCCATGGCAGAAAGACGACGCTTATGAGTTAGCTCAGCTAGCGGATTAGTTTGATCCATGAATTGAGATAATTGTGACCGGCCAAAGAACTCCCTTATAGCGACTGCTACAGGGCGAATGTTGATCAAGGCAACAGGAGTTGCCGCCTCGGGGCCAAGAATACTCATTCGCTCCTTAATAGCTCTCTCCAACCTTAATAAGCCGATACGAAATTGCTTTTGTATTAGAAAACCTACCGCCTGGGCCCTTCGATTGCCTAAATGATCAATGTCATCAGGAGCTTCCGTTCGAATGTTAACTGAAATAATACGGCGGATTATTTGCACCAAATCTTCAGAGGTTAAGCCAGTACAATTCCCAGGGATATCAAGGCCTAACTTTTTATTAAGCTTGTAACGACCAACTTTGCCCAAGCTATAGCGGCGAGGATTAAATAGGAAATTATTCAGCAAGGCCTGAGCACTACTAAGACTAGGGGCTTCACCGGAAGATAGTTTTCTATAAATATCGAACAGGGCATCAGCCTTGTTTTTGGTCAGAGGATCCCGCTCTATTGTAGAGCGGATAAAAGCATGCTCAGGCGAGTTATCTACATCCTGGAAAAGGGAAAACAAGGACTCATCGCTCTCAAAGCCTATGGCACGCAACAAAGTAGTAACCGGTATCTTTCGTTTGCCACTCACCTTGACCGAAATCACATCTCGATTAGAAGTGTCAAAATCAAGCCATGCCCCATGTTCAGCAACAAGCTTAGCAAATCCCAATTCCCGCCTACTTGAAGGATCTCTTTCCAAGGTGAAATAGACACCAGGAAAACGAGTCAATTGATTAACTACTACCCGCTCTACCCCAGAAATAATAAAAGTGCCGGTATCCGTCATTAAAGGAAAATCACTAAAGAATAATTCCTGTTGCTTGATCTCCCCTGTCTCCTTGACCACCAGTTGCGCAGTGACATGAATAGGAGAGGAATAAGTCACGCCCCGTTCAAGACACTGAGAGATAGAATGCGGAGGCTCTCGAAACTCATAATCAACGAAATGTAATTCTAGCCTGTTGTTAGTATAATCTTGAATTGGTGAGATTTCCTCAAACAGCTCCTTCAAACCTTCTTCTTGGAACCAGCGAAAAGAATCAAGCTGAACTCGGATAAGGTCAGGTATTTCTAAAGTCTCGGGCAATTTAGCGAAAGAATTTAGCAACTCGTGTTTAACCATAGAAGAAACGATCCTGATTTTTCTTCAAAACAATATGTTGAAGACACTAACTATAGCTAGGAAAATTTAGGTGAAAAAGGTAAAAGAGAATGAGAACATACACAAACTCTAGAGTTTAACATCATTATTTAATTTTGTCAAGTGTCTGTGCTGGCTGACTATATGTGTACCACTTGCGGGAATATTTTAGCAAGTTCCTTTTCAATATGCTCTATGGGGACAAGATAAGCAAGAGAGAAGTAGAAGCTGGCTGCCTTTCTCATCTTGGTAACTCCTCACGGTAACTTGTTATCACTAAACATACCATGAGTGTTACCTATGTATCTCAGCCTCCGCAGGTGATCAAGCAATGTTGTGGTAGGCAACGGGCGCAAGTGCGGAAGGCAGTAGCACAGTAAAATCACTCCCTCTATGCGCTGCTATCATTTCTACGTTTGGAAGTGGAGAAGTTGTGAAAAGATAGCAGTTGGTATCAGGCAAAACTGCCAATTATTCGGAGGCGATACAGGTTTATCTTACTCATCCTACCTATAGTCTTGTGTCAACTGCTTAAGTCCTGATTTTATTACTTTCTCCCTTAAAATCTTTCTTCCTCAAGTTCTCCAGCCTAGCAATACTTGAGCATCTACTGAGGCATTACTCAAATAATTAGCAGCAAAATTAATCTCGACCTCCCAGGATGACTATGCCTACGTTGAAATAGCTGGAGAGCCCACCTAAATTGTGAGCTAATCCGAGCTTTGGATTCTTTATTTGTCTTGGTCCTGCTTTTCCTTGAAGCTGCTTATAAAGTTCATACAACATCCTGAGCCCACTAGCTGACAGGGGATGACCGAAGGATTTAAGACCACCATCAGTATTGATCGGCTGTTCACCTTCAAGAGTAAATCTGCCAGCTTCAACATCCTCCATTGCGTGTCCGTAAGGGCTGAAGCCAAGATCCTCATATGTTAAAAGTTCAGTACTGGAGAAGCAATCATGTAGCTCGGCATGAGTTATCTCCTTGCGGGGATTCTTTATCCCAGCCTCGGCATACGCCGCTTGGGCAGCGTGAACGGTTTCCGGGAAGTTCACCTCACTCTCCCCCAGACTTACAAGACTATTATCTCCAGCAAGGAAGGCCTGACCAGCACCATTAACTATTGTCGCCGCCTTTACCAAAACATAGTCACTCCTCAATGTCTTAGCAATCTCAGGGGTAGTTACAATGGCAGCAGCTGCGCCATCGCTCATACCACAGCAATCGTACAAGCCTAATGGCCACGAAATCATGGGAGCATTTATCACATCCTCCTCGGTTATTTCCCGATGGAGGTGAGCCTTTGGGTTCAGCATGCCATTATGGTGATTTTTGACCTCAACTTTTGCTAGAACTCTTTTAAATCTTTCGTAGCTCAAGCCATGCTTATTCATATATCTAGTAGCAAAGTGGGCAAACGCATTAACCGGCGGTAAGTCAAACTCCACCCCCGAAATATCAAATGGGCTAGGTACAACCTTACCAAATCCACCATAATGGTCCATCAACTTCTCAGTCCCACTTGCCAGGACAATATCATATCTTCCAGAAGCCACTCCGTAGCAAGCATTTCTAAAAGCATCAAGTCCCCCACAACAATAATTCTCCACACGAGTAATAGGAACGTAGTCTAGCTTTAACCATCTAGCTAACATAGAACCTGTTTCCCCGCTGTGTAGTAAGGCTTGCCAGGCCGCTTGTATGTCTTTTGGTTCCACCCCAGCATCATCAAAGGCTTCGTAGCACGCATCAACTGCCATATCCTGAGCGCTCTTATCCCAGTTCTCACCAAATTTACAACAACCCATGCCTACTATGGCTACTTTATCCTTCATACTTCCCATAATATTTCCTCCTTTGAATCAAGCTCTTATTGGAACTGCTTTCCAGAAATAATTGTGAAGCCCCATATTCTCTCTATAGAATATCTTCCTGAAGCTCATTTCAACCTCCATCCCCGCTTTGACTTCTTCAGCCACACGATCCGTCATATAACATACTATCTGCCCTCCTCCGTCAAAATTTACTATAGGAACAACGACGGGAGTATCTATCTCACTATCTACATAATCCATAGAGAACGTAAGAATAGTCCCTTTCTTATCAGAAAGTCTTACCTCTTCGAATTGGTCTTTGGTATGACATTTAGAACAAACTCTTTGGGCAGGGTATTGGACCGTGCCACAAGCCTTGCATTTAACAGCATGCAAGCGCAAGATCTGATTGCGGTCTCGCCACAATATTGTTGGTGCTACTTGGTCAAAGTGGTGGGTAATGTAAGGTTCAAGACCTGGATTCAAGAGACCTCGCCAAAGCCAGTAAGTTTTATAATCAGGTATCATTCCCTTAGTCTCAAGGTGTTTCTTCATTCCTCTTCTGGAGCTATTCTCCTGCATCCTTTTAATCTGGTCGGTTACTCTGAAGGCAAAGGCATCACTACCATCACCATAGCTGGCTAACAGAATAAGGTCACCAGGTTTAGCCTGCTCTAGTGCAGCTATAAATAGCATTAGTGAATATGGGACGCCAGTATTGCCCATAAGGTTAAAAAAACCATCTTGCAACTGCGTCTTGGCATCAAACCCTAGACTCCTTGCTACTTCGGTAACCCTTCTTGCGTTAGGAGCATAAAGGGCGATTTTAGCAAAATCTTTTGGAACAAGGTTATTCTCCTTCATGAGTCCCGAGATTGTTTCTTTAATTACGCGTTCGTATCCTTCTACCTCAGCAAATCGAGGGTGCACAGTCCGGAGAAAGGTATCGCCATCGGCACGCCAAACATCCATTATTTCGTCAGAGGTGGAATAACTTGCCTCCAGACTAGCTATCACGTCCAAATTCCCGACAAGGAGAGCTGCCGCACCATCACCGCAACTCTGATCAAAGGTCGACATTGGAGTGCCCTGGCGGCGATCAGCCGCTGCTACCATTATCTGCTTGGCTGAGCCAGCTTTAGTCGAATCTAGGGCAAGCTTCAAAGCAGCAGTCCCTGCTTTTAAAGAATTGGCAAAATCAGCAGTGAGAATGTTATGACGAAGGTCTGTGGCAGCAGCTACAATTCCCGCAGCTTGCTTCTCTTTATAGGGTGAGGTAGTAGAGGCAAAAAACAAACCATCTACTCCCCCTCGGTCTACCCCTTTTAAGCAATCAATAGCTGCTGCTGCCGCCATAGTTATACCATCCTCATCAAAATTGCATACTGCCTTCTCACCCTTGAGCCCGCTGGTTATTGCTGCTCGATCTAGCCTCCATAAGGGTACATAAGCGCCACATGAAACAATGCCGGACATGTTCACCTCCTTGAACCGATTATACTGGTTGAAAAGTAGCTAAGTCAAACATATTGGTTTAGGTTTACTGTCAAGATTTGATAGGTTGAATTTCTGGGTGACTGGCATAATTTACACTTCTGTTATTGCGGAGGCTGAGATACATAGGTAATACTCATTGTATGTTTAGTGGCAATAACTTGCCGTGAAGAGTTAACGGAATGAGAAAGTTAGCCAGGACATGTGGTTGACCGCATGGGGGGTTTTATATACTATATTGTGGAGGAGATTAGAAGCTATATTCCTTGGAAAAACCAAACTCTCTCTAAGCTGAGACTTATGAGTGAGATGGTAGTAGCCAAAACAGAATAAGAATTCTGGTTGTAAGAGGTGAATTTTTCTACGAGTTTTTGGCTTATCATGTAGAGAATTTTAGCAGGATTTTAACATTTATCTGTTAAACTGATGATTAAAGGTCGAGGTTTCCCGGCAACTTTTCGGTATCGCTTTTGCCCGAGGTTATGCTGCGCCGGGAAATAGAAAATGTGCCTGCCCGAAATTGAGCGGGCAAGCAAAATGAAACAGCCTAGTGGCTGAAGGGGGGGTGAAAGCAAGGAATTAAGTATATCGTAGAAAACGCTGGAGACGGTTGTGGGCTGTGATCGGTTTCCGGTTTTCACCGGGACAGGCTCCAGTGGAAGGATTTTCAGACAGCCTTAACATCTAAAGAAAGGAGGGAAAAAAGTGAAAAAAGTACTTCTAATTTCGTTAGCGGCGGTGCTGGCTATCAGCATATTTGTTGTCGGCTGTACAGAACCATCGGAACCTGAGGAAACGGTATATCGGATTGGCGAGTGTGTTATAATTGAGCACCCCGACCTGGAATCTGATCAACAAGGATTTCATGAAGTGGTGGACGCCTGGGCAGAAGATAATGGAGTGACCGTGGAATATGGTTTCAAAAATGCTGAGGGTGATATGTCTCTAGCCCAGACAATTGCCGACCTTTTTGTCGATCTTGATGTGGACTTAATTCACTCTATCACTACTCCTATCTCCCAAGCCTGTGTGGCTGCAGCTGAAGGAACAGATATTCCTGTGATTTTCAGCACTTGCACTGCCCCGGCCGCGGCTGGGATAGTGTCTACCTGGGATGCACCTCGCCCTGACAACGTAGCTGGCGTCAGTGATATGGCTGCCATGCTGCCTCAGATGGAGGCGATTAGGGAGATTTGCCCTGATGCTACTGTGCTTGGGGTGATTTACAACCCCGGCGAAGTGAACTCTGTAGTGCAGATAGATGAGTTGAAGGGGATTATGGCGGATGTTGGCATTGAAGAGCTGGTAGAGGCAACTTGTGGGACAACGGCTGAAGTGGGACCTGCAGCCGCTTCCCTCGTTGGCAGGTGTGATGTAATGTACATTCCTACCGACAATACTGCTGTCTCCGGGCTTGAGGGTATAATTGCTGTTGCCGAGGAGAACAAGATACCGTTCTTTGGCTCGACACCAGATATGGTTGACAGGGGTTGCGCTGCTGGTTATGGTGCCGACTACTACTGGATAGGCCAGGAGGCAGGACGCTACGCTGTTCGAGTACTAGAGGGTGAATTCCCCGGTGATATTCCAGTTGTAAAGTGCGCCGTTGAAGCTTGTAAGCTGGTAGTCAATCCTGGGGCAGCGGAGAGAATGGGATTCACTATTCCACAATCGGTTATAGATGGGGCTGACCGCGTAGTAGAATAGCGAGAGACATCTGTAGTGATTTGGACAATTGGGGGCAGAATATTCTGCCCCCAATTAGAAGTTGAGACTATGGGATTATTTCTGAGATAAAGAAGTGTTGTCTCCCATAATAATAGAGAGCATCCTAAAGACTTCAATTTCTGAAGGGTTAGTATTTGCCTTTGTTGCTATTGGCGTATTCTTAACCTTGCGTGTGCTTGCCTTTCCTGACCTTACTGTAGATGGCAGCTTTGTTGTCGGGGGGTCTATTGTAGCCGTTATGGTTCATGTTGGTGGCTATAATCCTTTCTTGTCGACTATAGCCGCCTTTGTTGGTGGATTAGCTTGCGGTTCAATAACTGGGCTACTCAATACCAAGCTGAGGCTACCGGCTTTGTTGGCTGGCATCCTTATGATGGTCGGACTCTATTCTGTAAATCTGCTGATCATGGGAAGACCGAATCTCCCACTGCTGCGCGATATTACAATGTTTGATAGTGTTGCCAGTTGGTTTGGAATGGAGAGAAACACCATATTGGTTATTATTATCCTTGCCGTGATAGTCTTCGGGGTTATCATGGCATTGCGCTGGTTTCTGCGGACTGAGATTGGTCTGGCATTGAGGGCAACCGGTGATAATGAGCAGATGGTGCGAGCTTTGGGGGCAGATACCGATAAGAATATAGTGCTCGGTTGTGCTCTTTCTAACGGTCTTGTTGCCCTGTCTGGTGCACTTGTAGCCCAAAACCAGCAATTTTGCGATGTTAATATGGGGATAGGGATGATTGTAATGGGCTTGGCGGCAGTAATAATTGGTGAGGCAGTAATTCGCCCCCGGGGTGTCACTTCAATGTTGCTGGCGGCACTTACTGGCACTTTCCTCTATCGCTTGTTCATAACTATCGCCCTCAGGCTTGGCTTAGCCCCTGGAAATTTGAAATTGATCACCGCATTGCTGGTGATTATAGCCATGGCAATTCCGTACATACGGAAGAGGTTGCGGCACGAGTGGATGCCACCGGCGGTGAGGTGGTAAAATGAGGTGATGGAATGAGCGAAAATAGGAGTTTACTACAGCTTAGGGGAATAACCAAGATATTCTCTAGAGGCACTATAGACGAAGTTAAGGCGCTAGATAATATCAAGCTAGATGTCAACGCTGAGAACTACATTACCATTATTGGCAGCAATGGCGCTGGAAAAACTACTCTGCTTAATATTATTGCCGGTGTCTTCCCTCCGGAAAGGGGTGGCAAGGTTATCGTTCATGGTAATGATATTACGGGCTTGAGTGAATATAAGCATGCGGCATATGTTGGCAGGGTATATCAGGACCCTAATATAGGGACTGCGGCCAAGATGACTATAGAGGAGAACCTAGCCATGGCTGTGTTACGAGGGCAGTCAAGAGGATTACGAGCAGCCAGTAATAGACAGCGCAAAGAGCTATTCCGCTCGACTTTAGCTCCTCTGGGGTTAGGATTGGAAGACAGATTAAACGCTTTGGTGGGCACGCTTTCAAGTGGACAGAGACAGGCAGTGGCTTTGCTCATGGCTACTATAACTAAGCCGGCGCTGCTGCTACTTGATGAACATATAGCCAATTTAGACCCCAGGACAGCTCAGATAGTGCTCGATTTAACCGATATGCTCATAAAAGGGGAGAAGATGACCACTATCATGATTACTCACAATATGGAACAGGCTCTTCGCCATGGTAATCGACTGATTATGATGCATAAAGGTAGAACGGTCGTTGATATGAACGAGGAACAGAAGGCTAATCTCGCCATCAATGACCTCGTCGTGGCTTTCGAGCGGGCCGCTGGGGAGCAGCTTGCTGATGAAAGCATCCTGCTCTGCCAGCCAGCAGGAAGTTAGAACACACTTACATCGATAGTGCTGGAGAATGTAGTTTGCCGGTCAATTTCGCACCATAGAATGTATCGATTTTGTTGGTGAGATCTTGCTGGGCGGCTCGTCCTGACGAGTGGCCCACTATAAAAATCTGGAAGTGAAACGCTTCCAAAATCTCAAAGATTGGATGGGAAATGAATGTTTAACAGGCTCACGGCGTAAGGAGGCGCCTTAAATTGGTGGCAATGGCTAACAGTTTTTTCGGCTTCATGGAGAAAAATGGGTTGACCATTTTACGAGTCTTTTATGACAGGAGAAATGACAAATTCTTGCTTCAGGGTATGAAAGAATGGGATGATGACGTGCCTTTTCACAAGTATAACACCGACTTCACTTCAGAAGATATTCTGACCGGGGACTATTTCGCCTTAAACACTAAAGTGTTACTTTCAGCTCTTGCCCGAGAGGGGCTAAAAGAAGAGTTTGAGTACATTCAGCAACTTATGAGGGAAGGTGGACATCATGGTATCGATTTTTACTATCACCGTCAAAAAAACATCAAGGTAATGCATTGCAAGCATGTTAATACTCTTGGCATAAAAAACAGGCGGCACGCGATGAGAATCGGTGCCATGCGCCGACATGAGCTTGATGAGCCGGAAATAGAGGTTATTACTGATGGTCTAAACCTTTCCCGAGCGATGGCTTATAAAAACGGCGCTGCCAATATCCCTTATGGCGGTTCGAAAATAGTAGTGCAATGTGACCCCATAAGCCTGGATGACTTTGAGTCTTTGGGATTTTTAGCTTATGTCGCGGATAGAAGTCGCTCCGTTACTGGTCCCGATATGAATATTCTACCTGAAATGGCTGACGTTATTCGGGAAAAATTCACCAGAAATTATGTTGGTGGTAGAAAAGGTTCCCTGGCTGCTACTGGTCCACCTACTGCGTATGGCGAATACCTGGCCATAAAGGAAGCTTGCCGTTTCATTTACGGTTCGCCAGACATATCAAATAAGAAGATAGCTATCCAGGGGCTGGGGGAAGTTGGCTATCCGCTAGCTGAGTATTTACTAAATGACGGGGCAAAGCTTATAGTCACCGATGTAGACCAGCCAAAAGTGCACAGACTGCAACAGCAATGGGGGCTAAATTTAGTTGAATATGTGGAGCCTGAGGATATTTATACTGTAGCCGCTGATATATTTTCACCCTGCGCTATTGGTGGCATTATCAGCGAGGAGCGGATAAAGGAATTCAAATTCAAAATAATACTCGGCCCCGCCAATAATCAACTTCAGGCGACCAGAAAGGAAAGGGAAATCGAACTGGCTAAGAAGCTTGCCCAAGCTGGCATTCTTTTTGTTGTTGATTGGGCACACAACGCGGGGGGGGTGCTCTGTGCTTGGGCGACATGGCTTCTTCAGGAGAAGGCAACTTTTGAGAGGTTGAGGCCAAAGATAGAAGCGGTATGCAGGGATAACTTTCGAGCGCTTCTCGAACAGGCAAAAACAGGCAATAAGACGCCAACGGAGTTAGTTTATGAACGAACTGAGAGCATAGTCTATTGCGGCGCCGATTTTGACGAGACACTATGAAATCTCCCAAGTGTTAGAATTGTAGAAAGTACAAAGAGAGGGACAGATATGAAGAAAGTGGCTATTTTGGGGGGAGGAAATGGGGCCCACGCCATGGCAGCGGATCTGACTCTGAAAGGACTTGAGGTAACCATTTGCGAGGCACCCGAGTTTGAGGAAGCCTTCCGCACTACGTTAGAACGCCAATCAATTCAGCTGGTTGACCCCTGGGGAGAGGAAAAGGAAGTAAAGATTCACAAGGCGACGACGGATTTCAAGGAGGCGGTAACTGGTGCTGAGTACATAATGATGGCTGTCCCGGCCACCGGACATGAGCGGTTCTTTAGTGCCATAATACCCTATCTGGACAACGGTCAAACTGTAGTATCCTGGCCAGGCAACTACGCAGCGCTTTTATTTGCTAATATGTTGCGTAGGGCGAAGGTAACACGCCAAATTACGCTGGCAGAAGGTCACACCCTTCCCTGGGGCTGTCGCCTGGAAGCGCCGGCCCGCGTTAGGATATTTGTTGAGGCATGGAAGCTTTTGCTGGCAGCCTTTCCAGCTAAAAGGACAGAGAAAGTCGTGGCGGATCTGAAAGACGCCTATCCGGTGGTTGCTGGAGAGAATGTTTTGGCTACTTCTTTCAACAATCTAAATCCCATTGTTCATCCTGCAGGAACGGTCCTTAACGCCGGCTGGATTGATACTCTGGGGAAAGAGTTTTGCTTTTATAGATACGGGACTACTCTATCAATAGCCCGAATGATTGAAGCAGTTTATAAGGAAGTAAAAATGACTGCTGAGGCTCTTGGGGCGAAGATGCTTGAGTATCCCGAGGAATCCTTCCTGTCTAAGGGGACCATTATGTCCTACTATTTCAAAGCTCCGTTTGATAGGGAAGGCCGGGTAGCTAACATATCTGGACCTTCTTCAGTGAAAGCAAGATATATCACGGAAGATGTTCCTTATGGTTTGGTGCCAGTAGCGCTGCTAGCTCGAAAGCTGGGTATCGCGACACCGACCATTGACGCCGTAATCCATTTTGCCTCGGTCATAAATCAGACGGATTATTACAGTGAGGGAAGGTCGCTTGAGGAGTTGGGAATAGCTGGACTGGACAGGAACGAGTTTGACAAAGTATTACGGGATGGGTTTTAGCGGATTTGATAGCAAAAGAGGCACAATGATGAAAAAATCTGATATCCTTTTCGACTTTATGGGAAGTAAGGGCCTGATCACTCTGGAGATCTTTTACAATCAGAAGCAGGACAGGTTTTTGCTTCGCGGTATGAGGGAATGGGATGATAATGTTCGGTTTGAGAGATATAACATCGACTTTACCATGGAAGATATTCTGACCGAAAACTACTTCGCAATGGGGACAGAGATAATGGTCTCAGAGCTTACAAAGCCTGGCTTGAAGGACCATTTAGAATATGTTGAGCAACTTATAAAGGAGCGGCGCGACCAACGGAATCGAGTTCTACTACCATCGTAAGAAAAACATCCGTGCAATGTACTGCAAACATGTCAATACTCTGGGCATAAAAAATCGTCGGCAAGCCATCTGAGCCGGCGCTATGCGGAGGCATGAGCTAAGCGAGTCCTAAATATACGTTATAATAGACGGATTGAACATCGCTCAAGCCATCATAATGAGAAAGTCAACCAGTACTTACGCTTGACAAGTAAAGAGATATTTCTGTAAAATATTGGTGTAGTGGTACTTTAACAATTGAATAGTGGAAGGAAGGTTTTGAGTAGAGAGCTTGATCCTGGCTCAGAATAAACGTTGGCGGTGCGCCTTATGCATGCAAGTCGAACGGTCAAGTACGTAACTTGTTATGTGCTTGGTAGTGGCGAACGGCTGAGTAACGCGTAAGTAACCTACCTTGGAGTGGGAAATAACTTGCCGAAAGGCGAGCTAATGTCCCATGTGGTAATGAAGCATAAGCTTCATTATTAAAGCTTTCGGGCGCTCCTAGAGGGACTTGCGTCTGATTAGCTAGTTGGCAGGGTAATGGCCTACCAAGGCGATGATCAGTAGCTGGTCTGAGAGGATGGTCAGCCAGATGGGGACTGGGACACGGCC
>Ga0315546_1001945_pt1 | contig 12461 bp, 13 predicted proteins | sample SalMarSW160170MG_FD_203833 | JGI IMG/M metagenome (GOLD analysis project Ga0315546, IMG submission 203833) | Salt marsh sediment microbial communities from the Plum Island Ecosystem LTER, Massachusetts, United States - Salt Marsh Sediment SW1601-170 ... | reverse complement strand
GATCACAAAGTCTATTACTTCCTTAATTTCAACGCAATAGGGTGCAAATAAAGGAAAACCGGGTACCAGGACGAACAGACCCTAATCCCGGTTTATTGCTGAGTCATGCTGCATTTTCTTTACTGTTGTTCTGAGATGGTTCAGCTCAACTTAAAAATCTCAAGAACCACTGAAAATCAACAGTGCTATTACCATTCACCAGGTCCCTCAAAGAGGGACTTTGGGTGAGTGGTTTGTAATTCGTGCTGATTGTTAAATAATAACTAATAATATGGAAACAATAATAAAAACAGACCAGAAGACCATTACAATCGAGTTGGCAAATGCCATAGCTTCATTTGACATTGATAAAGTAACCACACTACTGTCAGAAAAAGGGAAGTACAATATCCTGGATGAAAAGAATAAGATTGTCAACGGCAACAAAGTGAGCTTCATTAATTGGTTCACTAATTGTATTGATGAATTCTTATTTGTCAATGATGACACTACCAAATTGGACTATATTATAGACCAGTGTTTACATTGCAGAATTGGTAATCCTGTCATAATCTTTGAAAATGGTAGACTCCCAATACTTACAAGAAATGCGTGGGAAAGAGAGAAGTGTGGACTAATGCTAGAGTTTGATGATAACCTGGTATCAGGAATAACATTCTGTTTCGTATTCTTAAAGACAGACAATCCTTACCTATTTGAGAAGAGATGTTCAAAACAGTTAGATTAGTTAAGTATTAAACATCTGAGTTAAGTCTTGGGTGGATGGATTATTATCCGTAAAATAAATTTGATTTTGACTTATACACGGTCTAATTTTACTTATTTTACGGTTCTGAAAACTCATGTTCTACATCCAATAAACAGATAAAAAATAATTCATATGAAATATAACTTTATTTTTACTATTGTCATGTTTCTTCAGATATCAATTCTGCAGCATGGTTATGCACAGGAAAATATCATACAACCTTCAACTATCAGTTTCTTTATCGATTGTGACGACTGCGATTTTACTTTTATCAGGCAGGAGCTTCCATTTATCTCATTTGTGCGAAATCAACAGCTGGCCGATGTCCACATACTTGTTACCGACTCAAATACCGGAGGCGGAGGGAATAAGTATTTCTTTAATTTCATCGGTTTAAAAGAATTTGAGGGCCTGAATTATGATTATACAGTATCAACAAATCAATCTGATACTGATGATGATATCAGAAAATCACTTCTAAAGCTAATCAAGATAGGAATTTTACCCTATTACTCAAGAAAAGGTTTCCTTGATCAACTAAATATAGGCCTGGAACAATCTGAGACCAGGGATGTAGACGATATGATAATTGATCCATGGAATAAATGGATTTTTAGACTTAGTGCTGCCGTGGATTTTCAAAAAGAGAGGAGTCAAAATGAATTTTCATATGACTTAGATGCCGCGGTTGGTAAAATTACAGAAAAATGGAAAACAAATTTTAGAGTTTCATATGAAGTCAACCGTGAGAAGTATTATGATAATGGAGATGAATTTATCAATAAGCAAGATATCAGGCTAGCTCAGACAAATTTTATTAAAAGCCTGAATGACAAATGGTCAGTGGGTTTCTTTGGAGATTATTTATCACGGAACTATTTAAATATTAAAAACAGATATCTTTTTAAAGCTGGTATTGAATATAATTTCTTCCCATGGAAGGAATGTAACCGTCGGGTATTTGTTATTCGTTATAGTGCAGGAATTAGCAATGTTAACTACATTGAAATGACATTATATGAGAAACTGAAGGAGACTCATTTATCTGAATCTCTGGAGTTGAATCTGGAACTTATTCAACCCTGGGGTGAAATATCTGTTGGACTTGAAGGGAACCATTATTTTTACGATTTTTCAAAAAACAGATTAACATTTGAATCTGACGTTTCAGTCCGCCTTACAAGAAATCTTTCAGTTTTTTGTGAGATGCAAGCGGATGCTATACACGATCAATTATATCTTCCAATCGGTGATGCTTCACTTGAGGATATTTTGCTTAGAAGACGTAAGCTGTCTACAGATTTTGAAATAAGTGGAGAGCTTGGATTCCGGTTTACCTTTGGATCGATTTACAATAATGTAGTTAATGAGCGATTCTGAACCTAATGTACTATATTGGATTTTTTGGGAAGGTGTTCGGATTGCTCTCTTTGCAGTTGCATTGCAAATACTATAGTTTATGGTATGCAATGCAATTAACAATTTTGCAAACTTACTACCCAAATCCCCACATATCTCAATTAATTGTGTGTCAATCACATAGTATTTAGTAGACATTTGATTTAAGGCTATTTACAACCATTCTCAGCCACTTTTAGCAACTCAGTAGTATCTACCTATTACTTTGATTCAAAGTGTCTTAAATCGCTTAATATCAGCTAAATAAGATATATTGTGCTTTTTGATAAATTTATATATAGTTGAATATCAATGTAGTATCCTATCTAGTTTGTTACAGATTTTCAATTTTTAGGAGGGAAGTTGGGGACAGTAAAATATATTTGTTTAGAATGAGACTAAGGTATAATTTTGAAAAACGAAATCAGGCAGTCTTTATTCCAAACATGATTCAAATGAAGGGTCAAAATCCATATAGGATGATACTTTTAATGATGATTTCTTTAATAATTCTTACAAGTTGCGAGAAAAGAAAAGATACCGGTTTACCCACAGATGGGGATGGAAATGCATACGATACAGTGGTTATAGGTACACAGGTCTGGCTAAAAGAGAATCTTAAAACCACAAAATATAACAATGGCTATGCAATACCTTATAGTTACTGACAATACTAAATGGGCCACATATCCAATTGGTGCTTACTGCTGGTATAACAATGATCCAACTTTTAAAGATGAATATGGTGCGTTATACAATTGGCACGCAGCTAGAGTGGAATTGTTATGTCCAGTTGGATGGCATACAGCCACCGAAGAAGAGTGGATAACAATGATCAACTATTTGGGAGGGGAAAGCAATGCTGGTGGCAAATTAAAAGAGACTGGCTTTACACATTGGCAAAGTCCTAACGAAGGGGCAACCAATGAAACAGGCTTTACAGCTCGTGCAGGTGGTCGTCGGTATTTTGGTGATGGGTCTTTCGAATTAATTAGATCCAAAGGTTACTGGTGGACTTCTACCCCCTCGAACAATGAGAGAAGTGCCCACAGAGTGGACATTAGTTACATTGTAGATTGGGCGAGCACAGGATCTTATAGAAAGAATACCGGCTATTCTGTACGATGCATAAAAGATAATTAACCAGGTAAAAAAGCCTTAAAATCGATATCAGGAGTAGGCTAACTTTAAAGTTGGTATGTTCATATTACTTTGAGATTACTTTGTACCCCTGTGATAACTTTTCATACCCCCTGCGATAGAATTTACTGGTAGTAGCATTGTTGATAATAACGAAACAGATATTTCAGTAGTGCAAATAGCATAAATCACATAAATACAGTCAGATAGGCCAGATGTTGCAGTTGCATTATGTTGTAACTCTATAATATTGTAAAACTAAAAAGCAACAGCGAGGGAAGTTGGGGAGAGGAAAATATAATTGTTTTGAATGAAATTAAGATTTAATTTTGATATAGTAAAAAGTATATAAGGTGTATTTATTGACCTGATTTGGTGTATTGTGTTTAATTTTGTTACACATATAAATGATTATACACCTTTAAGATACTAATGATGGATTCAATAAAAAACGATTAAATGGGAAAAGCAAAAAGCGTAAAGAAAATACTCCTGGAAAGGGTTTTGCAGTGATTATCAGGCTTTTAACAAATAAATAAAGGAGTAACTAATCAAGAAATAACCACCATAATGGTGGTTACACAATCGTTATGGGCAAGTTTGAAAGCTATAGCAGATTAGACATCTCTTTAATAATACATTGTTTCGAAAGTATTTTTCACTTAAGCTTGTAGCTTGAAAAATTGTATAAAATGGTGACCAGAGACCACTAAAAAAAAGGGGCGAAACCGAAAAGCCAAATGAGTAGGTTTATTTAATAATGAAAAATTATGAAAAAGGGTATGATTAAAGTATCTGTGCTATATCCCGGTGGGAATGGCAAAACATTTGACATGGATTATTACTGCAACAAACACATGCCTATGGCAAAAGAATTAGTTGGTGAAACTATGAAGGGGGCAACTGTTGAGAAAGGAATCGCAGGAGGCACACCTGATTCACCAGCACCTTATGCTGCTGTGGCCTCCCTATATTTTGATTCAATTGAGGCATTCCAAACTGCTTTCGGTCCTCATATGGATACACTATCGGCAGATGTATCCAATTTTACGAATATTGAGCCTATTATACAAATCAGTGAAGTGATTTTTTAAATAGGCAGAAGTATAACCAGCCCATAACATGCGGTATACGAAATCTGTTTTGTCACGATTTTTGAAATACAAAAATACGTGCCATGGTGCCTGAACGACTAAACGCCTGATTACAGCCACCAACACCAGACTTCGCATACCGCCAATACGTTATGCTTAAGCTTTAATACTCTAAAATTGAATCTTAAATAATAAAATTAAAATCAAATATTGCTATTTAAAAAAAGGAATGATTTTTGTGCAGGTTTTACGGACAATAGCCTGATATATATTAATTTAAATGTGAAAAAGTTAATCGTCATTATTACTGCTATTTTCTATTTAATCGCTTGCGAAAAAAGAGAAGATAAAATATTAATCTCTGACCTGGTCTCTAAAACCCAGTATTACGATTATGAAATATTTAATGAGGAAAACCTCAAGATTTATGGTAAATGGAAATTTATATATGGGGGTTTTGTTGGTAAATCTGAAACAGGTTATGAATATTTAGAAGTTATTCCATTTGGTATCTATGGTCTAATAACTAATAATGAAGTCAAAGAATATGGTCAAATTTTGGTCGTTAAACAGGAAGAGGACGTAACTATAGTAGATTTCTTGCCAGATTTCAAGTATATAACCAACTCCTTTCTAGACCAAAAAGTAGTTGCATTCCAGGGCACAGATACTCTTATACTTACGGATAATTATCTAGGTTGGGGATGCCGTTATTATTATAAAAGAACAAAATAAAGCCTAAGCATAATATGAACTAAACACAACAGGCTGGTGAAATGTAATTACCCAGATAAGCCAACACACAACCCAAGTAACTACATTTACCAGCCAACCGGTGTAACCGATTAAATGCCCTAACCTAAAATATAAACAATATGGATAGAATTGTTAAAAACTTGGTTGATGATTTACTAAAATCATTAGAGCTATCATCAGATGGTCAAGAAAAAGATTTCGAGAAATTCTCAAATTATTGTTTAATATCAAAGGAATATAACAAATCCTTTGCTTTAGAATTGACTTGTACAGGTTCAGGAGACGATACAGGTATTGATGGTATTGCCATTATAGGGAATGGACAACTCATAGAAAATAAGGAAGATATTGATTTCTTACTAACAAATAATAATTTTCTTGAGGCTACTTATGTTTTCGTTCAGTCAAAAACTTCAAATGAATTTAGTAGTAAAGAAATTAACAACTTCGGATTTGGGGTTAAAGACTTCTTTTCAGAGAGACCAAAATTAAGACGCAATCAAGAAATAGAAGATTTTTCTGATATATCTAATTACTTATTAAGCAAAGCCTCTAAATTTAGAAGTAATCCTAAGTGTAAACTCTATTATGTTTCAAATGGAATATGGAAAAATGATCAGAATAATGTTGCAATAATTGAAAGTACAAGATCAGAACTAATATCAACAAACCTTTTTCCCGAAGTAATTTTTAATGCTATAGATGCTAACGAAATAGGTAGACTTTATAGAAACACTAAAAATTCGGTTACTACCACTTTTGTTTTTCAAGATAAAGTAACTCTACCTGATTTACCTGGCATATCTGAATCATATCTTGGGATTTTACCATTGTTGGAATTTAAGAAAATCTTAATTGACGAGAATGACAGTATCAGAAATATATTTTATGATAATGTAAGAGATTTTCAGGGTATCAATAATCCTGTTAATACAAGTATCTCCGAAACGTTAAATAGTGATGCGCGTGAATTGTTCACTGTTTTAAATAATGGTGTTACTATTGTCGCCAATGACCTTAAAACGTCTGGGAATAGATTCACAATTTCAGATTATCAAATTGTTAATGGATGTCAAACAAGTAATATTTTATTTGATTATCTAAACAATAATACAACAGAAACAATAAATAACTTTCATTTACCAATAAAATTGATAGTCACTAACAATGATGAGGTTAAAAATAAAATTACAATCGCTACAAATAGTCAGACAGCGATAAAACGTGAACAACTTCAAGCAATGACCGATTATCAGAAAAATCTTGAAATGTATTTTCAAACCTTTGATGGAGATGGTCGTCTTTTTTATGAAAGACGTTCAGGTCAATACCAAACAGATGGAAATGTGTTAAGAGCAAGAATAATTAATATAAAAGACTTAATTAAATCCTTTTCATCAATATTTTATGAGAATCCAGATAGAGTCACCACATATTTTGGTTCGATAGTAACTCAAAATGTTGAATCTGAAAGCCCATTAATATTTAATTCAAATCATAATAATATTTTATATTATACCGCAGCTTTTACATATTACAGACTTGATACTTTATTTAATAAAAGATTGTTAGATACCAATTATCGTAAAGTAAAATTCTTCTTACTTATGCTCTTTAGGATGTTAATCAATAAGGAGCCGTTAGATACCAAATATATGTCAAGTGAAAGAATTTCAACAGAATATTGCTCCCCAATAATAGGTGTATTGCATAATATTGATAATTCACGTGATAAGTTCGAAAATGCAATAGAGATAATTAAATTATCTGGATTAAATGTAAATGATAAACAGTTAATTAAACAAGTTTCATTTACTAAGAACTTAAAAGAAGCCTTTAATGTTTTTGGGAGTTAAATAAATGAAAATATATCGGCTACACACAATAAATGGTATAGTGCATGCGGGTTTCAGAGGTTTTCGAAGGTTTGTGGCTCGTAAAAAAGGTCGGTGTAAACTGATAGGTTTTCGCCTCGTAATCCCGCACGTCACCATACCATAAAACGTTGTGCTTCATGTTATAGAGGTTTCATCAAAATATGAAATAATTTATAGGCGCTAACTCAATTAAAACATTAAGATATGTATAGTTTAAAAGAAATAAAGGCAATTATAAGGACTATGTTTTTATTGATTATTTCTGGAATTCTATTCGCTTTATGTTCGAATTTTGGAAATAAATCATTAGATCAAAGACTTCAAAAGGTTCTTGATAGAGGAATAAAAAAATACAATGTTAGAGGTGTATCTGCAGCAATTGTCTTTGATACAGATAGTGCATGGGTTGGGACAAGCGGGATTTCTCATGATACTATTTCAATGAAGCCAGATATGTTGTTTAGTATTGGCAGTATAACAAAGAACTTTGTTGCTGCACTTACGCTTAAATTGGTTGAAAATGGAACATTATCCTTAGAGGATAGTTTATCAAGATGGTTGCCAGTCTATCCATATATTGATTCAAATATAACAATACGTCAGTTACTAAATCATACGAGTGGTATCTATATGTTTTGGAATAATGATGACCTATGGGATGCACTTAAAAAAGATAGAAATAGAATCTGGACACCGGAAGAGGTATTAGAATACATTAAAGAGCCTCATTTTTTGCCTGGAGAAGGGTGGGGGTATTCAAATACAAATTACTTATTAATGGCCATGATTATTGAAAAAGCAACAAGCTCAACACTTTCTTCAGAATTAAAGAAATATCTTTGGGAATCTCTAAACCTTCAGAACTACTACCTTTGGCTTGCGGACAGTATTCCTAAGAATCAGGCTCACGTTTTTGGAGATAACTTTCAATACGGTTCATCTGAAAAAGATTTAACATTTCTTCCAAGAGCTTCACATGAATCTATTACATATGGTTCTTCGGGAATTGTAACAACAGCAGTGGATTTAGCAAAATGGTGTTATATATTATTTGAAGGCAATGTTTTAAGTGAAGAATCAATGAATGAAATGCTTGGTTTTGTTGACTTTAGTCCTCAAAACAATATGAAAGGATATGGTCTTGGCGTACAGCTTTTTACAAACATAATACCAAATGACAAAAAGGCAATTGGTCATGGAGGTGGTAATATTGGTTCAGCAACATACATGATATACTTGCCAGAATATAGTGTTTCGATTGTTGTTATGGTGAATGCATTTCCGACCAATAGTGTTGATTATTTTTCAGAAGGATTAATAAAAGAACTATTAAAGTCAATATAAAGACAATCAATTATATATAAAACACGAAAGCACAACAAATATATATACAAAATAGGCGAAATAACAGTAGATTTAAGGTTTGTAGTCCGTTTATGGTTTCAAGTAATTTGATAGGTTGTCTCTCGTAATCGCCTACATTTGCATATACTTGACGTTATGAGCAACCTTTATATGATAGTTTGTGTTTTTAAGAAATATAAACCTATGAAAACCAAAGCAACAATTATTATTTCGACTATTGCACTTTTTGTAACTATGGAGTTACCTGGACAAGATACCATAGACTATAAAACTGTATTTCCTTCAGGCATTTCAGTAGGATACGGACAAGGTCTATATTCCGTGAAGGATGAATATATTTCAGAAGAGAAATATTCAGGAACTCTACCATATCTTAATATTGAATGGGTGCGATTTCATAACAAAAATGGCTACCGTTTGGAATTTGAGTATCGGAACTCAACCAATATTACAAATAATAACATGTCAGCTGAAGCAAAACAGATTGCATTTAATCAGGATTTTATTTATCCTATTTGTCATTTTTCGTTGTTTTCTAAAGATGTTTATGCCTATTTGGGGCCTTCGGTACAGGTATTTTATTATGATCTAAATTACAATTTTGTTACTCCAGGAACTTTTATTACTCCGAAAACATATGGCCTTATTCTTTCTTTAGGGATTAATACAGAGTTTATTTATCGGGTAAATAGAAAATTAAGTATTGAGGGTTTTTTACGATCAAATTTGCTCTCACTTTCTGGCAAAGATGTTGACCCGGCAATATATGACAATGATTCCCCACCAGGGTTGCTCACAGTTATTACTGTAACAAAATTTGATTTTGACCTTTCCATACGCTATTATTTGGTTAATAGAATTTCCATTTCCCTTGGTTATAAATTTGATCTTTCACGGATTGATAAGTGGGATCCATATATTGCTGCCAGCGATAATTTAATCATTTCTTTAAATTTCAAACTTAGACCATGATTAAGAAAAAATTGATTTTAATTATCAGCTCTGCAATTATATTATCTGGCTGTGAGAATGTGATTGTGGATCCGGCAGAATCAAATCTTAATGTAGAAGATTTTGAAGCAGCCTGGGAAAGGGTAAATACCGTATATCCCTATCTTGAACTTAAGGAAATTAACTGGGATAGTATATATCTGGTGTACAAACCCAGTGCAGAGGAAGCCAACGGGGATGAAATATATACAGTACTGATAGAAATGCTGGGTGAATTGAAAGATATGCATGTTCATGTAAAAACTGCCGGCGGTAGATCGATAAGTACCTATTACGCACCAAGATGGATTAAAGATAAATACGCATTTAATCCCATTGTTGTCAGAAACTATTTTGATAAGGAATTAAAAATAACCGGGGAAGGTACTATTGAGTACGAAATCATTCAAGGGAATATCGGCTATATTTATATGGGCACATTCGATGAGGATTACCTGACAAATTTCTTCTCCGTAGCACTTGATTATGTCAGAAATACGAAAGCGCTTATATTGGATATACGACATAATAACGGGGGATCATACCAGAATTTAGTTGCTGTTGTAAGTAGATTTGTAACCTCCCCGCTTGAAAAACCTGAGTATTATGTACTTGGTGAGCTAATCCCCTTGCCACCATTTGAACCTCAAGGCTCTTTTCAATATATTAATCCAATTATTGTTTTGATTAATGGAGTATGTTACAGCACAGGTGATATTTTCCCTGATATAATGAAACAGATATCAGGTGTTACCGTTGTTGGAGATACAACAAGTGGAGGATCATCGGGATCGACATATTCAGCTCTGGCTGAATATGAATTGCCAAGTGGTAAAAGAATCTATGTCGGTACAACAGATTGGCGTGGTTATGATGGATTACCCTTGGAATGGATTGGTTGTCCACCTGATATACGAGTTGAGCAAACCAAAGAAGATATTGAAAATGGTATTGATAAACAATTGGAATATGCCATTGACATGTTAAAGTAATAATCATATTGTAAATGATATTATAATATTAGAAAAGGCAGCTCATAAATATAGGTCATTAGGCGGATAGTGCTAAATTTGAAAATGCGTACATTTAATAAAACATATAGCGGTTTGATAGATTGGTGTTTCAAAATGCCCAACGCCCCATATTCGAGACGTTAGCAGCAAGGGATCCTGCTCACAAACAAAGAGACAAATACAATCAAAATAGGTTAGTGTAATGGTTTATTAAACATTCAGCATATGAAACAAATGATTATCATCTTAATCTTCTTAATAAATCCCTTTAATTGTTATCCACAACTTCTTGATAATGCTTTATTCCGTATTTATAGAGCCGAATTCATTCTAGGAACAGTAACTCATTTAAGATTGGATAAAAACAATCTTTATTCCATGACTATTTCAGAAATAGATTGTAGTCTTTGTGACCATAAAGAACTGTCAGATTTGATTGAATCAAAAGGAACCTGGATTCAAAATAAAGACACAATTCTCTTACGCTCTGAAACTGGAAAAATAACCCGTTTTGAAATTATTAATGATTCACTTTTGAGGCCTAGCTACCCAATAGGTTATGAACTAGACTCAAGAAAAGATACTATGTTTACGAAAATAGTAAAAAACATACAGCTGTCTCACATGCAGGATTTTCACTTAATATATGATACTTATCCTAATGGTGTCGCAAGATTTATCATTGATAAATACAGGTTGATGAGAGCAGAATATGAGATCGAGTTTAGGGAGAACGGAACTCTTGAAAGATTAAGATACTATTGGGATAATAAACAAACAAAAAGGATAAGATAAACAAGTGAATAATAGGAACATAATAAAAAATACCCCAGCTGCTAACACGGACAATGCTAAAGGTAAGTTGTTTGTCACGGTTTTTGCTTTTGCTCCAGCTACCTTGATAATTTTGTAATGCTTATACCGCGATCGCACCAGTGCTCTTTTAAAACAGCCTGCACCGGGACAATTACCTGGTCATTTATAAACCTTGTACCGCGACACTCGTAATGCTCTATAAAAATTGTACCCGGACGGCAAAAACACGTGCCATACCCTCCTTGCACCGTGACAATTTTCTGGCTAAAGAACCAGGACCTTGCCCGGATGCTGCGTCGGGTAACGCAACCTCCCTTTATTGCCGGGCCGTCAGACTGTCTAAAAACCTATCCGTTTTATTATAAACCAAAAACAAGACATTTCCATGAATCTTTTAATCTGTTGATAACCACGGTTAAAATATTTTCATTGCCTCTTCAACCGGCTTTATTGGATTAATTTTTACCGGTAAAAATGGTTATTAGACAGACTGTCGTTAGCTGTAATTGGTACTGCGCGATCGTATTGAGATCCTAATAAGTAATCTTTTATAAACTCAATACTGGATTAAAGACCTGCTTGCGTAAAATAATGGTACAATTTTTGATCTAAAATTAGTACCTAAAACTATGAAATGAAAAGATTATTTCCGGTAATGATAATTATGATTCTTTCGCTAAACTGCGAAAGGGACCAACCAATCGAAAACATTTATGGTACATGGGTAGTTGTTTCATATGAGGATTATGTGAATAACTCGGTAATTGAAAAAAATGATGTCGATTCTTGGAATGGAATGGATATAATACTGAAATTTATGAGTGACTCTTTGTGCGGTAGAAATACTACAAACTCTGTTTTTGCACATTACACTCTCTCTGACAGTACCATTCATGTAATAAGTTATGGAGGAACTAAGATGGGTCAACCTGAATGGGGAAATATGTTCTCAGATGTTGTATATGGGTTAGAAACATATAAAATAAACGAAAACCGACTTAGTTTCTATTATAACAATAATAAAAATAGTGTCACCCTAAAACCAAAAAAATCACCAATTAACCTTTGTCATTTTTAACAACTGACTAAAAAAAATCTTCTTCCTAACAATTATATCCAACTATCTCAATCTTAAATACGTCGAGTAGGTAAAGGGGATTTTCACCCCTAAACCTCTCACAGAACCGTACTTGAACCTCTCGATTCATACGGCTCCTCATGAAGAAAACGCTACGGAAGAAAACCATGTTCCCAATGCACAAAA
>Ga0315546_1001940_pt1 | contig 12486 bp, 6 predicted proteins | sample SalMarSW160170MG_FD_203833 | JGI IMG/M metagenome (GOLD analysis project Ga0315546, IMG submission 203833) | Salt marsh sediment microbial communities from the Plum Island Ecosystem LTER, Massachusetts, United States - Salt Marsh Sediment SW1601-170 ... | reverse complement strand
GTTATCGGCCTCCAGAGGAATACGAGAGGTTATTGGTAAAAAAAGACTCTCGGGAATGCATGGTGTGTTAAGACTTAAAGTGTCTAACCTGAGGGGTTCACTCCATAGATGGATTCAGGACAGACTGGTAAGGACCTGTTATAGAGAATGTTAGGGATATTAAAAGGGGCCAATTAATCTTGAATAACCTTCTCCAAAGATATAATTACCGAATAGTACATTCTACTACCGGGCAAATTCCTTATATCAGATTTCAAAGAGCATTAAGAGAGAAAAGATCTCTCTTTAGAGAATTTAGGATAAGGCCACCATTTTTATCAAGCAAGGATATCTTCTGTTTAAGAGTAGAGAGAATGGTAAACCCTTATCGCAAAGTTTCTATCAATAATTTAGAATTAAAAGTACCTGGTACACCACTGCACGAAAAAATACAACTTCGTATAATACCAGATAGAGAATCCGGTTTATCTGAAGTAAGATTCTGGTATAGAGATGAATTTTTAGGTAGTCAAAAAGTTAAAAATTCTGATTTAAATTTAGTCCAGTTTTAACTTTTAACTAATATATTATTTACATCCAAATAATTGTAAAAAATAGTAAATTTTTAGTCTTTCAAAAGTGCACTTTTGAAACGTAACTAACAGCTAAATTATTATATAAATTAGTATATAGTGAATAGTATTTAGTATTTAGTAATAAAGCACAAAACTATATTCGTATCTCGTTTAAACTAGCGTACAGCGTTTAGCGTGGAGCGTATACATTTGGTTATATAGTTAGTTAGATAACAAATCAGTACAAACCAGTTAACTAATTAACTATATAAACGTTAAACTATCTAATAAATATTGATGGGTAATAAGTATGGCTTGATTTATCAAACCTGTTTCAGCTCCAATAAATTCGATACTAAAAAATGGCAAAATACATAACAGGCATTCTGTTTATGATACTATACGCTAAACGCTGTACGCTATACGCTAACCATATGCTAACGACTATTCACTATTCACTAACGACTAATTAATCTCCAATCCTTGATCTGTGGTGTAATCTGACATTTTTTCTTTACTATCCTTATCTTCTTCTTTAAATATATCTATCTTTTTTTCTATCTGCTCTCCTTCTGCCTCTTTAAATATTTCTTCCATTTTTTCTTCTTCCTCATGTGAGTAATCAACTTCTATTCCTCCGTATTTATTTAAACCTGTCCCTGCGGGTATTATGTTACCAATAATAACATTTTCCTTTAAACCATAAAGCTTATCTATCTTCCCCTTGATAGAAGCATTGGTTAAAACATGAGTGGTTCTCTGAAATGATGCGGCAGACAAAAAACTTTCAGTAGAAAGCGAGGCTTGAGTAATACCTTGGATTATAGGCATTCCTACTGCTACAAACTTCTTCCTTTTAATAAATCCTACATTCTCAATTATATTAATACATGCAATCTTATTGTTCGCCCTTACTGTTATTAAATCCAAATGTCTATTGCAAATTTCTGTTGCGTGGTTCCTAGTTATTTTTTTGCCTCCATTAATTACAACTTCACCTGTTTCCGGATCCAAAATATCTAAAGCAGCAATTTTACCTACTACATTGTCGTAAAGAAATTCTAAAGTTCTACCTTCTAAAGAAAAATATCTTCCATCTTCCAATGGTAGCTCACTTAATTTATACAATAATATTTTTTTAATTAAATTCTTACTTATTATTTGATCCTTATCCGCAACAATATTTCCGCTTGCTGGATCTTTAATATCTTCGCCAATGGGTCGGCCAATAATTTCATCTTTAATTGATTTGATTAGTCCGTCTCTTACGGATATCTCCTTAATTTCTTTCCATGCCTTTATTCTATCTATATTAGATTTTATGATCTTATCTACTTCTGAGGAAGTAAGTTGCTTGTTCGCACTCACTAAAACTTGAGAGTCTTCTGGATTAATAATATCTGCGGCAGTAATCCTGCCTTTTATCTTTTCATAAATATCTGGTTTAGCATAACTTATTATTCTAATATCATTATTAGCAATTTTTGCTGCCATTTCTTTGCTAATGACCTCATTAAATTTTATCTTAGAATCATTTAGATTGTCCGTTTCAGTGTTGTCCTCTTGAATATTATCTTTAACCCTACCAACCAAAATATTACCAGTTATTCTTTCTGTAAAGGAATTTTCTCCTTTAACAATAGTAAATTGTTTATTTTCTTGATCTTCAACTATCAATGCAGTAAAATCGCTGGTTTCAATTTTAGGTATAATTTTATTAGTAATGACTTCTCCCTCTTTGACTATTACCTCTCCTGTCTTAATATTTACTAATGAGGAAATAGTTTTTTTATTTACTAACAATTCTCTGTTCTTCTTATTAATTTCTTCATTCTCTTCTACTACTTTTTTATTAGCCTTTTCAAAATCTGATACATATACTAATTCTCCGGATAGTAACTCAGAATCACGTGCTGATCTGATATAAATCATGTTTAAGCGGGCAATCTGACGAATTATTGTCTCAATATGTTTGTCACTGATTTTAACCCCTTGTGATCTATATACTGCTTGTATTTCTTTTAATAAATATTCTTGAACTGCCTTAATCCCCTGAATCTTTAAAATATCATGGGGATCAATAAACCCGACAGTCAATCTTTCTCCAGCTCTAATCTTTTGTCCTTTTTCTACTATTAGCCTTAAATCAGCGGGAATATTATAGATCTTTTTCTTTTCTTCGATAACGTCTTTATTTTCTTTTGATGTTTCAGGATTAATTACTACCTGCTTCTTATAATTGTTCTCAGTAATAATTTCCTCTATTATTCCATTTATTTCACTGATTACTGCTTGTTTTTTTGGCTTTCTTACCTCAAAAAGTTGTTCTACCCGTGGCAAGCCTAAAGTAATATCTTCACCGCTTATTTTAATCCCTCCGGTATGAAAAGTTCTTAAAGTTAATTGTGTCCCTGGTTCTCCAATAGATTGAGCTGCAATAACTCCTACGGCTTCTCCGATATTTACTAATTTACCAGTAGCCAAATCTTTGCCATAGCATTTAGCACATATCCCATGTTCTGCTCTGCAAGTTAAAACCGACCTAACTTTAACTTCTTTTATCCCCGCTTCCGAAATCTTTTTTGCGCTTTTTTCGTCAATTTCTTCCCCTAGTCCAACTAATACTTCACCGGTCTTGGGATCTATTACCTCTTCTTGAGTTATTCGCCCTACTAACCTTTCTTCTAAAGTCTCAATTATATTACCGTCATCTTGAAAGGCTCTGATAATTATTCCGTCAGATGTACCACAGTCTTCTTCTCTGATAATTGCATCTTGAGCTACATCAACCAATCTTCTGGTTAAATATCCTGATTTTGAAGTTCTAAGAGCAGTATCTGCCAACCCTTTTCGAGCTCCATGGGTAGAAATAAAATACTCTAATACTGATAAACCATCTCTAAAATTAGATCTAATAGGAAATTCAATAATTTTTCCTGAAGGATCAGCCATTAAACCCCTCATCCCGGCTAATTGACCAATCTGTCGCTTACTTCCCCGAGCTCCGGAATCAGCCATAATATATAAAGGATTAAATTTATCTAAATTCTTTAAAATAGCATCAACTACATTATTTGCAGCTTTGGTCCAAGAATTTACAATTTTCTGTTCTCTCTCATCATCCATAATTAATCCATAATTATATTGTTCTTGAATTTTATCTACTTCCTTTTCAGCTACTTCTAATATCTCATTTTTCTGGGAAGGTATTTCTAAATCTACTATCCCTATAGAAATCCCGGAAGAAGTAGCAAAATTAAAGCCTAATTTTTTAATCTTATCTAAAATATCAACAGTTATTTCTTTCCCATATTTTCGGTAAATAAAAGATATAATTTTTTCTAAAGATTTTTTGGTTATGGTTAAATTGATAAAATCCATATCGTCAGGGAAAATTTCGTTAAAAATAATTCTACCAACTGATGTATCCTTTAGGGAATTATGTATTTTGTATTTAATTTTAGCATGTAAATCTATAAAGCCATCCTCACAAGCCCTTATTGCCTCATTAGGATTACCGAAAATTTTTCCCTCACCTTTTTTTCCGCTTTCCCGCATAGTTAGATAATAACAACCTAAAATTATATCCTGACTAGGTAAAGCTATGGGTAAACCATTAGCTGGAGAAAGTATATTATTCGAAGATAGCATTAAAATTTCTGCTTCAGCTTGAGCTTCCGGCGAAAGAGGAACATGAACTGCCATCTGATCGCCATCAAAATCTGCATTAAAAGCTGCGCAAACTAAAGGATGAATCTGAATTGCATTTCCCTCCACCAAAACGGGTTTAAAAGCTTGAATTCCTAAGCGATGTAATGTTGGTGCCCGATTTAGTAAGATAGGATGATCTTCTACAATATCCTTTAATATACTCCAGACTTCCGACTTACCTTTCTCTACTATTTTTTTGGCAGTTTTGATATTGTGAGCCAAATCCCTAGCTACCAATTCTCTCATTACATATGGCTTGAATAACTCCAGAGCCATCTTTTTGGGTAATCCGCATTGGTAAAATTTTAAATTAGGACCTACTACAATTACCGATCTTCCTGAATAATCCACTCTTTTACCTAAAAGGTTCTGTCTAAATCTACCTTTCTTACCTTTTAACATATCACTTAACGATTTAAGGGGTCTATTCCCGGTGCCAAGTACTGCTCGCCCTCTCCTGCCATTATCTATCAAAGCATCAACCGCTTCCTGTAACATCCGTTTTTCATTTTTAATAATAATTTCCGGTGCCCCTAATTCTAATAATCTTTTTAATCTGTTATTCCGATTTATAACTCTCCTATATAGGTCATTCAAATCTGAAGTGGCAAAACGCCCTCCCTCCAATTGCACCATAGGCCTTAAGTCTGGAGGAATAACTGGGATTATTTCTAATACCATCCATTCGGGTTTGCAATTAGATTTACGAAATGCCTCAACTATCTGTAATCTTTTAATAATCTTTTTCGTTTTTTGGCCACTAGTTTTTTTTAATTCTTCGCGGAGTTCCAAAGTTAATTTATCTAAGTTCAACTCTTTCAATAACTCTTTAATTGCTTCTGCCCCTATCCCAGCTTTAAATTCGGGATCATAATTACTTAGAAGGAGTTTTTCTATTTCTAAAATTATTTCTCCTCCTTTGTAAGAAGTATTACCGGGGTGTATTACTATATAACAAGACTCTTCAATGTTTTGAGTGGCTAATTTTGCCCTCAGGGATAAATTTTTTTCTTCCTCTAACCTTTTTAAGTTGGCCTCAGAAATTAAGCCATTAATTTTAGTAATTCGATATTGAGTCTCCTTATTTTTTACCTCTTCTTCTTCAATTTTTCTAATCCCTTCTTCAACCTCTTCTTTTTCTTCTTCACCTTCAAATTCTTCCTCTTTGCTTACAGGGGACAATAACTCCTTTTGATAGAAAATTTTACCAAATATTTTCTGCAGATCCTGATCCTCTTCTTCCGAAATTACATCACCTATTTTATGAGAAAATATTTTTACTTTATTAATACTGTAAACCGGTTCAGCATTAATTTCTTCATTATACTTTTTATGAATACGGTATTCTGCTTCTAAAATTATATCTCCTTTTTCTAAATCTGTTCCGCCTTTCTCAATAACTTCGAATAACTGTTCTCTTCTTCGGTCTGGAGCATAGTATAATATCTTTTCTAAGTTACGAGGAGATATGTCTAAAAGTAGAGATAAAGGACTGGGAATAGCCTTAAAATACCAAACATGGGAAACAGGGGAAGCTAATTTAATATGCCCCATTCTTTCCCTTCTAGTGATAGATTTAGTAACTTCGACTCCACATCTATCACAAATTACACCTTTATATCTTATCCTTTTGTATTTCCCACAACTACATTCCCAATCTTTTACTGGTCCGAATATTCTTTCGCAAAATAAACCATCTTTCTCTGGTTTTAAAGTTCTATAATTGATGGTTTCTGGTTTTTTAACTTCACCGTGAGACCATTTTTTTACTTGTTCTGGCGAAGCCAATCCGATTTTGATCGAGTTAAACCTCTTCAAAATTCTCAATATAATTACCCCCTATTAGAGTCGTTAGCATTAAATGCAGGTTTTCAGTTATCGGTTTACAGTTTTTAGAAAAAGAGAATCGGATTCTGTATTCTGTCTTCGGATTTCTTTTTCTCAACCAGCTAACCGGGTAACTAACTAACCAATTAACTAATTTTTAGCGAGATACGATTCACGAGATACGAGATACGAATTTAGTTTTTAAGTTATTTCTTTCATTAAATTTTCATTAATTTCATCTTTTAAATCGATATCTTCTTTAATATCTACTTCTTTATCTTGGGAATCTAAAACTTGTACATCTAAACTTAAACTACGTAATTCTTTAATTAAAACTTTAAATGATTCTGGCATGCCGGGCACAGGGATACTTTCACCCTTAACAATAGCTTCATAAGTTTTAATTCTTCCCAACACATCATCTGATTTTATAGTTAAAAGCTCCTGGAGATTGTAAGCAGCACCGTATCCTTCTAATGCCCAAACTTCCATTTCACCAAATCTTTGGCCTCCAAACTGTGCTTTTCCTCCTAAAGGTTGTTGAGTTACCAGAGAGTAGGGACCGGTAGAACGAGCATGGATTTTATCAGCTACTAAATGAGCTAATTTTAAAATATAGCTATAACCTACAGTCACTTTTTGGTCAAATGGCCTACCTGTTCTACCATCATAAAGAATTGTTTTGCCGTCTTTGGGTAAACCTGCTTCTATTAAAGCTCCTTCAATTTCCTCTTCTTTTGCGCCATTAAAAATAGGGGTTATAACTCTAATACCTAGAGTTTTGGCTACCCAGCCTAAATGTACTTCTAAAACTTGCCCTACATTCATTCTAGAGGGCACTCCTAAAGGGTTCAATACTATTTCTATTGGTGTACCATCTGACATAAAGGGCATATCAGCCTCAGGCAATATTTTAGCAATAACTCCTTTATTTCCATGTCTCCCCGAAATCTTATCTCCTTCTGAAATCTTTCTTTTTTGGGCAATAAATATTTTTACTAATTGATTTACTCCTGGAGTGAGATCATCATTATTTTCCCTGGAAAATACTTTTACGCCTATAACCTTACCTTTTTCACCATGGGGAACTCGGAGAGAAGTATCTCTTATTTCTCGAGCCTTTTCCCCAAAAATTGCTCTTAATAATCTTTCCTCTGGCCCTAAATCAGTTTCGCCTTTAGGGGTTACTTTTCCTACTAAAATATCACCTGATTTCACCTCTGCTCCAATTCGAACTATTCCTCTTTCATCTAAGTTAGATAGGCTGCCTTCCCCGATATTAGGGATATCACAAGTTATTTCTTCCCGTCCTAATTTAGTATCCCGTGCTTTACACTCCTGTTCAGAAATATGAATAGAGGTGAAAGCATCTTCTCTAACTAATTTTTCACTAATCAAAATAGCATCCTCAAAATTATAGCCTTCCCAAGGCATGTAAGCTACTAGAATATTCCTGCCTAAAGAAAGACGCCCTTCAGAAGTTAAAGGACCATCAGCAAGCACATCTCCCTTCTTTATAATCATTCCTTCTTCTATTAAAGGTATCTGATTTATACAAGTTCCCTGATTAGAACGAACGAATTTTTTTAATATATATTCTTTTTGAATATTGTCAGTATTCTCAATAATTATTTTGTCCGCACTTACTTCTTTCACCAAGCCATCATCTTGGGAAATAAGGACTGCACCTGAGTCGACAGCAACTTTATTTTCCATTCCCGTTCCCACTAAAGGAATTTCGGGTTTTATTAAAGGTACAGATTGTCTCTGCATATTAGTACCCATTAAAGCTCTGTTCGCATCATCGTGCTCTAAAAAGGGTATCAAGCTAGCTGAAATGCTGGCAATCTGTTTGGGAGATACATCAATAAAATCTATTTCATTTGGCAGGCATTCAATAATGTCTCCTCTAAGCCGGCAAGGTACATCGTCTTGTGAAATTTTGTTATCTTTATCTATTTTTATATTTATTTGAGCAATTTTATATTTATCTTCTTCATCGGCGGAGAGGTAAACGATCTCATCAGTTATTTTCCCTTCTATCACCCTAAAATAAGGTGTCTCAATAAATCCTAATTCATTCACCCTTGCATAAATACAAAGAGATCCTATTAATCCAATATTAGGGCCTTCGGGAGTCTCAATGGGACAAATTCTGCCATAATGAGTATGGTGAACATCTCTTACTTCAAAGCCCGCTCTTTCTCTGGTTAAACCTCCTGGACCTAAGGCAGAGAGTCTTCTTTTATGAGTAATTTCAGATAAAGGATTGGTCTGATCCATAAACTGAGAAAGCTGACTACTCCCAAAAAACTGTCTAATAGTAGCCAATAATGGCCGTGCGTTTATCAAGGCTTGGGGAGTAATAGCAGAAACATCAGGTTGGATAGTCATCCTCTCCCGAATCACTCTTTCCATCCTGCTTAATCCAATGTAAAATTGATCCTGAAGTAACTCACCAACTGTCTTTATCCTTCTATTCCCTAAATGATCAATGTCGTCTATATATCCAATTTCTTTATATAAATTGACTAAATACCTTAAAGAAGCGACAATATCCTCTCTTGTTAACGAAGGACCCTTTTTTATTTTTATTTTTTCTTTACATTTTTTTATTTTGTATATTAAGGCATCAGATAATTTATCACCTGTACTACAAATTACTTCACCTGTTTTTGGATTAATTATATCCTCAGCAACAATCGCATTTATAATCCCTTCATTAATTCCTTCACTCAGTTTATCAACAATTGGCATTAAAGCTTCATCTTTCTCATTAAAAACAGTTCCCGTTTCATTTTCAGAATTCAACACTTTTACCTTTTCAATTCCTGAGTTAATTATTGCAGAAAATGTTTTCTGATTGATTTTTTCTTCTGCCTTTACAATTATTTTATTGTTGTTAGGATCAACAATGTCTTCGGCTGCGATTTTACCTAATATCCGATTTTCAAAGTTTAATTTTCTATTTATTTTATATCTTCCGACTTTTGCTAAATCATATCTTTTAGGATCAAAAAGCAATCTATAAATTAATTGACGAGTATTTCTTTCAGTCGGAGGTTCGCTGGGTCTCAATCTTCTAAACATTTCTATCAGGGCTTCTTTTTCATTGGCTGTATTATCTTTTTCTAAAGTTGCTTTTACAATCTCTTCGTAATCAAAAAGTTCCATTATTTCTTCATTGTTTTCATATCCTAAAGCTCTTAATAGGGTAGTTGCTGGAATTTTCCTTTTTTTATCAATTCGAACATAAATCATGTCGGAAGAATCAAATCCAAATTCTAACCAGGATCCACGATTAGGTATAATTTTAAATTTATACAATGATTTACTATTTCCATTTTTTTCTTCATCAAAATAAATACCAGGAGATCTTATTAATTGATTTACTATCACCCTTTCTGCTCCGTTAATAACGAAACCTCCGTTTTCGGTCATAAGCGGTAACTCGCCCATAAAAACATCTTGCTCTTTAATTTCACCTGTCTTCTTACTGATTAAATTTATCTTAACTTCTAAAGGAGCAGAATAAGTTCCGCCTTTTTCCCAACATCCGTAAGCAGAATCTTTACATTCCCCCAGTGAATAACTAATAAAATCTAAAATTAAATTACCGGTAAAGTCTTGAATAGGAAAAACATTTATAAAAACTTCCTGTAACCCTTGCTTTTTTCTTTTATCAGGCGGGACGAATCTTTGTAAAAAATCTTCAAAAGATTTTTTTTGTATATCCAATAAATTGGGGATAGGACATAATTCAGGTATTTTGGAATAATCTTTCACTTGTTTATATTTATTGTGCACCGCAAAACACCAACCTTTATATTAATGATTAAAATATTAAAATAATAGTAACAGAAATAATAGTCAGATAATAGATTCTCAAAATTCAAAATTTGTTCACAAAGCATAGATGAATTTCTTACTTAGTGACTATCTTATCATTTCTTAGATTTTAAAAAACAAAATAATTACAAAGATAAAATACAGCATTTATACTGAAGGAATATATTTATTTCCGTAAATTATCATTTTATCATTTAGTAATTAAAAATGCAAGAAGATACTCTTTAAATATTTTTAAAGAGTATCTTCGATATTGCTAAAAACTATCTTCTATTTTATTTCTACAACTGCTCCAACCGCTTCTAATTTTTCTTTTATTCCTTCGGCCTCTTTCTTGTCTACATGTTCTTTTACTGTGTTCGGTGCACCATCCACTAAGTCTTTAGATTCTTTTAAACCTAAAGCAGTGATGGTTCTTATTTCTTTTATTACTTTAATCTTATTTGGCCCTATTTCTTTTAACACTACTTCAAAATCGGTCTTTTCTTCTTTGACTTCGTCTGATGCATCTACACCACCAGCATTAGCAGGTATGGCAACCGGCATAGCAGCAGTTACTCCGAATTTTTCCTCTAAAGCTTTAATTAAATCAGCTAATTCTAATACGGTCATCTTCTCTACCTTTTCTAATATTTCCACTGATGCGCTCATTTCAGGTTTAGATTGTTTTTCCTCAGTAACTTTTTTAGCTTTTTTAGTCGCTACTTCTTTTTTTTCTACCATTTATTTCACCTCCTCTCAATATATTATCGTATTGCGTATTGCGAAAAAATTCTATCTTTTTATACCACATATACAATAAGCAATATACTAATTTTTAGCATAAAATCTATGATACTTTAGCTTCTTTTTGTTTTTTTACAGCTTCCAGAGTATAAATCAACCCTCTTAACGGCCCTTGTAAGATAAATACTAAAGAATAAAGCGGAGATTTTACTCCGTTAATCATTTGGGCAATAAGGACATCTTTTGAAGGCAGAGAAGCTATTTCCATAATTTTCTCCGGACTAAAAACTCTTCCGTCTATCAGACCAGATTTGACCTTTAAGTCAATTTTATTTTTTTTAAAATACTCTTTTAGTAATCTAGCAGGGGCAACTCCATCATCACTGCAGAAAGCCATTGCGGTACAACCGATTAGATCTTTGGTCAGATCTTCTACGTTCAGCTCTTCGCTGGCTTTTTCCAGTAAAGTATTTTTTACTACTTTAAATTCTACCTTCTCGTTTTTTAATTCATTTCTAAGGCTGCTAATCTGAGATACATTCATTCCCTGATAATCGGTTAAAACTACTCCTTTGGATTCTTTTAATTTTGCTATCAAATCCTGGAGTATCTCTTTTTTAGAATCTTTACTTAAAGCCAAAACTTATCCTCCTTTCTAACTCTATTAGATATTTTGCTCAATAAAAAACCTTCCCTTAGATCAATCTACAAGGAAGGTGAAACTAGTGTAAGTTTATTCACTTTGTTCTCACCTCGGCAGGAAGATATTTTAATATCCATTAAGTCATCTCTTAACAACTCCTGCTGTCTAAGGTATATTCAAACTTATAAGTATATTTTATTCTTATATTTTTAACTGTTTTATTTTCTATTTTTTATGTTTTTCTATCCAAGCATTTATTTTTTGAGGATCTATGTGAACCCCTGGTCCCATAGTCGATGAAATGGTAATACTGCACATATACATCCCTTTGGCAGCTGATGGTTTAGCTTTAATAATTGCGTCGACAAAGGTAGTAAAATTTTCTAATAATTTTTCTTTATCAAAGTTTATTTTTCCTAAAGGTGCGTGGACTATACCAAATTTATCCGCCCGATACTCTACTTTCCCTGCTTTCACTGCTTCTACGGTATTTTTTATATCAAAAGTAACAGTTCCAACTTTAGGGTTAGGCATTAGACCTCGGGGACCTAATACTTTGCCTAATTTTCCCACTATTTTCATCATATCCGGGGTCGCTATAGTGGCATCAAAATCAGTCCATCCCTTTTGTATTTTTTCAGCTAACTCTTCTGCTCCTACAAAATCAGCCCCAGCTTCTTCTGCCTCTTTTGCTTTCTCTCCTTCGGCAAAGACAACAATTTTCACTTTCTTGCCTGTACCATGAGGTAAATCTACCGCTCCCCTTACCTGTTCCTCTGAACGACGGGTATCGATACCTAATTTAATCGCAATATCGATAGACTCATCAAAATTCACCCAATGAAGCTTTTTAACTAAATCTAAAGTTTCTTCCGGTTCGTAAAACTTATCTTTTTGGTAATCTTTAATAGCCTCTAAATATTTTTTACCTCTTTTTTTACTCATCTTTTTCCTCCTTGTGGTATTATTGGATTTTATCCTTCCACATAAGCTTACAATTAATTATTATTCTCTATCTCTATTCCCATGCTTCTGGCAGTGCCTTCAACTATTTTCATAGCACTTTCTAAATCATTAGCATTTAAATCAGGCATTTTGCGTTTAGCAATCTCTTCAACTTTTGCCCGAGATAACTTTGCAACTTTTTCTTTATTGGGTATTCCTGATCCTTTTTCT
>Ga0315546_1001938_pt1 | contig 12492 bp, 10 predicted proteins | sample SalMarSW160170MG_FD_203833 | JGI IMG/M metagenome (GOLD analysis project Ga0315546, IMG submission 203833) | Salt marsh sediment microbial communities from the Plum Island Ecosystem LTER, Massachusetts, United States - Salt Marsh Sediment SW1601-170 ... | reverse complement strand
TTTGTTTGCATTTTATTTTTTACTGCTTATGTCATCTGTCGTGCCGAAAACTTTATCCGGTCCGGCGGATATCAGCTCCGGGAAAGTATCACCCTGGATGTATCTATAATCCAGGACTTTGCCCCAGGGGTCGTATATCTTCGGCGAGGTGCTACCGGCTTCTGTTTTACTCCTCAAGAGCGAATCGCTGATTTTTTCCAGCACCTTCTGAGAGCTTGGTATCGAATGGAGCTCTGAATAAAGAAACTCCGAATGCGCAGCGGCCTTTGTAAAATTCCTTTCCGCCTGTTCCGGGAATCTATCTGTGTATTCGTGGTATTCCTGCAGCGCGCTTTCAAGTAGTACAAAAATGTTCGCCAGGCCTTTCTCTTTAGTCCGATTATCAAGGTGAGATGCGATACCTATTACCATAGTGGCCAACAGTGCGACTATTCCTACAACGATGACCATCTCGATAAGAGTTACGCTATTTGCTGCTCTGCGAAGCACGAGTTTGCATTTGTGATTTTTCATAGCGTTAGCCTGCCCCCATTTCTGTCTTCGACAGAAGACGGGGCTTGCCCCTCCCTAAAGGGGGTTTGCTAAATACGGTGTGGACTGGCGCTTAATTTCCAAAGTTACGGATATCATCACTTGTCCCGTAAAGGCCGTCCGCCCCCGCCGAAATCAATATGTATGAATCAGGCCTGTAAGGCCAGAGCTTTTGTTGGTTTGTTGAATCAACTATAACTTTTGGATCTACAATACCACCAACCGAAGAGTAGAAGATATCCGAATTCGCGAGAGGGTGTGGTCTGCCTTCATTTATCGTTCCCAGAGCAATAAGAACTCCGTTGTCACGAATATTGTAAATATTATTCCCAAACATACTTACATCATTGACAAGAATTCTACTGGATGTATTTGCCTTGTAATAGAGAATTGGAGTCCCGGCCTTGACGCTCTCAGTTGCCATTTGTCTTGTAATTGGGTCAATCCCCTTAATTATAATCACGCTTTTTCTTGCAAAAACATCGGTAAGGACAAATCTATCCGGGTGCAGAGTTCCTGTATTAGCAAAGAGGCCGTCATGCTCGTTAGTTTTACCTAACCAAAATGCACTTGCAGTGGCAAGCTCGAGATAGGGACCCTTTCTCTCATCTAACGTATCCGGAACACCATCAGCGTTCTTGTCTCTTACCTTAGCCGGGTCGTATGTGGTCGGGCCGCCATTTTCATCCAGTCCATCTGCCCGCCAGGCCGATCCTGGATGAAATCCCATAAGGTCCCAGCCTACAAGTGCCTCAGCAAGTTTCTGCGCGCCGCAGTAACCGAAACCGGGAGCAGGTGGAGGGGAGGGTGCGCCCAGCCAATAGTATGACGGCGGATAATCACCATAATCGTTTTTGAATGCCTCAATGGCCAATGCAATGGTCGTCAACTGGGCTTTTTGTTTGGTCTCTTTGGCGAGGCGCCGCACAGCAGTTAGGGACGGAACAAGCACCGCGACCAGTGTTGCTATTATTGCAATAACCGTTAATAGCTCTACAATCGTAAATCCTGTTTTTCTATGGTTCACAGCTATCCTCTTCTATTTGAAAATGCAGAACTTAGAATTCTTCATTCTAAATGCAAATTTTTAAGGTAGATATTTCCAGTCAAAGTTGCACACATCGTCTGGCGTACCGTATTCACCGTCAAATCCGGCTGAAATCAGAATGAAAGAATCTGCCCTGTAAGGTCTGGAAGCCGTAGTGACTTTGTCGTTCTTGGTGTTTTTATAAAATCTTACCGGGTCAGCAAGCCTATGCATTTGGCCGCCGGGATCCGAAGGAATGCCAAGCTCGATCAGCTGTTGATTGTCCCTGTAGTTGTATATGTTGTTGGGATTATCCGGTTCGGAAGAATCATGTAAGTTGTTTGCAGTGTTGGCCTTATAGTAGAGTATGGGCATGCCAATTCTTTTTCCTGTGGCGCGGTTTGTTACGGTTTTATATACGTCACATAAGACAAAGTGCTTCGGATAAAAAACGCCGGTATTGGAATATATATTATTTAACCAATAAGCGTTAGCGCCTTCGAGGGGCAAATATGGCCCTTTTCGTATGCTCAGGTTGTCCCTGTATACTTCGGCAGATACGGTATTGGCGTCAGGGTATAGCGGCCTGGTACCGTCCGTACCATCGCCCCTGAAGATAGAATCCGGGTGAAACCCCATCAAGTCTTGGCCCATCATAGCTTCACAAAGCTTCATTGCGCCACAATATGGCTGGTCGTCAGGACCTATCTCGCTCGAATCCGGGTAACCACTGAACTCGGTGTTGAAAAGTTCTATCGCGACATCAATACTTTTTAGCTGAGCCTTTTGTTTTACTTCCCAGGCATATCTTCTGACCATATTCAGAGCTGGCACCAAAAGGCCGATAAGAATCACGATGATGCTCATAACAGTCAGCAGCTCTACGATGGTGAACCCCGTTAGAAAGCTCGGGTGGAATTTTAAACCGTTCCCTCGCTTCTTTACAGCGCCCAAAGGATGGGGCTTTCTTTCTAACGGGGTGAACGCGGCTTTTCTATTGGATTGTTTGATAATCGATTTCATTTTTTTCTCCTTATAATTGGATTTTTGATTTATTTGTTTAGTTTTATTTTTATGCAGCAGAACCTAAGGTCGTAATAATTTGTATCATCGGCAAAAATACTGCCAAGACGATTGTCATAACAACAGTGCCAAGCACAACAATTATGACCGGCTCAAGCAGGTGCATTAATGAGCCGACCATCACGTCGACCTGCTCGTCGTAGTTGTCGGCCACTTTCAGGAGCATTTTATCCAAGTCACCTGTTTCCTCGCCCACGGCGACCATATTGGAAATGATCAAGTCAACGGTTTTGGACTGCCGCAATGGACCGGCAAATGTATCACCTTGTCGAATGGAATTGTGAACTTTAGAGAGCATATTGCCATATACTTCGTTTCCTGCTGTCTCGCGGGTCACGTTAATGGCATCCAGGATCGGCACACCCGCGCTGATTAATGTTCCCAGCGTTCTTGTCCACCGGGTAACTGCGGTTTTACTGATAAGCTGGCCTATAATCGGCAATCTCAACTTGATAGTATCCAGGATCAATCTACCGATGCGAAACCGATTTGCAGTTCTAAGCAGAAAAACTATTATAAACGGCGTTGCTATCAGGACAGCCCAGCCGCCAATCTTTATCTTCATACCTAGAAACGGTATCGGTATGGTGGGAAACCAGGCAGGGCCAAGGGCGATCCAGTCGCTTACGCCAAGTACTATTCTCGTCAATCTCGGAAGTTCTTCACCCCCCGACATCTCGACCAGCACGCTGCTAAATGTGGGTATCACTTTCCACATCAATAACAGCACGATACAGAACGCCGCGCTCAAAACTACGGCTGGATAAATCATCGCACCTTTGACTCGGGATTTGAGTTTCTGAGCGCTTTCCATAAAGTCAGCCACACGAGCCAGAATCAAGTCAAGCACACCACCTGTTTCGCCGGCTGCGATCATATTGACAAACAGCCTGTTAAAAGCTCTTGGAAATCTTGACATCGCTTCTGAAAGGGTCGAGCCACCCTCAATATCATCGCCTACGTAACCGATGATCTTCTTGAACGCTCCCGACTTTTGCTGCTCCTGCAGGATACGTAATGAACGTAAAATAGGCAGTCCCGCATCTTGTAGCGTAGAAAGCTGTCTTGCGAACTGAGTTACATGTTTTACCTTGACCCTTCCGCCGGCACCAGGCCTTCGTTTGGTCTTTGCAGTAGCTTTTGCAGCTGCTTTCACTACGGTTTGCGAGCGGACCTTCGTGGGAAAATAACCCATATTTCGTATTTTGCTTATGGCTTCTTTCTCGCTTAAAGCTTCAATGTCATCTTTTATTTCAACGCCGTGCGGGTCCAGCGCTATATATTGAAATACAGGCATCTTAAATACCTCCTTTGGAATTAACGAAACCTGCCATTAGCACATAACCTTTGTCGAAAATTATAATTATCCTTCAATAATTGTTTCTTTTACCACTTCATCTATAGTAGTAACGCCGTCATAAAGGGCAGCCAAACCATTGTCGCGTAACGACGTCATGCCGGCTTTTTGAGCAGCTACGCGCAAGACATTCGTCGAAGCTCGATTCATAACCAGGTTGCGCATTTCGTCATTGAATACCATTATCTCAAAAATGCCCGTTCGCCCTTTATAGCCTGTACCATTACACCGGTCACAGCCTCGACCGTAATAGAACTTCTTGCCTTTGATATCATCCTCTGTCAGCCCTAACTCTCTTAGTTGTGTTTCGTTCGGGTCACTCGGTGTTTTGCAATTGTCACATATTTTTCTAATTAGTCGCTGACCGACAATACCTTCGATAGTAGCGGTAAGAAGGAATGGCTCAACACCCAAATCCAACAACCTCGCTATCGAGCCTGGAGCATCGTTTGTGTGCAATGTAGTAAACACAACATGGCCCGTCAGAGAGGCCTGTGCTGCAATCTCCGCAGTCTCTAAGTCACGAATTTCACCAACTAATATGACATCAGGGTCCTGACGCAAGATCGACCGCAGGCACCTGGCGAATGTCAGTCCTATAGCCGGTTTCATTTGAACCTGGATAAGACCGTCAATATCGTATTCTACCGGGTCTTCCGTGGTAATTATCTTTGTTTCAACATTGTTAAGCTCGCTCAAGGCCGAATATAGGGTAGTAGTTTTGCCACATCCGGTTGGTCCTGTGACAATGATAATGCCATTGGGTTTATGAATAAGCTGGCGAACCAATTTCTGATCCGCCTGTCTCAAGCCGAGCTTACCCAAATCAAAGGAGACTTGCGATCTGTCCAGGACACGCAATACGACACTTTCTCCGAACATTGTGGGCAAGACACTCACACGCAGGTCAACCGGATTGCCCTGAACGTTCAATGATATTCGACCGTCCTGTGGAAGTCGTCTCTCAGCGATATCCAAATTTGCCATGACTTTTATACGTGAGCTAAGTGCTGCAGCAATGTACCTTGGTGGAGGAATCATTTCATAGAGCACGCCGTCGATACGATATCGCATCTTGTATTCATGCTCAAACGGCTCAAAATGGATATCCGAGGACTTATCGCGGATTGCCTGCAGCAGAACCAGATTCAGCAGTTTCTTGACAGGATTTGACTCAGACAGCTCCTTCAGCTCATCCAGGTCGATACTTTGATTTCTACCCTCGAATTCGGCAAGAAACTGGTCACTCTGTATTTCATCTATAAGCTCGTTGATGTTTTCATCTTGTTGTGTCTCATAGTACTTCGTCAAGGCGCTTTCCAGCGCCTGCGGATCGGTTATTTTCGCATTGACTTTAAAACCCATCAGTGTGTTCAGGTCGTCAGTAGCTCTAAAGTTATTGGTACTATCAAGCACGACTATCAGCTCGTTTGCTTCTTTGTTATACTCAATTGGCACGATATGGTACGTTTTTGCCATTTGCGCAGGAACTTTTTCTATTACATCCGGGGGGATGTCGATGCCGTCTATGTTTATATATCCCATTCCTCGCTGAGCGGCTAAAGCGATCTGTAGTTGATCTTCGTCGACCAATCCCAGCTCAAGAAGAATCTGGCCTGTTTGTACATTCTCATGTCGTTGGTTCTGGATTTTCAGACATTCATGTACTTGCTCTCGGCTGAGAATTCCCATCTTCATAAGTATCCTGCCGAGCGGCCTGCCCCTCAATTGTTCGATCGGAGGCATCTTTTGTGTCGTTTTCATCTTACCCATTAAAGAATTTCCTTATGATAAACCAGAATTTCTTTTGTCTTTAGTATACAACATTAAAGCCTTTTTTACAAATAAATTATGAATTGGACATTTAGTTATTGGGACAGATAATATTTACAGATTTTCGCTGTTTTTTGGACCGATAATGGGTTAAGGAAGCTCCTGGTATGTCTTTTAGTATGAGAGAGGTACAAACAGGCCCGTTTTTTTTTCTGCAGGTTCTCCTCCAAAACCAGCTTTCCGTATACAATTAGATCCTTAAGATTGGTCCCAAATCTTCCAATTCCTGCACCGTCGCTGCTTTTTTATCTGCCTTTTTTCTTCCCTTTGTGGCGTTCATTTTAGCTATAGCTTTATCTTGTAAGGCACCTGGCTGGCGGCTTTTTTCAAGCATTTCCTCCAGCGTAATTTTGCCGATGTCATAAAGCTGCCAGAGGTGCTCATCGAGAAGCTGCATTCCCAGTTTTTTGCCGGTTTGGATACTCGAATCGATTCGGTAAGTCTTGTTTTCGCGAATCAAATTAGCAATAGCAGGTGTTACAACCATAAACTCATAAGCTGCAACTCTTCCTCTGCCCAAAGCTAATGGACAAAGAGCCTGGCTAAGAACCGCTATCAGGTTACTGCTTAACTGAATACGAATTTGCTCTTGTTGGCTTACGGGAAAGACGTCAATCAATCTGGTAATTGTTCCAGCAGCGCTGGTTGTATGCACTGTACTGAAGACCAAGTGGCCGGTTTCAGCAGCTCTGACGGCTGCTTCAATTGTTTCGAGGTCCCGCAACTCGCCTACCAAAATCACGTCGGGATCCATTCTTAAAACACGCTTCAAGGCCTCGGTAAAACTGGGGACATCAACACCGACTTCACGTTGGTTAATAATAGATTTTTTATGCGCGTGATAGTATTCTATTGGTTCTTCTACGGTTACGATATGGCGGTCAAAGTTTTCGTTAATATAGTTTACCATGCAAGCCAAGGTGGTCGTTTTGCCACATCCGGTTGGACCTGTAACTAAGAACATTCCTCTGGGTCTGCGACACAAAGCAGCACAGATCTTGGGCAGGCCGATTTGCTCAAAGGTCATAATTGTTGATGGGATAAGACGAAGAACTAACGCAAAGTTACCTTTTTGTCTGAATATAGATACACGGAACCTGCCTTCATCGCCGAAGGCAAAGCCGAAGTCGGTTCCGCCTTCTTCCTGGAGCTCCTGTTGATTTCGATCAGGTGTGATGCTTTTCATCAGTGCCGCAGTGTCATCCGGCTCAAGAATTTTCGTTTCCAGGCTTCTAAGGTGGCCGTCTATTCGCAATACCGGTGATCGACCAACAGTAAGGTGTATATCGGATGCACCTTGTGAGACACAAGCCTGCAGGAGTCTGTCCATATTCACTGTTGACATTTTTACATTCCTCAACTAACTACATTCTGTTTAATCTACCAACACTTCTTCTGTCTGCGCTATACTCACAACTTCGGCTGGTGTGGTGATACCGTTGAATATCTTGATCTTGCCATCCTCCAATAATGTTCTCATCCCACTTGCCTTAGCTGCTTTTCTTAGTTCTCCAGCCGGTGCCTTTTTAAAGGACAGTTCCCTTATTTCGTTGTTCATTTCTATCATCTCGAAGACGGCGAGCCGGCCTTTGAAGCCTGTATGCTGGCACTGACTGCAACCGGCCCCTTTGTAGATGGGATGTCTTTCAACATCTTCTTTAGTAATATTGAGCATCCGCAAGTTGTAAGGGTCGGGATTTTTATCGACTTGCTTGCATTTTTTACAAATAACTCTAACGAGTCTTTGTGCCATAATAGCTTGTATCGAGCTGGCCACAAGGAAGGGCTTAACGCCCATATCTATCAGACGTGTAATTGCGCTGCAGGCATCGTTGGTGTGCAGGGTGCTGAAAACCAGGTGTCCTGTAAGTGCCGCCTGGACCGCGATATCTGCTACAGTGTTGTCTCGGATTTCGCCGATCAAGATGATATTGGGGGCCTGTCTAAGCATTGCCCGCAGAATCTTATCGAAAGACAAGCCGATTTCTTCTCTAACCTGGCACTGATTCATTCCATCGAAGTTGTATTCCACAGGGTCCTCGGCAGTTACGATTTTCTTATCCGGCTTGTTAAGCTCCTGCAGCGCTGCATATAACGTTGTAGTTTTGCCGCTACCGGTTGGACCTGTAACCAAAAAGATGCCGTTGGGCCTTCTAATTATTCGTTGAAACGTCTCATAGTTATCTTGTTCAAATCCGAGTGACTCGATACCGATGTTGACCGCATCCCGGCGCAAGATACGCAGCACGATACTTTCTCCGTGATTGCCGGGCAAAGCTGAAACACGAAAGTCGATTTCCTGGTTTGCGATCTCGCGTTTAATACGGCCGTCCTGCGGCAGTCTTTTCTCGGCGATATCCATACCGGATAGAATTTTAAGTCGTGCAATCAAAGGCGCCTGCATGTTCTTGGGAATATTGTCTTTCTCCAGACAGACGCCGTCCACACGGTATCTTAAGCGTACCCTATCGGCCATCGGCTCAACATGTATATCACTGGCACGCATATGAAAAGCGCTATCTATTATCAGGTTTACGAGCCGTATGATAGGTCCCTCATCTTCATCGCCCTTGGCCTGACTTCTCAAAATCTCCGCTTGTATTTCGTTGCCGACCTCGGCTAACTCGGCAGCGGTAGCATCTATGCTGTGTTTCAACCTGTCGTCTTCTACTTTTTCTTGTGGTTTCTCGAATAGGTGCTGAATGTGCGAACGGATTTTGGTTGGATTAGCAATGTAGCACTCCAGTTCGGTGTTCAGTCGAAGCCTAATAGAATCCATCACGTCCAAATCCGTTGGATCGCTTATAATTAACCTCAGCTTGCCGTTATTCATGCTCAGCGGAAGGATGTTGTGCCTTTTAATTAAATCTTCCGGGATGATTTTTGTTGCGTCAGGTGGTGGGGGGGTTTGGTCCAGGTTTATATATTTTAGCTCAAATTGCTTGGCTATCGCTTTGGTCAGCGTTTCTTCATCTATCAAGCCCTCTTGCATCAACACTTCGCCGAGCCGTTTGCCGTTGGATTTAGAGTTTTTGATAGCATTGATAAGGGCCTCTTTTTTTACTATGCCGGCCCTGTAAAGAATTTCGCCTAAATGTTTGCGTTTCTTAGCCATTTTAACTCATTTTTTGTAGAATCTCCGGAGTCTTATTATAACACTAATAACACATTTAGTCAAATCTACAATCTCAATCGGACCATATTTAATGCAGTTTGTGCTGCTCGAAGTCGTACAGAGTTTCTATCCCTTCGCTTTGCTCGAGGGCAGGCTTTGGATGGGAAGATAAAGCGTTTCGTTTCGCATCCGTTGCTGGTGTCCACACTAATATATACCAGGCCGACGGGTTTTTGTTCGGATGCACCGGTTGGACCGGCTATGCCGGTTACGCCAACTGCAAAGTCTGTGCCGGATTTTTCTCTGGCCCCCCGTGCCATAGCCTCTGCAACCTGCTCGCTGACAGCGCCGTATTTATCAATCAATTCACGTGGTATGCCAAGCTCGCTGATTTTAGCATCGTTGCTGTAGGTAATCCAGCCGTATGTGAAGTATCCGCTCGCACCCGGAATGTCGGTCAGCAGCTTCGCTAAGGTGCCGCCCGTACAGGATTCGGCTGTAGCAATGGTTTTATTCTGTTGCGTCAATTTTTCGCCCACTACCTCAGCCAAGCTCTGCTCGCCGGTTCCATAAACAAACTCTCCCAAAATATCGCGAAGCAGTTTCTCATCTTTTTCAGCTATTTGCTGGGCTGTATCTTTATCTTCTGCCGTTGCGTTAATGGTCAGGGTGATTACGCCGTGTTCGACTGTGCAGTTAATTAGCGGATTTCTGCCTCTCTGCATAAGGTCGCCTAACATTTCAGCGATGTTGGATTCACCGGTTCCGAAGCACTTCAGTTTTCGTATGATTACAACTTGATCGCCTGCGAATCTTTGCAGCTCCGGCATGACCGATTCCTCAAACATCTGCTTCATTTCCAAAGGCACGCCGGGCAAAGCGAAAAGTAATTTTCCTTTCCTTCGACCCTGCTCAGGACAAGTATATTCAGCTCTGATGCCCGGCGCAGTGCCCAGATTATTTTCAAGAGCCTTGGCACCAGCCGGTATGTACGCCTGGATTTTATTTTTCGCAGACATTTGCAGATTCCGATTGGCGAAGCGCTGTTGAATCTTGTCTAAGAGTTCTTCCTGTAATTGCAATTCACAGCCGAGGAATTTCGCGAATGCTTGGCGGGTCAAATCATCATCGGTCGGCCCTAATCCTCCGGTCGCTAAAACAATATCAGCATCGCTGCTTGCTAAATTCAACGCTCGGACAATTAAATCTATCTCATCGCCGATAGTATAGGAGCTGATAACAGATATGCCGATTGAGAGCAGCCTTTCGCTTAGATATGAAGCATTAGTGCTTATAGTCTGACCGCTGAGAAGCTCATTACCGATACTGACGATACTTGCTTTTTTCATAAGAGCGGATTTTAATCTGAGCCCCAGACGCAAACAAGAAAAAAGCCCTTCTTGGAATTGCCGATCTTTTATTTAATGCTGGATTATGCCACCAGGAATGACGTCCCCCTTCTCTAATGAACTTGCAACCTTGCGAGCCCAGATACCTGAGCAATTCTTTCCTTTTCATATAGCAATTTGCTCTTCCTGAAAGTCTGCTCCGACAGCGGATATTGCATCCTGCCGATTAAATTCTAAAGCCTCCTTTAATGTTACTTTTAGGCTTTTTAGCAGCTCCTTACGCGTACGTTCCTGGCAGTTAACGCCAGGCACTTCTTCAATCCACCCGATCCACCAATCACCGTCTTTTTTAGTTATTGCGGTATATACGCTCATACTTTTACCTTCCGGTTTTTTCTTGTGGTGAGCTTGTCGAATCCAAAGGTCCGTTCCAACACCTGATATTACTCATTTAATAGACTCTATCCTCAGTTAGTAGTTTAAGATAATAGACGTCTTCAGTCAAGGAATACTTACGAAGAAAACGCGTATAGGAAAAGACCGAGCAGGTTCGATAGTGTATGAGAATATCAGGAGACCAGGCTCCGCCCCCGCGAAAGCGGGGGATGCAGGATATCCCGTCCTCCGTAGCATTGCGGAGGGTGGACAGGTATCAGGATGTCATCCATGTAGGGTGCGATATTTCGCACCACCTTGGTTTATGATCTTCCCGGCAGTGGCGGATAAATCACGCCAAACCCGCCAGACAAACGCCGGGTAAACTCCGGCGGATAAACCGCGTCCAATTCAATGCATAACGGCAAAGCTCAGCGGCGCGGTTTACTGCGTCCGCTGGAGCGCCTTGTTGGATGCTGACTTAATTTTTCGGTTCCATACTTGGCAAACCAAGTTAAAAAAGATTCAATATCTCTAGCCAACCTCCTCGGCGAAAATTCAATTGCCTTCCCCTTCTCTAACAATTTTGTTTGATTCTTAGTTGCAGGGATTATCGTTACCATTTCTAGATCACAGTTACTTTCACCCCAACCCAAAAACGACATATGCCGTCCTGACGAATGCATTAGAATCTTATCTCGTAGGACTTTCAACGGAATCTCAAACCACTCGGTATTCTGAGTAATGTATTTAATATATTCACTATAATTTGAATCGAGTGAATTAGGATTCTTAATAAGAAACTTTTTGTGTTTATTAAAAGACGTAAAGGAAGGCAAATTGCTTCCATTAAGAAACCTTCGTGATAAAGCGATCACCCTATCAAGAAGTATGTATGAATAAGTAATCAGGTTTTGATAATCAAGTTCAGTATATGGACCAAGCTCGTTGTGTTTTTCCGCTAGTTGCTTTTGCCGGTCAGAATATTTCTCATTTCTAGGATGGTAACGTAGTTCTGCATCTGCCCTTCGTGCCAGTGACATATGAGTAAGAATCCTACGTAAGCATAAGCTATACCATGAATAGGCTTGGAGGTATCTACCAACATCTCCTTTTGTAAATTCTGAATCTGGGTCGTCAATTACATGAATTAGCGCTTTCAAAGGTTCGTCCGCGAACCGTTTTGCTTCCTTCCGTGCATTAAGTGAATCGCAGACTGCTTTGTGACCTACAACAATATCAGGATTTGATCTAATTATATCCAGAAGATCCATATTTTTTGCATCCCACATAATAACATACAACACGATTCAGTCCGTGAGATAGGCAAAGCTGGCCACCGTGACATAAGAAAAGCAATATCTCATGTGGTAAACATATCGCGGGTATCTATGGCACAGGTTAAACTGATTTTATGCTACCATTATACAAGTTCCTGTTGCAAAGCAAGGCCCGTTCTATATCACCGAACGAGTCAATGCAATCGTTGTGCTTTACTATGTCGGGATAGTTACAGACCCTTTGCAATACCGTCACCATAGTCCTTATCGGCTCTACGGAAGTGCTCTACCATTTTCTTCTGGATATCCTTCGGGGCTTTACTGAGTGAGCGTACAATATTCTGAATCAGTCTTTGCTGTTCGTCAGTAGGCAGCAAACGATAAAGGTTGCCCGGTTGGATGTAATCATCATCCACTCCCCGTTTTTGCTCATACCAATCAGCGTCACCGCGGATTTTCAGGGGAGGCTCTTTATAGGCAGGGTCTGCTTTAGGGCCACCGAAGCTGTTAGGTTCGTAATTCGGTGAAGAACCGCCGTTATC
>Ga0315546_1001937_pt1 | contig 12499 bp, 13 predicted proteins | sample SalMarSW160170MG_FD_203833 | JGI IMG/M metagenome (GOLD analysis project Ga0315546, IMG submission 203833) | Salt marsh sediment microbial communities from the Plum Island Ecosystem LTER, Massachusetts, United States - Salt Marsh Sediment SW1601-170 ... | reverse complement strand
TCTATGAAAGCTTCGGCATCTTTCTGCCATTGATTACCACGAATTGTGCGATTTTGGGTCTGTGCCTGTTTATCAACCTCTGGGGCATCGACAACCTTTTAGAGGCGGTGGTCCTCAGTTTTGGCGCGGGGATTGGTTTTACAATGGCAATATGCATCATGGCTGGTATCCGAGAAAACCTTAATATAGCTGATGTCCCCGCATGTCTTAAAGGGGCACCGATAACTTTAATTACTGCTGGACTGCTTGCTTTAGCCTTTATGGGTTTTGCCGGAATGATAAAATGACGATAGCAATTTACTATTTTCTATTTACTATTTTCAATTGTATTTGGCTGTACAGTATATCCCTTACTAATTTTCAATCGTCAATAGTCAATAGTCAATTATTCAATAACATCTGGCCTGCTGGTTTAACTATGCTTGGCTTAGCCACTGGCTTTGCGATTGTGCTACTGATAGCAAGTGAAAAGTTAAAGGTTAAAGTCGACCCAAAAGTCGAGCAGATCCACCAAGCCCTGCCGAATCTCGATTGCGGCGCTTGCGGCTTTGCCGGCTGCTCACAGTATGCTAAAGCTGTTTTAAATAACCCTGAACTGCTCGGCAGATGCGCACCCGGCGGGCCTGAAACCTCCACAAAAATCGCATCCATATTAAATCTTCAGGTCAGCGACTCCGGCCCTAACCAAAGGCCAATTGTGCACTGTCGGGCTCATACCGACGACAAAACCTTTTACGCAAAATACCAGGGCATACAAACCTGCACCTCCGCAAACGCCTTAGCTAACGTCCAAGCCTGCAACTTTGGCTGCCTTGGCTTCGGTGACTGCGTAGCAGCATGTCGGTTCGATGCGTTGCACATAATTGATGGCCTTGCAGTGGTAGATTACGAAAAATGTACCGGCTGCACTGCCTGCTCGAAGGCCTGTCCACGTAATCTGATAGAGATGGTCCCGTTCAGCCAAGAAAACATGCTAACCGTTGCCTGCAACAGCAAAGAGATCGGCAAAGTCACCCGCTCAATGTGCAAAGTTGGTTGTATCGGCTGTGGCCTATGCGCCAAACAAACCGACTTATTTACTGTTGAGGACAATCTTGCCCGCGTTGACTACGCACGATATGAACCCACCGAACAAACAGAAACCGCCATAGACAAATGCCCTACCGGCGTAATTATCTATGTCGGTAAAACCGCCAAGCTCGTGAATAGTAAATCGTAAATCGTATCTCGTAATATTTAGCCCCGCAAGCTTGTCCGCCGTCTTTTTGGCGGATTATCTCGGGGTTCTCCTCATTGATCTGTGCCTTGCAAATATGTCGTTTGATTTGTATCATGGAAGTGGTAAAGAATGTACTGAATTCGCCAGAAGCGGCCTGGCAGTTTCAGGATAAAAGGGAAACAAGTATGGCCAGAGTCCAGAACTCGACGAAGAGATATATCCGGCAGATGGTGAAACGCATCGCAACGCAATTCCAGCCGGATAAAATAATTCTTTTTGGCTCGCACGCCCGTGGACAGGCAGGGCTAGATAGTGATGTGGACTTGCTTGTCGTGATGCCTGTTTCGGGCTCCAAACGCGAAAAGGCCATAGAGATTGCGGTGGCTCTGCACGACATTCCTGTTGCCAAGGATGTCATCGTGGTCACCCCACATGACTTCGATTGGCGCAGGGAGATTATTGGTACGCTCGAACGGCCTGCTGCTCGGGAAGGGAAGCTGCTGTATGCACGAAAATAGCAGAACCGATGCTATCGCCCGCGAGTAGATCATCAAGGCTGAGAATGACCTTAAGACCGCCTCGTACACATTGAAAATGGGCATAGATTGTCCGACTGATACAGTGTGTTTTCACGCTCAGCAGTGTGTAGAAAAATATCTAAAGGCTTTCCTGGTCTATAAAGGCATTGATTCTCCCAGAACTCATGATATCGAGCATTTGGTTACGCTGCTTCCGGAAAGCATCTGGCTACGATTGAGCGTTGAAGAGCAAAGACGCCTTACCGCTTATGCCACGGTAACTCGTTATCCCGGTGATTACGAGCCCATTCCACTGGCTGAAGCACAGCAGAGCGTCAGACTCGCACGACGCGTCCGAAGAGAGATACGAAGTATTCTTCCGAAAGAAATACTATCACGTCGCAAGGGATGATGGAAAACTTAGTGTACCTTAATCACCGTTGACTTGTGATCCTGTCCCACAATCGAGTTTTCTGCACCGATCTACCAAGTAGCCGCATTAGTAATTTCCTCTCAAGGGTAATATAGTATCAACCCAGCGAGAAGATCGAAGCTGCTATGGAAAAAATGCCCAACCGGCGTAATTATCTATGTCGGTAAAACCGCACCCGAACCTCGTCAGCCAGTTCCAAAAGAGGTCACATCAACATAATATTAAGACCCACGATTCCCGCTACGGCGAAGCACTTCGCGATAACGATTTATCGCGGGTTTCTCCCCTTATCACCCCGAGCCCGTTCGGCTGCGATCAGAGCCTGCCCTGGCCCCGCCACAGGTGAACATAGTTGAAGGGGTAAACTTCGTCGAGGGGTCTGGCCATGGGATAAAAGCTGCACGCGCCACAAAGCAGATGTCTCGACTGCGCTCGACATGACAGTCGGCTAACGGTGGTAAGCCATGGGCTTATAAATAAGCCACGTGCTCATAAAATAGCACATAACCAAACACCTAATTCACCTCCGGTTCATCGCCGAATCGCCCAAAAACCGCAAAAAATACCCGAAAATACGTAGTTTCAACAATAGATTTACTCCTGCCGTATTGTGTATATTCGATTCTGGCACTTCATGGAGTAAATTGATTACTTTCTATACCCATTTGCTTTTCTTGGACATTAACAGTCAGCCTGCGATTGTGGCCTGCCGGATGCAAGGCATCCGGCAGGCCTTATGTTGAGTAGTGTCGGTTGGCTGCGCAGACGCAGAACGCTGTGAACTCGTCGCGCGTGATGCGTCGTGCGTAGTGCGTGATTATACGCACAACGCAGAACGATATACACAATACGAAAACTTCCGCTGACTACATAGATTAAAGACGCTGTAAAACTGTTCGGAGCAGAATATAGTTAAAGCCGTGACCGCACATTCACGGCTTTTTCTTGCTTAGCAGCACTGAACAGAGATAAGGTTAAACAACAATCTCGAATACAGTCTACTATATAATATTATATTCTTTGGCCTCACCAGTACTTCTTTCCACACGAATTGACAAAAACATATTTATACAAACTTGTTTTATCGGTCTATAAAAATTTACTTACAAGTTTGTCTATATTACGCATATTAACTAATGAATTTAGTTGCATCTTGCCGATATTGACATGAATTTATTTTAGGTTATCCATATTAACATAAAAAAGATCGATCCGGCTTTTTCGTTCTGAATGATTGTATGCTCTGTATATTAGACAGGAGAAAAGAACATGCTTAAGGAAGATATTCTGTCAAGGTATTTAGAGGTTCTTCTTCGAGGTGACCGTAAAGATTGCCGCACTGTAGTGGAGCAGACCCTTCAAACGGGGGTCCCTGCCAACTCTGTCGCTATAGAGCTCATTTGGCCGATCATGACTGAGATCGAACGGCTGCTTAGAATTGACAAGATTACTCCTACTCAAGAGCACTTGGCAACACGCATAAATAGGACAATTGTAGACCAGCTTCAAAACAAGCTGCCACGTCGTCCGAATCGAGACAAGAAGATCGCGGTCTGCTGTGCGCAAGATGAGCTACAAGAGCTTGGCGCACAGATACTGGCGGACCTCTTCGAGAGCGATGGCTGGGAACTACGATTCCTTGGTGGTGGCCTCACAAATGATGATATTTTTGCATTCATCAATGAATATGCACCGGATGTCTTGTTGATCTACGGAACAGCCCCAAAGCAGGCCCCTTCGGTCCGTCGGCTGATCGACACCATAAAGAACGTAAACGCTTGGCCTCATCTGCGCATAATAGTCTCCGGTGGTTTGTTTAACCGCGCAGAAGGCCTTTGGGATGAGATTGGAGCTGACGCCTTTGCAGCAACACCATCAGACGCGTTGCAATTAGCTGCGAGCAAACAGATCGATACGCTTGTCTCCGCCACTTCTAATCGCAGGAAAAGGTCCCGGCATCCAACCGATTCCGCTTCAAGTCAACCTGCAGATGCCGTGTCCACTACTATTGGTTCGGATTTCTCTTAAGGACCACCCATCTGCTGGCTTACACCTACATAATATATTGGTGGTCGACCATATAGTTAGTTACTGCTAAAACTCTAACTTGGCGCTAGTCCTATAGCAGTCGCAGGATGTAGAATATTCCATCGTTTAATAGCAGGCCATCGGACCTTTAGAATTTTTCTCGATTCACACAAGTACATTCCGCTGCGGTTTATTTTCTAAGAATAGCCAACTCCAGCAGTCCTCCATTTATCTGAATAGCCCAATTATAGAATTGATACTAATGTGGCATTATGTTAGCTGGATGGTGAATGGGCGTAAATCGGAGGGCAAAGGTGGGCGAGACATCAGGTGCGCAAGCGGAAAACCTACATGAGATGTTAAAAAGAAACCGGCGCAAACTAATAATATCTGAATGCACAAAAGTTAATATTGCAGGTGCTTCTTGATAAATTGGCGTTATTTTGTTAGACTGATGATACATCAATGGAGGTTATGGTGGTAAATAATATGGGTAATAACAAGCCGGGTCGCAGCGATGTCCTTCGGGCAAAAGATATAGTGCCCCCGTTTAACCACGAGGAAAGTCAGCAACACAACTCTGCAGAATCCTTTAAGGAGAACTTTTCAGCATCTAAGACGAAGGTGACACGAGACTCAAACAGCATGGAGCAAGAGAATAATCAGGATCGGCTGTCCGCTGAAGCTGCAAACACCAAGGATACAAAAGGAGAACAGGAAAGCAGCGAGGTGCCGAAGTTTGACCTGGCTGAAGATATTATGGCTGAGCAGCGAAAGGTCACCGCGGCAAGAAGAAAAGCACCCAGCCAACGAAGCCAGGTGGTGCCTATAAGAAACCAGGCAAAAGTCATCGGTTATGCTCTTGAGCAGCTCGCAAATGCACCAAAGGAACATGAAAAAATCATCGCAGAAATTGTAGCAGCGGATATTGAGAAGCTGCGTAAAGGCGACACCTCGATTTTTGTAACGCCGGATACCTAATTCGAGAACTAAGGCACACATGCTGGATTATTACGTTAACTTGTCTGAACTCGGTTATCGACAGATATTGTACTAACAGATTTTTTGATGCGGGGCCCTTCGTCATGCGAGAAGTGGCGCTGCACCTCGCATTGAAAAATAATTTAGGAGTTAGAAATGGCGTCTCCAAGAGTAAAAAAGAACCCATCGAGTCATCCCACAACACAGAATAATATGGACTCTAAAGGGCATCGAGGATCGTACAGTAAGATACACAAAGCCCTTGGTCGCAGCGGCAAATATGGCTGGTTGACGTGGACATTTCGTGTTACCGGCTTGCTGGCTCTGGTCTGGTTTCTTGTCCGCGTTATACCTAAACCTTCACGGGCAGCTTATCCATGCCAGCGTGTGGCCTTTCCATTAGCTTCGGGTTTTGTAGTTTCGATCTTAGGACTGCTTGGATCAGCAGCATTTTTCCGCAGAGCAAAACACTGCTTTGCACGTGCGCGTTATGTTGTTGGTATGTTGTGTATCTGCGCAAGCGTTGGCGCTTTCTGGCTGGCTATGGATACCGTTGACGACCAACCCGTCTTAGCTACGCCGACAGATCCCAACATGCCAATCGGCACGGCAAAAGGCATAAATCCTGGACGTGTCGTTTGGATACATGAACCCAATGCTACAGAGTGGGACGGCTACTATTCGCAGGAGCACTGGTATGACAGTAACTGCACCGACGAGGCTGTCGTCCGCAAGATAGTCTCAAGAGCGATTCGGGGCTTGGCTGGCGAGAGCACGGACGAGGCAGCCTGGGATGCGATTTTCAGACATTTTAATCGCAGCCATGGTAAAGGAGATGTTGGCTATAGTTCGGGTGAGAAGATTGCGATCAAAATCAACAACACTCTTTGCTATAACGCCAGCTCAACCACGTTCGAGCAAAGGTCCAACAACAAAAATAGGATTGATAACTCGCCACAACTGACTATTGCACTTTTATGGCAATTGGTAAATGTGGCTGAAGTAAATCAGGCTGATATTACTATCGGTGACCCAACGAGAATAACGCCGAACTTCTATTATGATATTGTTCATTCAGAATTCCCGGACGTCTGCTATATGGCCAACCTTGGAGGTCGTGGGCGAAAGCAGGCAGAATTGTCAAACGTGGAGTTTCACTGGAGCACGCCGGCCGCCGACAGAAAAAAACAGGACTACATACCCCGTTCGTTTGCCGAGGCGGACTACCTCATCAACTTCCCAATTCTCAAGAGCCACGACACTGCTGGAATAACAGTATGCGCTAAAAACCACTATGGCTCACTTATGAGAAATCCCGATGGTACTCTCCATGGCGTTAAATACAACTACTACAACATGCATAATACCCGCGCGGTAGAAAGGCCAGGGATGGGTCACTACCGTTGTCTTGTCGATTTAATGGGGCATCCCGAACTGGGCGGCAAGACAGTGCTTTACATTGTCGATGGTCTCTTCGCAGGAGAGAACTGGTCTTCGAATCCGAAAAAGTGGCAAATGGCACCGTTTGATGGAGACTGGCCATCCAGCATTTTTGTCTCTCAAGACCCGGTCGCTATCGATTCTGTTTGCTACGATTTTCTGCGGACAGAGTGGAACAACTATCCACATTATGACGGCACAGAGGACTACCTGCACGAAGCAGCCCTGGCTGACAATCCCCCTTCAGGAACATTCTACGATCCCAATAATGATGGCATCGGTCTGGCCAGCCTGGGGGTTCATGAGCACTGGAACAATCCGGTTGACAAGCAATATTCCAGAAATCTTGGAACCGGCGATGGCGTTGAGTTATTAGTATCACCTATACCAGCCGATTTCAATGCAGATGGTAGAGTAGATATTGAAGATTTAATGACCCTGTCCGGTCAGTGGCTGCAAGAGTCTATGGCGCTCTCAGCCGACGTTGCTCCGTCCCCTGCCGGTGATGGAATAGTTGACATGAAGGACCTTGCAGTGTTTGCCGATTACTGGTCGCCGTAAGTTACTGGCAAAGATACTATTATTGATTAAGCCATACAAACTATATTCCGCACATCTGATCAAAGTAGATATTCTTTTAATGAAGAACCCTGCGATAAGCTATAGGTTTCTCCGTTCATCGCTTAGGTAGCCAAAGCACAAATCGGAGCCTCTCGGATCTTATTTTTCAACATGCAAAACTATAACTATGAAACCTTTCTCTGAAAATAGAGAGATCAAAAATATCATCGCAAGCAGCCTGCTAAGGAGAATTAAGCGGATACAACCGCCCTCTAATCCCAATTGTGCTTGATATTTGCGCCTTTGTCATTTCGACCGTAGGGTTGCGAAGCAACCCGACGTGGAGAAATCTATTTATGGCTTAGCCATTAAAAATCAGACCTGTCCCGAGCATACTTGTGGTGAGCCTGCCGAATCCAGCCGAGGGATTTCTCGACTCCGCTTCACTGCGCTCGAAATGACAAGAATAAGCGCATTGATTATTCACAATCAGTATAATCCAAGAATGAAAAAACTCGGTGTGAGCTTATGCGTGGAGAAACGCAGAGCAGCTCATCGACAAAGGTTGGATAAAAATCGCACAAACCAATATAAACAAAAAGCTATTGCTACCACCACCCCACCAATTTGAAATTAGAAAGGACATGAAATACTACAAAAGCCCTTTTCTACTGAAAGTCGAAAAGAGATTGTGTCTTAATCATCGTCACCTGATCGGGATAAGCAGCGAACGTATGAATATGCAGCTCACTGCGTCTCGCCTCGAAGTCAATATAGCAGAACGGTTCCAGGCTGCCCACTTCCAGCTCTGAGAACTTAACGAAAACACCGCGATTCCGTGCAAACCGCTCAAGGTCCGTCAAGCTCTGTCTGTATAGATTTGGGCTCATCTTCTCGACCTGGAAATCGGTCATGTAGCTTATTCCCCGGCTTAAAGTACACTTGTGGGTTCGTGGACCGCGGAACTGAAAACGCTCAACCAAACCGCGATGCGGAAGCAACTGCCCCGGCGCGCTGACAACTTCAGACAGACATGCATTATCAGCAAACACACTAACAACATGTGTGCAGCCGGTAACCCAAATCCAGGCCTCATATTTCTCAGTCTTCAATTTCCGACTTGCATAAATCTGGAAGAGTTCAGGATGTAAAGGTCTCTGAAAAAGACTGAAAGTCAATTGATTAACTGCTATATTAATTTGCGGCAATTCCATACACAAAAACCTTGAAACGCTCACTTCTGAATTTGATCTTATTATACAAAAACTGCCGCTTCTATTCAAGCCCAATATCAGTACTAATAAGGCCGACAGATGCCCTTATAGGACGATTGTTTTGCAACATCTGCAACTCAAAAGAGTAACAAGAGTCACTTTTTTATAGAAAAGACGAAAAAAATAATCCGCGCGGTCATGCATATTGGCTGAAAAAAACCGCATTTACAATAGTGGCAATGATGTCGTAGAACGCATGGGTTCCAGCAGTAATTCCAAAACCGCGAAATGCAAAAAGGATCGCAAAGTAGACACCCGCAACCGTTCGAAAAGCAAACTCTGGCCAGCTAAACGCAACACTATACCCGAATTGTCCATACACAAACACAAAATGATGATGAGCGCTAAATAATGCCGCCGATATCAGAACCGAAAGTACAATTGCGTTAGTCCGTGCAAATCCAAACACATCCTGAAAAAGAATCATCAATACGCAGATCAAGATCAATCGAAATATAAGTTCCTCGTAAATTCCTGCGCCTATACCGGTCACAATACTGGCCATCAAAGACCCCTGCCTTACCGCACCTTCATTGGTCCCTGCACTCATCAACCGGAGTCCATCTTCCGCAATCCCAGAGCCTATCAACCCAGCCTCTGTCCGAACCTGCGTAAAACCGTCTGTGAACTCTGCGACATCCGTGCTTTGCCCAGTGGGTCTACTCAAAATCAAACTCAGCACTATAAGCGGTGCCGCAAGCAAAATACATTCAACCGCCATCGGCAACATGTCACCAAAGTTGCAATACCACTGTCTTCGTGAAGCCAATTGCAGCCCTATCAAAATAGCCACAACAACCAAAGGAGGCGCTGCCCAGGCTAATTTGCTACCCGCTCCAAGATACTCCAGAAAATTCTGCAACCACACAAACGCAACAACACGAACCTGAGATTGGTTCAGGACATCTGTATTTATTACAATAGTTCCCAGCTCATAGAAAACTATAAATGGCAGTAAGAAAACCACCGCATAAATCGGCCGACTTGTACGTTCAAGGTAAGAATCTCGAGCAAAGTTAAATAGCTGATTCGTGCCGTAATTGTGCTCGTTCTTCATAGTACGTGCCGTATGCTAAAATCAGTTTCTCGATATAAAACTCTCTTGTTCTTATAAAAATCAGTTGACCTTATCCGATAAATTTTGCAGAGTCTACCCCAATAAAACTGAGATTACAATAACCAAAAATGAGTTGTTCTTCCTCTGTTTACAATGATAAGTGAGCAACTAACTGAAATCTATCAACTACTCCTCAACCACTTCGGCCCACAGCACTGGTGGCCCGGCGACACACAGTTCGAGATAATCACAGGTGCCATATTGACCCAAAATACAAGCTGGGCTAATGTCGAAAAAGCAATTGCTAATCTAAAGTCTGCCCACCTGTTGACGCCCGAAGCGCTACATCATTTGGACACTCCACAGGTTGCTGAGCTTATACGCCCGGCCGGTTATTTCAATGTAAAAGCAAAACGCCTTAAAAGCTTTGTCGACTGGCTTTTCGAAAAACACGATGGCAGGTTGGCAAACCTTGAGATTATTGATACCGAGCAGCTCAGAGCCGAGCTTTTGGCGGTTAAGGGCATTGGTCGCGAGACCGCCGACTCGATCCTGCTCTACGCCTTTGGCAGATCCGTCTTTGTGGTGGACGCATACACTGCGCGAATCACTGTCCGACATGAACTAATCGATCCGGATGCAGACTATGAACAGTTGCGAGGTCTGTTTCAATCAAATCTGCCCGACGATGTGCAGCTCTTCAACGAATTCCATGCACTACTGGTCAAGCTCGGCAAAGAATTCTGCCGTCCAAACCCCAAGTGCCAGGTTTGTCCATTGGAACAACTGCCGCACTGCTTAGAGCAAGACTACTCCTGACTTTTCTTGCTTCTGGCCAAACACTGACCGCCCTACACTCGGTAAAAGCAATCACCTTGCCGGCCACAATGCTTGTCCCCTTACAAAGAACCTGTAGGCAAATTTTGCTTGTATGTCTTGCTCTATCCGCTATACTACCAGCGCTGTATCCGCAACCAACTTAACTGATAAAGCCCATTGAAAGGAACAGATATGGAACCTGTATATCTTTCCCATCGCCCGGACATCGCACCGATTTTTGCCGCACTACTAACAATGCTCATCGTTTTCATGGTCCTTGTAGTCATCGCAATCAAGCTGCTGATCTTCTGCAAAATATTCTCAAAGGCAGGCTATAGTTGGGCACTCGGATTGCTTATGATGATACCCATAGCTAACATCATCATGGCCTTTTTCCTTGCCTTTGCCGATTGGCCCGTGCGTAGGGAACTGCGTCGCCTGAAACAACAACAGAACAAACCACAAGACTGATTCCATTACAGTTAGCGGTTGATTAGTGAATTACAAGTTGAAGGCCACTCATAATGACCGAATGCCTACAACACATAAATTCAACATATCCGCCTCATAGCCGGTCTGACCAGTTACCGGCAAAGTCGTTTTCAACACACCAAGGAATGCACCATATAGTAATACTTGCCGTGTGCATTGCGATCCTGACTGTGGCACTACTCCTGCAGGTTAATGAGGCTGGCCTGTCGTTGCTGGGATTTAAATGGCCGCTACGGTGCTTCCTGTATGAGACGTTTGGCATAAAATGTTCGCTCTGTGGCCTGACACGCTCTTTAACCTGGATGGCGCACGGGAACCTCCACGAAAGTATACGATTGCACCACCTTGGCCCTGCGGTATTTGCCTTCATTTGTTTGCAGATTCCATATAGAATTGGTGCTGTGACAGTTTTTTCCGAGAAACTAAGCAAGAGATGGGCCAGAGTGAATTTGTATATTGCCGTTTTACTCTGCGCTGCGATATTTATTAACTGGCTAATCTATCTTGGAGGGCTTTTTCTATGAACGCACAACCTCCGCATGTAAGCGTAATTGACCCGATCAGCCCCGCTTTTGAAAGAGTAAGGACCATCCTTTTCCGACCTTTCGACCTGGTCAAATGGCTGACCATCGGCTTCTGCGCATGGCTGGCCTATCTGGGAAAAGGCGGAGGCCAAAACCTTAACTTTGGCAAACACGGCCCAGGCGACGTCTCGCCCGGCGAAGCCCTTAGCCAAGCAAAGGAATTCATCCTCGACAATCTAAACTGGATCGTTCCATTAGTTGTCTTCGGCTTTATCATCGGCATAGTAGTATGGCTCTTATTTACGTGGCTCAGCAGTCGAGGTCGATTCATGTTCCTGCATTGCGTCGCTCAAAATAAAGCCGAGATCGAGGCACCCTGGAAAAAATTCGCAAAACACGCCAATAGCCTATTCCTGTTCAGAATAGTTATTGGCGTCATAGGATTACTGATTGGCAGCCTGTTATTTCTAATCGGTGTTTCTGTCGTTATCTTCTCAAATACAACTTTCGGTTTCAACATCGTCTCGGTAACAGGTTTGGTAATCGCTGCCTTGTTTTTTGTCGGAGCAGTCATAGTGCTTCTGCTTGTTAAGAAATTCACCATGGATTTTGTCGTACCTATTATGTTTTTACGAACAGCGAATTGTGTTAATGGTTGGCGGGAACTGCTCGAATTACTCTCGCTGAATAAAGCCCGCTTCCTGCTGTACGTACTCTTTCAGATCGTCATAGCGATTACTATCGGTGCGATTGTGATAGCTACTGTATGCCTTACTTGCTGCTGCGCCGGCTGTATCCTAGTGATACCCTATATCGGAACCGTTTTATTATTGCCTATACTCATTTTCAAACGATCTTATTCTCTGTACTATCTACAGCAGTTCGGCCCTGAATTTGACGTGTTTATACCTGAAATCCAGGTGTCTGGCCACTCTTAGAGCAATGGGTTATTTACAACTAAAATTTTACACCAACTAACGTGAAGCTTTTGTCCAATCTTCTTGTCTTACACCGTGGTACGTTCTTAATACGTACCCAAATTTCTTCGTTGACCTTGTCTTCAGACCAAGCACGAATTTAACCGTCTGCGCATCAACTTTCTCAAACTCACCATAATCACCGCTTTTCTGGAGCGTCCAGTACGACGTGTCAA
>Ga0315546_1001930_pt1 | contig 12507 bp, 14 predicted proteins | sample SalMarSW160170MG_FD_203833 | JGI IMG/M metagenome (GOLD analysis project Ga0315546, IMG submission 203833) | Salt marsh sediment microbial communities from the Plum Island Ecosystem LTER, Massachusetts, United States - Salt Marsh Sediment SW1601-170 ... | reverse complement strand
CAACCTTTTTCCTTCTTCTAAAAATTCTTTTTCTTTAGCCATAATATCTCCTATTTTTCTCTATTCTATATAAACAAATATTTCCCTTATGTCAAGGGCAGTATTATGTTTATTTTGAAATTTCCACAATGGGTATTTTTACCACGAAATAAACGAAAAACACAAAAAAAACATTTACCACAAAGAATACAAAACAAGAAAGAATTTAGAAGCCAGGAGACAGAAGACAGAAGCCCATCCCAACATCAACCAAAAGGAACAACAAATCGCACAAATAGCACAAATGCTTTTTAATTTACGCCTTATTCTCTTAGTGTCTTTGTGTCTTCGTGGCATAAAAATTGCCCTTGACAAACAAAAAACAATCGATACAATATCAGGTAAACATATGTTTACCTGGAGGCACAAGTGAAAACAAAGGACAAAATAGTTGAATTCTTAAAAGATTTTATAGAAAGGAAGGGGTTTGCCCCAAGTGTAAGGGAAATAGCCGGGCATCTTGAATTTAAAAGCACTAAAGCTGTAAAAGTCCACCTTGACGAGCTCGCACGAAAAGGAATCATCAGAAAGAAGAAAGGTATCGCTCGCGGAATCAGCCTGCAGGAAACGGGCATGCCTATAATAGGAAGAGTCGCAGCCGGGAAACCCACCCTGGAATTCGAAGGAATCGATGGTTATTTTTCTCTGAATAAATGGAAAAACAATTTCCTTCTCAGGGTAAAAGGAGAAAGCATGATAGGTGCGGGTATCCACGAAGGGGATCTTGTGGTTATAGATAGAGTTAGGGAACCGTTAAAAGGAAATATAGTGGTGGCTCTCATCGAAGATGAAACAACAGTGAAAAAACTCGACAGGAAAACCGGAAATTGGATTCTAAGACCCGAGAATCCCGATTACTCCATCATAGATAAAAACTTCGAAGTTATAGGAGTTGTAATAGGAGTTATAAGGAGCTACTATAATTGATTTTATATGCCGACCTTGACGCATTCTTTGCTTCTGTGGAGCAGGCTTTAAATCCTAATCTTAGAGGTAAACCGGTCGTAGTTGCCGGAGATCCAAAAAAAAGAAGAGGAGTCGTATCAGCCGCTTCTTACGAAGCAAGAAAATTCGGAGTTCACTCCGCCCAGCCGGCAGGAAAGGCTAAAAAACTTTGCCCCCATTGTATTTTCGTTCAACCTCATATGAGAATTTACGAAGCCTTTTCCGGTATTTTTTATTCCATACTTAATGAATATTCCGATAAAATAGAAGGAATATCAATCGATGAAGCATACATAGACTTACCCTCCTCCCCCAAATTCACTAAAAGTCCGGAACATATAGGTCACCAGATAAAAAATAAGATACGAAAAAGTCTCGAAATAAACGTAACTATAGGAATATCAACCAGTAAGACAGTAGCAAAAATAGCCGCAGAACAAGTAAAGCCGAACGGAATTATTCTTATTCCCGCGGGAAAAGAAGAAGAATATGTTTTCCCTCTTCCCATATCGAAATTCCCGGGCATAGGAAAAAGCTCGAAAGAAAAACTCAATAAAATAAACATATTTACCATCGGAGACCTTCTAACTTATCCCAGAAGAGAAATATTAAAGGACTTTGGTCTAAGCGGAATAAAATGGATAACTTCTATTTACTACAGCAAAATATCCAAAAATCAGCCGCAAAAATCAATATCCAAATCTAAAACCCTGGAAAAAGACACAAAAAATCTTGATGAGTTATATTCCCTATTGTATTACCTGACGGAAAAAGTGGCACTAAAACTTCAAAAGAAAAGTGTTTATGCGACAAAAATCTCCGTAACCCTCAGGGCTGCTGACTTTAGCGAGAAAAAAGGATACAGAAAAATAGCTCCAACCAATCTGGCATCCGATATATACCCCATCGCGAAAGAAATCTTCAACGAAATACCAAAAAGATGGATTCGGCTTATCAGTGTAAGAGCCTCCGAACTAACAAAAATGCCTTCTTTATTCCGGGACAACAAGAAAACTAATCTTGAGAAGAAAATATTGGAAATACGTAACCGTTACGGATTCGATTCAATACTCCCTCTATCCTGTAAATATAATAACTGGGGTAAATAAAAAACACAGCCCCTACACACCACCGAATAATTAGCCACGAAGACACAAAGACACGAAGGGAATAGGACGCAGATTAACACGGATCAACAGGATTATTTATTGTTTTAACTTCCCAACCTCCCAACTTCCTAACATCCTAACTAAAATATTAGAGCGAAAAAGGAGAGGGTAGAAGATTTCTAAGAGTTATAGCCTTAGAGTCTCCCCTGCCATTAACAAGAATAATTTCTAAATCGCTTACAAACTCAGCCAAAAACTGCAAACAGGCTCCGCAGGGGATAATAAAATCTTCTACGCAAGCAGCAACAGCTATTTTCTCAAAGTCCTTACAATCATCAACAATAGCATTTATCCCGGCCACTCTCTCAGCACAAACAGTCAAAGAATAAGAAGCATTTTCTATATTAAAACCGGTAAATATTTTACCATTTGCGAGCAGAGCTGCACCTACATGAAAATTCGAATAAGGTGCATATGCTTTTTCTTTTGCCTTTATCGCCGCCTCAATCAATTTTTCTTTCAAAGTAATAACTGACCTCCTTTATTTTATTACCGGCTAAGTCCCTTACTTCTTCCGTAACAAAACCCGTATAGCCGGAAACACTACCGCGTTTTAAAGTAGCAAAACGTACGAATGTCTGACCATACTCATTTCTGATGGATAAGTCACCCTCAACTTCCGGAATATAAACCGAACTATCAGTTACACTCGCAATATCAATCAACTCAGAAAAAGCAACCTCAAAAGAAGGACCCAGATTTTTCCAGTTCAATATCACAGGTGGAATTGTATCAAGAATACACTCAGTACTATCATGATTACATGTAAATGTTCTGAATTTCTCCTCAAAAACGACAGAATCATCCTTACCAAGTTTGTTGCCGCTCATATCCGAAATACCCCCCAAAACCCTCAAAATATACCAGCTTTGCGGTTTAAGATTATCCGTTGGATCAATAATAACCCTGCCGAAATCCGCATCTGTAAGATCATCAATATAGGTGATACTCCTTAAGGTTATTTCTTTCCCACTCTTTTCCTCAACAATCTTGAAATCATCCTTGCTGAGGGTGGCAGCATCCACAGTCCCCACAATCACCGAAGTGTCAGCGGTCTGCCAGGTATGGTCGTAAATTTCCAGTGCTATATTAACATCAGTCCAGAGATAATCGGTTGACTTCTCATTAATAAGAAATTTTAAGGATGAAACTACAAAAGGCGGAAATTTATCTTCTATAATAACAGGCCACTCTCCTTTAGAATTATCGGACTTCAACGTAACAAAAGAAAAAACAAAATCATCATCAACAGCTTCTCCCCCTACTCCATCCACGTCAAAATCAACGTATCCTCCATCTAATTTGTATACCTCTGTTCCGTATATATTAAGCACGTAAACTGTATTATAATCTAATCTCTCGCCGGGCTTTAAAACAAGAAACGTCCTATCTTCATAAACATCCCATTCCCGGATAAACGGAACCTCATTGCCGGCAACATCAATCACTCTTATTCCTCTGGAAGTCGTATCTATTTCTCCCATAAACTGCAGATTAATCCAGCTTGCTTCATCGTACTTTTGGACACCAACCGAATCTTGATTTTCTACAATAGTACCGTAAATTAATACAGAAGGAATTTCTTTTTCTTCTGCCTCGGTATAATCTTTCCTTAATGGAACAGGTGGACCAATTTTAGCACAGTCCAAGACAAAAAAAACAAATATACAAAGAAACAGAAATATAAAGTTTTTTTCAAAAGGATTATAATCGAATAATTTAAAAGTCCTCATTTTTTCAGCAACAAAGTACATTTAGTTTATTTTTTTGTCAAGTACATTTCCGGGAAAAATGAAAAACAATGAACCACAGAGCCAGACCGTCAAGTATAGATTCCATTATTTTATATATACATTTCCTGTAGCGCGTGGGTCTGTCCCACGCTTTGTTGAATGTTGGGGACAAGCCCCAACTCTTATTCTCTTACAGACACATGTTATTATCACACAAAATGCCAACCTTTTCACATTTTAAGAAATATTATGTAGAAGCCATCAAAAGAAGAATAAGAAAACAAACAGGAAAAAGTCACCCAGAGATATTTTTAATATTAATTTTAACAGGAGGTAAAAAAGGATTAATTTAACCCCATCCCTTGACACTTTTCAAAGAAGGTCTGACCCCGTTATTGTTCTATTTTCTTTGTGTCTTGGTGCCTTTGTGGCTAATAAATCAAGTGAAGCAAAAGGCATCACTCATCTTACCAATACAAACTTGTTTGTTTTAGTAAACTTTTTCCCGTTTGCTTCCATTCTAATGAAGTACACTCCTGCTGGTTTATTGCTCATATCTATCTCTCTTGAATAAAAGCCTAGGGGACTCTCTTCTGAAAGTTCTTTTACCCTTGTACCCTTTATATCATACACCTCTAATCTGAACTTAGCCTTTTCAGGAAGAGCGTATTTGATTTCAAACTTATTACCTGTTGTTATTTCTCTTACACTCATTGAATAAACCTTAGGTAACTTAGCAAGTGGAACGGCTGAAACAGTCGAAATCGTAAATATAGCATCACTTGTATCCAATGGACTCCCATCTATGTCACCTATCCGCACAAAACAACTATCTGAAGGGTTATCCGGTATTGTCCAGGAATACGCACCAGTGTCTGATGTACTGGCAATTACGTCCGACCAATTAGAACCGTTGTTGATTGAAGACTCAATCTTCACATTCCCACTGGTACCACTGGAAGTCCATGTAATATCATACGTGCTGTCTGCCTGCCAATCCTCGCCTCCATTGGGAGAGGTAACTGTAATGAATGGTATAGGTGAAATTGTAAACACCGCATCACTCTGGTCCGTAGGATCACCATCTGCATCACTCACCCTAACCAGACAATTCCCTGAAGGCGCATCCGGTATTGTCCAGGAATGAGTTCCATCATCCGATGTACTCGCAATTACGTCTGACCAATCAGAACCATTGTTTGTTGAATATTCAATGTGAACATCTCCACTTGTCCCACTCGAATTCCAGGTAATATTTTGACTGCTTCCAACTTCCCAGTCTTCTCCACCGTTGGGAGCGGTAACCGAGATAAATGGTACCGGAGACGGAGATATCGTAAACACTGCATCACTTGCATCAGTAGGATCACCATCTGTATCACTCACTTTTACCAGACAATTCCCTGAAGGCGCATCCGGTATTGTCCAGGAATGAGTTCCATCATCCGATGTACTCGCAATTACGTCTGACCAATCAGAACCATTGTTTGTTGAATATTCAATGTGAACATCTCCACTTGTCCCACTCGAATTCCAGGTAATGTTTTGACTGCTTCCAACCTGCCAGTCTTCACCACCGTTTGGGGAGGTTACTGTAATGAATGGTATAGGTATAGGTGCAAGTATCGCTGTTCCAAAGAGACTTGCATGCAGATAGGAGTCATTGCTATTAGACCACCATTTTGTCACGGTCTCACGATTGCCACCGTCGTTGTCAGCGGTATGGGTTTCCCAGCCAATGACAAGACCTTCCGCGGGAACAAACGTCAAGTCTCCAGCAGGAATCGCCAATTCAAAGTCATAACCGTTAGCGGTTAGGACCCAGGCACATTCCGAATTCGGACATTCGGGCTGTCCTACTCCGGGCTCTCCGGTCTCCGATCCATAAACCCATCTCCACTGGACATCATTGGCATCGTAATCTGCATCTTTTTCGTTTCCGCCATCAAAATAGAGTTCCCATGAGTCGCGCTCCCAGGAATCCGCATGAGCCACATCGATTAAATCATCAATTACCCTTCCAAAGAAATAGATGCCCTCCGCATTCCACGCAATACGATAGAGGGCGGAGAGATCCGTGGGGCCACCCTCCGGGAGAACATCATCCACATAGACGAACATACCAACGTCAGGGAAATCCCAGTCGACATCCAACACACCGTCGATTGTAGGAGCATTTTCTACATGTGGAACCAGCAGCCTATTATTAATAAGACTACCACTATTCTGGGCAAATAACATAACAGTAAAACAAACAAGTAACAATAACATTTTTGATAAAATTAGAAGTCTTTTCACTTCTTAACCTCCTTAAACGAACCTTATGCTAAAAAATTATAATATAAGTCTATGATGGGTGACATTCATTAAAGAAAACATATAAAATATTTAGGATTTAGGCCTTCTCTCCTCCTTTCACAAAAGAAGAAAAGGCATTATTTACCGAACTTTAATCTTACAGTTAAACGTAAATATTCAGTAAACCACATCAAAAACAATATAAGATAAAAGGATAATCTTGTCAAGAAAAAAAATTGGAAATTTTTTGTTACAGAACAAAGGATAATGCGTATGGGGTGTGCGCTGTCTAAATAATGGGGTTGTGAGAGGAGTTTTAAACAACAATAATAAATCCTGAAAATCTGCGTTCATCTGCGTCCTTTACGTCTCTGCGGCGATAATAATTTTGTGGTGTGGTTGGGTAGCGGCTTTGCCGCGATAGGTACATCCGTAGCTATTATTGGGGCATTGGGATGGGTTTTAAGAAACACAATAAAATTCTCTGTGCGCTCTGTGTGTTTTCCTTTTTCTCTGTGTTCTCTGTGGTAAATTTTGTTTTTTTTGGGTTTAGGGGTTTCGTGCAATTCGTTGTTTCTGTAAATCCTTATTTCTAAACCCTGAACGCATCTTCATAATGTTCAACATTTTCTTCACTTCCGATTATAGTTATCACATCAAACCGTACATCACATCTATCATAAAGGTCATTTGCCTTTAAAAAGAATTTAGCTCCTTTTATCATATGTTCTTTTCTTTTCTTACCAATACTCAATAAAGGATTCATAAAGTTAGAAGATTTTCTTCTCTTAACTTCTACAAAAGCTATTATATTTTCCTTACTCGTAACAATATCTATTTCAAATCCTTTTCCGTTAAAATTGCTGGCAAGAATTTTATATCCCTTTTTCTTGAGATAACTGGCAGCCATAGCTTCCCCTCTATCTTTAAATCCCATTTATAAAATCTCGCAGTGGTGCAAAACTTTTTCTATGAATCTTAGTTGGACCAAAATCCTTTATACTCTTTATATGAGCTGCAGTACCGTATCCCTTATGTCTAGCAAAATTATATCTCGGAAATATAATATCAAAAAACTCCATCACTCTATCTCTCAGGACCTTAGCAATTATAGATGCAGCACCTATAGCGTGCGACAAACCATCGCCACCTTTAATTGCTGTTTGAGAAAAGGGTAATTCAGGAATAGGATATCCATCCACAAGGACCCAGTCCGGCATTATGGAGAGCCCTGTTATCGCACGGTACATAGAAAGAGTAACGGCATAATCTATACCCCAACTATCTATTAAAAAGGAATCAACATATCCGATACCAACCGAGACCGAATTTCTTAAAATTTCCGGAAAAAGTTTGAGTCTTTTAGTAGGTGAAAGTTTTTTAGAATCATCGACACCAGGCACATAAACACCTCTCTGAAAAATAACCGCGGCAGAAGCAACCGGACCTGCAAGAGAGCCTCTCCCCACTTCATCTATCCCGCAAATCAGGGTAGCTCCGGGAGAAATCCAACCCTCATCGCCGCCAGTCATTTCTTCTCTTTTATTTTTGCCGCCTTTCCTTCTTTTTCTCTTAGATAGTAAAGCTTGGCTCTCCTCACCTTACCCTTTTTAAGAATTTCTATCGACTTTATCCTTGGTGAATTCAAGGGAAAAATCTTCTCTACTCCTATACCCTGAGAAACTTTCCTTACCGTAAAAGTTTTACCGGTCCCCGAACCTTTTATCTTAATTACTATTCCTTCAAAACGCTGCAATCTATCCCTGTCCCCTCTTTTAACGGAAGTAACTACCCTTACCGAATCACCAGGTCCAAACTCGGGTAAATTGTCCACCAAATGATTTCCTTCTATAATTTTTAAGTCATCCACCTTAATCTCCTTTCGAACATGATGTTAATTTTCCACAATGTCCTTTCTATATTTTCTTGTTAATTTAATCGCTTCTTCTTCTCTCCAGCCTTTAATCTTCGCATGATTTCCCGAAAGCAATACCTCCGGAACTTCCTTTCCTCTGAACTCCTGAGGTCTTGTATAAATCGGTGAATCTAAAAGACCTCTCTCAAAAGAATCGGTATTCACCGAATCAACATCGCCAACTGCTCCCGGGAGGAGTCTTGTTAGCGCCTCAACAACCACCATAGCTGCAACTTCCCCTCCACTCAAAATATAATCACCAATTGATATTTCTCCATCAACAAAATCTCTTACTCTCTCATCCACACCTTTATATCGACCACAAACTAAACTCAAAACTTTTTCCTTTGATAACTCTCTAGCCATCTTTTGATTTAAATTCTTGCCGCGAGGAGAAAGCAAATAGGTTTTTCCTCTTTCCCCTAAACTCTCTAATGCTTTAACAATTGGTTCTACCATCATCACCATTCCCGGACCACCGCCATACGGAGAATCATCCACTGTACCGTATGCATCCGAAGAAAAATCTCTTATATCAATTAAATTAAAAAAAATAATTCCCTTTTCTTTTGCCCTTCCGATTATCCCTGTTTCCAGAAAAGACTCAAACAATGAAGGGAAAATACTAAATATGTTAATTTTCATCTTAGCTGCCGCGCAGGGAGAAAAAAATAATTACGAAGGTTCTGAAGGTTCTAAAATTTCGAGAATTGCTCTCTTCCCAATCTTCATTGACGCTGCCGTAACAATTGTTCTTATCGCTTTCGCCGTTTTTCCGCCTTTACCTATGATTTTTCCGATGTCCTTTTTACTAACCTTAAGCTCATACATGACAGTTCTCTCTCCCGCTATTTCCTCCACCTCCACTTCTTCAGGTTGATCCACCAGTGACTTTGCTATGTAAATTATCAGCTCCTTCAACATCGCTTACCTCCTCCGCTTTACTTGCACTTGCGTTCCATCTTTTCATTAACGCTTTAACCGCATCAGTCAAAATCGCACCTTTTTCCTGCCATTTTTTGATTCCTTCCTCGTCTATCTGAAGCTCTTTCGAACGTGGATTATACCATCCTAACTGTTCTAAATACTTGCCATTTCTGGGATTTCTCGACTCAATCGCAACAATTCTATAACTATGCTGTTTTCTTTTCCCCACAGTCCTTAATCTTATCTTAACAGACACTTAACCTCCTTAACCTTCTCTATCTATAGAGATATTTCTGAATTTACAATATCTGTCACATTTAATTAATAACTAACTTTTAATAACATTAATAAAAACACACCTTTTTGTCAAGGGCAATTCAGATTCTTAGAATCTGAATTGAGTCGTGTGTCATGAGTCTCGAGTCAAACAAAAAAATGTAAAACCAGTATAAATCCGTGGCTATTTGTTGTTCCTTCTTTTGTTTGTTCGTTGGGTCGTTAGGTCGTGGGTTCGATAAAACAAAAAGTAAAAATGGGGTGTGGTAAGGTAATCTTGTGCTAATCTCGTGCAATCTTGTGGTTAACTATTTGAGGGGTTGTTGTAGGGCTTCGTGGTAACTTGAAAATAAAATCAAATTTGTTATATTGAATTATGAAATATTGGATTGGACTCGACGTAGGAACCAAATGGACTGGCATCGCCATAAGCAACAGTCTCAATATAGTAAAACCGGAGAAAACCGTTAAAACCGAACATTTACTAAGAGAAATTAAAGATTTAGACAAGGAATACAATTTCAAAGGAATGGTACTTGGATTTCCACTAACAACAACGGGAAAAATAGGGCAAAGGGCAAAATTTGTCCAAAAAATAAAAGAAGAAATCGAAAAAGAACTGAACATACCCATAAAACTTCAGGATGAACGTTTTACCACCAAAGAAGCAACTAAAATTGCTTCCGAGTTAGGAAAAAAGAAAGATAAAAAACTTATAGATAAAATTTCCGCATCCTTAATACTTAAAGGTTACCTCGATGAGAATTAAAGCTATACTTATAATTATAGCAATCGGCATTATTTTATATCCACTGGCAACCCCATCTAAAAAGGAATATGCTATAATTAAAATCGAAGAAGGCGATAATCTAAATATAATTTCAAGAAAATTAAAAGGAGCAAGGATTATTCAGGATAGGATAGGGTTCAAGCTTATGGTTGTTACCTTTAAAAAATCGACTTCCCTTTCTTACGGATGGTACAAATTCAAAATATACGAAGACCCCAGGGAGGTTATGAAAAGTTTACTTAAAGGAAAAAGATTGACGGTAAAAATCGTAATCCCCGAAGGGCTGAAGATAAACGAAACAATAAACGCATTCCGCAGACACAAGGATACAGATATCAATACCGTCAAATTAGATTCTCTCACTAAGGACACAAGCTTTATCAAAAAACTCGGAATAAATAAAAGAACTCTTGAAGGGTATCTTTTCCCCGACACATATATCTTCTATAAAGGAGAAAAGGCGGAAAACATTATAAAAAAAATGGTCTCCAGTCTCTACGCTATCTTAAAACCTTCGCAAAAAATAAAAATCAAATCTATGAACTTCGATGCCTACGAAATTATAACTATAGCTTCAATGATTGAAAGAGAAGCAATGATAGACAGAGAAAAACCGATCATTGCCTCGGTAATTTACAACAGATTGGAGAAAAACATGCCTCTTCAAATCGATGCTACCATTCTTTACGCACTAGGCAGGCATAAAAGAAAAGTACTGTACAAAGACTTGAGAGTAAAGTCTCCATACAACACATACAGAAACAGAGGCTTGCCGCCCGGCCCAATCGCCAGCCCCGGATTTCAATCGATAGTTTCCGCGCTTCATCCTTCAAGAACCAATTACTTGTTTTACGTAGCCACAGGCAAAGGAGATCATATATTCAGTAAAACATACGAAGAACATATCAAAGCAAAGAAAAAAGTGCGGGGCAGGTATTAGGTTTTAGGTCTAAAACCGACCGAAGACCGACGACGGATGACGGTAAAAAAAAGACCTTGATTTTCTCCCTTAAAAAGTTATACATATATCCGCATGGATAAAAAAACATATAAAGACAAAGCTTTCTTCTTTCTGCTGGGAGGGCTTTTTTTTACGCCCATATCCGCATATGCCGCCATACCCTTAACATTAACTTCCCTGGTATTGTTACTTCTCTCAAGGAACAATATCCGCTTTAACCTCCTGGACAAACTACAAATTATTCTACTGGGAACTATTCTTCTTTCATCAATATTCGGAGTTTACAAAAGACACAGCTTCTACGCCAGCTCTGCATTCCTATCATATATTTTGGTTTATTTTCTTGCAAAAGAACTCGTAAGCGAAAAACAACGTCTGGAAAAATTCGTTAAAACACTAACAGCATTGGTAACACTTGTATCGGTAATAGGAATAATACAATATATAACCGGCTTTTCATTAGTCTATAAGAATATACCGATAGTAACTCGTCCCCTTGGAACCAACAGAATCGCTTCCATATGTTACAATCCTTTAATTTTGGCCGCTCTGCTTGGTTTTAGTTTGCCTATCCTGATTTCTTTCTCTATCGAAGAAAAATCAAAGGTATTTTCGCGGGTATCTATAATCCTCGGAATTATAACTTTCTTTTTAACATCCTCCAGAGGACCCACTGTTGCACTTATTTTTTCACTTTCCATACTATTATTTATAAAAAAGAAAAAACTTATAGCCTTCTCACTGCCTATTGCATTAACGGTAATATCACTATTATACCCCCCTTTAAAGACCAGGTTATTTATAGCCTTCAAAGAGGGCATTAATCTGAGTAGACTTACAGCGTTTAAAGCCGGAATCAAGATGTGGAAAGAGAATTCCATATTTACCGGCGTAGGCATACATAATTTTTATCTTTTATGCGAAGAATATTCTCCTGTGGAATATAAGAAAGGAGCCCATTATATCCACAATATGTATATAAATTTCCTCGTAGAAGCAGGAATACTTGGCATATCAGCCCTTATAGCAGTATTTGGAACCGCAATTAAATGGAGTCTCGAAAATTATTCCAGATTAAAAGAAAATTTAAGAGACAACGAGTACGAGAAGTGGATGTCGCAGGGATTATTCGCTTCCCTTATTGGAGTAGCTATCCACAATTTAATTGACAATAATATTTACGTTGTTGGTCTCGGGATGTTATTCTGGATGGGAATGGGTATAGTAAGCGGTATTTACTCTAAAACTAAATCGTAACAAAAAATATTAACCACAGAGCACACAGAGGAACAAAAAACACACAGAGAGCACAGAGAAAAAAATTAAATTTTGTTGTCTTAACTAAATCCCAACCCCTCGTATGTTATACTAAAAATAAATATCCTTGTATATAGGGTAGAATCATTATAAATATACATTACAATTCAATGGATGTGTTGGAAGAATTAAATAAA
>Ga0315546_1001925_pt1 | contig 12522 bp, 9 predicted proteins | sample SalMarSW160170MG_FD_203833 | JGI IMG/M metagenome (GOLD analysis project Ga0315546, IMG submission 203833) | Salt marsh sediment microbial communities from the Plum Island Ecosystem LTER, Massachusetts, United States - Salt Marsh Sediment SW1601-170 ... | reverse complement strand
GGCGTTTACCAGTATCGCCTTGTGTGAAACAAAGCCCTCACCTGAACGCTTGCCCTCAATATTCAGTTGTTCTATTTGAACACCCCCTATTGGCTATCCGATAGTGGGCAAGGCTATCGGCTTCACCCAGTAGTAAGCTACCGACTACCCGCTAACCCGCTGGCATAATCGGCGCTTCCACTATATTAGTCGGGATTTGAGGTTGAAATGTGACATCCTGAAAGAGCTTTTTTTGCTCTCGCCGTCTGAAACGGCTTATGTATTGCCTATCCCTATCCGTAAGAGCATCACCATTGTTGAGCTTGTCGGCTATCAATAAGAGCCTTTGCGGAAAGCCTAGCAGGAAAGTTCTGGCATCCACCCAAGCGTCAAGGTCAAGAGCCTTGTCATCGGCTATCAGTTCCCCAAGCTCGGTAGTGTGCCCTTCACTGTCTATGATGGGCTTATCAAGGCTTTCCAGCTTGATAGCTTTGGGACACTCGGTATAGAGGTCGTTCTCTTTACACTTCCGCCGTTGTGCCTTGCTACAGCTTCCGCAATCCAAGCCGTTACTGGCTTTGTAGTAGGTTCGCCAGTAGTCGGCTACAGTTCGGCTGGCTATCCGATACATCACGGCTTCGGTGAAGGGCTTGTGTCCGTTGTTACGCTCTACATCGGCAAGTGTAGTGATTATCGTGTGGAGTATGTCCTCTTTGTCCTGTGGTTTCACCCTGTCGGTAAAGCGTGAAGCTACATCATAGTAGGCTAGCCATTCGCCCTGTAGCTGGTCATAGCCGTTACTGTGGGCTGGAGCTTGCTTTCGGCTTCCGTTTGACCTAGACTTGATACTGCGGGGCTTTGTTGGTGATGACTGGCATATTGCCAGATGACCGCACCACTGACAAACGCCCTGCCTCGTTTTTAGAGTCCATACCCGATGGCATCGGCTACAATGACCTTGAGGACTGCCGTTATCGCCGTCTGGTGCTGGTGGTGCGACTACGCTTGAACTCATACTTACCCCCTTTCACAAGGGCAAGCGTTCAGGTCAGAGCTTTATTCGTATTCAGTTTTTAAGGTGCTGAAAAATATGTTTTCAGCTTCATTGTCCAACAAAAAGTCATAAGGTAAAATCTCAAGAACTAGCACGTTTATCACCTCCTCCGGAGCTATCATATAAAGAAATGAAAAAACGAAATCTTCTACAGCTCTGTAGATCGGTGGCTATGTTATGATAAAAGGGGAATACCACTTGGGATAGTCGCAGTTACTATTTCTCACTGAGTTCCGGAAGTGTATAATCAAAAGAGGTTATATTCAGTTAGTTCTATGAGAACCGGGATCATAAAAGACCAGCAACTAAGTCATAAATAAGGGAAATCGAACGTGATAGATACAGGTATCGAGAAACAAATATCTGATGGTCTGATCGATATTCTGGCGAGCCTTCAAAAACTTGCGGATAAATATCAGATTGATAAAGAACTTCCTAAAGTTCTCGTGGATTATTATTGGATGGAAGAGGATGAGAAGGGTAATGGGCGTGGGAAGCATGCTCAAACTCAAGTACCGTTACTTTACAAAGCAGACACATTGCTAGAGCAGCTCTTTGATAGAGAACAGACTATAACTGCTAAGGTCATTGAGTTTGGGGAAAATGCAAAATCCATTATTAACGATAAGTCCTTCCCTGCGTTCATTGCACCAAATATTGGCAGTGATCCTCTATCTGTGGCAAAGCTAGTTATATCTAATTACATTCAGGAGACTGGATCGTTAAGAATCAATAAGAGAGTTGCCAAACGGATCTCCAGAGAATTTGTCAACGATCTAAGTTCACCGACTTATACAGCTTTATTCATATTCTTAATTCACAAATTCAAGGCCACAAAACCCTTCCAACTCAATACGTCTATTAAGTTCAGACCAATTAATGAAAGTGACTATAAGCAGTTTTCTACCACCGGACCTGGGAGGATTCCAAGTAACAAAGAGCCATGGCTTGGTTCTAATGACTGGATCTGTTTAGTAGAAAGCGAAGGAGACAAATCCACAACCGATGCTATCAACTCCCATCGCGATATCTTGGAAAAAATAACAGGTGCGCTGGCTCTGACAACAAGCGGTAGGGCGAGTTTCTTCCTCCTATCGGGTAGGTATAAAAGCCGGTTTTTCAACTTTATGGAAACACACGGTGGCGACTACGTACACACTAGTGGCGTTGGTGGCGTTGTTGTAAACCTTGATGAAGTGGGATTAAGGCGTTTTAGAAAAACGTTCAAATTGGTAGAATCAATCTTTGATAATTCGAAGTACAAGGTCCTTAGGCTACCGTTTCGCAGACTCAGGCTTTCTTCTACAAGAGGTAATGATAACGATAAATTCGTGGATTACGTTATCGGCCTTGAACGATTACTAGCAGCCGATTCAGAAAATTTAGAGGTGACTTTCAGATTCAGGTTAAGAGGCGCCGCTCTTTTACCAAAGTCATTCGGCACAGAGAGAGATAGACTAAACCTCATGAGCAAGTTATACGGAATCAGGAGTAATATTGTTCATGGGAGAGAGGATCCTACTGAAGTTCGAGACCTACTGCTACAGACGGAGCAAGTCTTTGTTGCTATCTTCAGAAATTATAGTAGGCTGTTATCCACAAGTGAGAATGAGTCGGAGTTGATGAAGAAATTAGACGAGGCTTTAATAAAGGGCGGGTCCGTTGTTGTGAAGCGAAAAGAAATGTAGTCACAAATACTCAGATTACTACTTAGCAGTAACCTCAATCTCAACTCTTTCCCACGGTGGCAGAACGCGGTCTATCTGTGTCACATTGCACGACAGCTTCCGTCGGAATAGCTCCGACTTGATTTCACGGCTTATGCGAGCGGGTACATAGCCAAGGTGATATTTCCCGTAGTATACCGCAACGGCATTGGAATCATATTCGTTTCTTGAATCTGATCTCAAGTACAGTTCTGTGCCGGGTCTAAGTTGATTTATTACTCCTTCGCCTTGATAATACCGCCAACCTGCGATGTGGCATTTGAGGCTTCCACTGAGAAGCAACTGAACAGTTCTCATCTGTAACTTTGAGATCTGAGTGAAAGTACGCTTCAGTTCTAAACCTGTTACTGTAGAGTCCGCTTCGATATCTAATCCGTTTTGCTCCATTAACCAATTGTACATTTGGCCAAAGGCTCTCTCGCCGTCCGGGACTGCTTCTACGAATTTTCTTCCCAGAAATTTGGCTGCTCTTGCAGAGCCAACACCGAGTGACGAAAATAATGCAGCAGGAGCAGAATCGACGCCAAATCGAATTAGAGCCGGCAGAATTGATAATTGAAACTTTACTTCATCGTTCAAGAACCCCTCTTCTATAGCATCATTCCGATCCACAAGAAAAGACTGAAATGATGATAGTACCCAAGGTAGTCGGTATTGAAACATTTCCTCTACATATCGCAGTGTACGATCGATACGCATATCCAGGTCTGATACCTGCCTGAAGAATCGGTCGGCAAGTTCACGAATACCTGAATCACCAAATGTCCATGCCAATGTCGTCTCGACGTGATCTATTTCTATCGGTCTTGAGTTGCCAAGTCCACGACGAATGACTGGTGGTTTAGCTTCAGGTACATTAGCTGTGATTACGCTCTCAAGCAAGGCCCTAGCAAGTTCAGCCTTATCTGTTGGCCAATTGCCTTGCATTTTTTGGATTAGCTCATCGGTCGCTTTTAATAGAATCATAGACGAATACGGAGTCAAACCAGTATTGCCTGCGAGTTCTATTATCTGTGGTTCTATCTGTGTTCGTGTCAAGCGGGTAGATTTACAGGCGTAACGCCTTAGGTCTTCAACCGCGTCAGGACTCATAACCCTTCCGGTATATGTTTTTGCCAAGACCGCGCTCAGATTTTCTTCTAGTTCTGAATCTTCGCTTCCAAATTGGTGATTAGCTTCTATACCAAGCAGAAAAGCTTGTATTCGTCTGGCAGAATCTGCTATTTTTTCTCTATTGGATTTAGTAAGTCCTTCAACTTGGTCTTCAACCATAGGTTGTAAGTCTGTTGCCTCGTCTAGTTTTCGGAGGAGTCTGAAGAATGCCTCATATTCTCCTTCTTGCCATTGTTGAAGAAAGCATTTAGGACGCAGTTCCTCCGGAGGCGGGAAGAAGTACCTTCGCCAGTCACCATAGTTTGGGAACAGCAACGGAGCCTCTAAGAAGACTGCCAAGCCTTCTGTCTCTCTCATCGCTCTACCTGCTCGTCCCAACATATTCTGAAATTTCTGGACCGATAATTCTTCCTCAGACCAAGCTCCGAAACTTGTGCCCGCTATGAGGAGGCTCCGAGTAGGCAAGTTTACACCCTCAGCTAATGTAGTGGTGGACGCCAACACGGGAATATGACCGTCCCTATATTGGCGTTCTAATTCTGCCCTGACATCTAGCGGTAGTCGGCCATGGTGATAAGCAATCCCTTTCCCTAACCATTTACATAAAGCATAGTCTGGATGTAGTCTAGCTTTTAGGAAATCCATAACTTCTTGGGGAATGGCAGTATTCGGCAGCGTTTCACAAATAGCGGATAATTCGTTAGCAAAAGTTGATAGTGAATCAACGAGTGGGAAGTACACTAGTACCGGACCTAGCCGTGATAATTTGATGGCTAATTGAGCTGCGTGATTTTCTAAGTTTGTTGATTCCTGTTTCTGAAGCTTATACTTCCTTTCCTTGCTATTCCATCGTACGATCTGATGGGTATGAATCACGTCTTCAATACTGCGTGTCTTAGATTCCGCATCTGGCTGAGATGCATCCACATATGTAAGTTTCCCGAACGCTTTCCATTCTCTGGAGTCGGTTGTAGACTCAGCTGCAGGCCAAGCGGAGTATGGTCCGGGTGTCCTGGGAAAGTGACACAGTGACCATATTTGTCTCGTGGGACGCCATTTTGTGGAGATGACAAGATGCTTAATCTGATGATTGTCTGTTAACCAGTCAACAAAATCATCCGAAGCTTCTATCGCTGCGGAGATATACAGCATTTTGCTCTGCCTAGTTTCACTTTTCAGGTTACTAAGCCAAGATAGAACCGATTCCAGTGTCCAACCTCGTGCGCCCTCACTGATGTTGTGGACTTCATCAAATACGAAGAGGGGACAATCATTAACTACTGCTGAATTCTGGTGTAAAAGTAGGGAAAGTTTCTCCTGAGTCATGACAAATACACAACGAGATATTCCGCTAAAGACTATTACGCCGAATGGGTCAACATCATACCCGCTTGCGACTTGTTTTACCGCCACCCCTAGATCGAACAGCCTGTCTGAAAGTCTATCGAGCACCTCTGATATCAAGGCTCGAGAAGGGACGACGTAGATGCAGGAACAACTACTTCTACCTTCTCTGAAAAGTTCCTTGACAATCGCCAACTCTGCCAGCAGGCTCTTACCGGCATTTGTTGGCATACTGATAAAGACCCTTTTGAAATCGTCATTTAAAAACCCGCCCTCGATTTGATTAGACGATTCATCTTTGACTGTTAGCGCTCGTACTTGCGATGGCCATAGTTCAACTACGGGCTGGGCAGATCTTGACAGAACCTGCAGGTAAGATTCAGGAACTAAGCCACGTATGAGCCGCCATATACTATTTTGTGCTATGTCGTCGCGAGCTCTGGCAAATAAACTACTAATCCAATATGTGTCCACATCCTTCGATTCCAAAGCTAAAGAAAGAGCTGACTTAGCAAGTTCTGCAGCAGCTTGCTCCTCATTTTCTACTCCTGATAGCATGAATTCAGCTGTCTTCACAGCTGCCTGAGCTAAGCGCTGATAGGCCACAACTTTGTAGTAAAATTTAGCATGTATTGAACCTTCATCTAATGCCTTACCAAACTCTTTCTCCTTCGTGGCAAGCTGTTCAAAAAGCCACCCGGATTCACGAGTAATTGCTACAAAACCGCGAGCTAAAAAAACAAGAATTGTTAGATACGCGATATCCAGTTTGTTCTTATTCTCTTCGTACTTAGTTTTAAGCGAATAAGGCTCTAAACGTGGATTACCTATGATGTCCCATAATATAACAGTTGAACTTGATTGATAACCAGCAAGACTATCAGCGAGTGCGGCATTTACAAAATAGTCTCCTTTTCTATCTGGCGAGCATACTCGTCCAAGGAGCTCAAATATTAATCCTGCAACGCCAAGTGCAGAAGATGCATCTTCTGCACTGAAATTGGCGTTACGGTGCATTATCACGTTAACCAAGTAATAAGCCGCGTTTTCTAAAAAGGTTAGATTCTCGGGGTCCAATTCTTGTCCTGTCGGAACCCCTAATGCCATTTCATAGTATCGTGCCTGGATTTCTTCAACGGATTTGCGCAGTTTCTCTACACTTGTTGTTCCAGATTCGCTGAAGAGGGCTCCCTTGATTATCTCGCTATTAATTAGTGTGGCAACATCCACTTAACTACCTCTTGCCTAACAAGCTTAAAGCTAGGTATGCCGACTAGAACACCCCATTGTCTTTCTGGTGGTAGTTCTTGCTCTTGTACGTCAAACATCTCAAAATCTTGGGGCGGAAGCTTAGTATCATCGACCACAACGGCAACACCGACATGAAATTGCTCAGTGCGTTTAAAGGCGAATTCATGCAATTTACCAGCAAACTCGGCTTGTTTGCCTCCGTATGTTGACATTAGCTCATCTTCAAGGAGTCTGCTCAACTTTGCTAACCAAGGCCCACACCTGTTTATTACCTGCTTAGCTGCGTTGCGGCTTTGGCTTTGAGGATGTTCGTCAGTACCCTTTACTTCCCACAAAATGAACCATGGCTTTTCAACGAAGAACAATTCTACAAGGTCCCATCCAGGTGCTCTACTAGATAACGCTTCCTTCTTGGGGCGTTGTACTACAGGTTTGCCGGAATTCGCCAGTTGCCTAAGATTAAGAAAGCTTATTTCAGAGATGTCTCCTTTGACAAGGTCATCATCAAACTTGTCTGGGGCCCCCCAAGTTTCAAATAAATCTTTCAAAAACTGAAGTGTGTTCAACGGCAAAGATGTGCCGGATGACCAGCATGAGGTACATTGCATTAGGACTCCTTGAGGAAGATGGTTCTCTGCAAGGGCATCTCTTACAATCAAGGGTATTTCCGTCCAAATGCCTTCATAAGAATACTCTATACCTGTGCAGGTACGTAATGGCCGATGTTTTACCTGAAAATTGCTCCAACTCAATGTTTAGATCTCCATTGCGCAATATACTATCATGAAGTTCCGCCTTCCCATTCAATATGAACCACTCGCCCCCATTATAGTTTTATTCCAGACAATTTGCACACGCTACTGCATAACTACTTGTGTGTAGGGATGTTTGACCCATTATTAGTAGAGCGATAGAGACTCAACGCACAATCAAGTAAATCGTGACCTCTGAGGAAAAATTAAGGCACATTAGAGTATAGCTTCGTACGGAACTGCCCATTATCGGTCATTGGTTCAATTTGGTAAGGTATAATGGCTTTTCCTGTGGTAAAATGGGAGCTGCGATGCCATCACAATTGATAACCAAGTCCAAATATCTTAACGGTCTACAATGCCCCAGGCTACTCTGGATTGAGGTTAATCAACCCGAAAGGATCCCTGCCCCCGATATCAATACGCAGTATACCTTTGACCAAGGGCATCTGGCTGGTCAGCTTGCTCAGTCCCTTTTCCCCCATGGTATCAGTATACCTAACGATAACTTCATGGAAAATGTAAGGCAAACGAGGCAGTTATTAAGCATGCGCATCCCCCTTTTCGAGGCCGGTATATTAAGTAATAATATCTATTCTCGAATAGATATTCTGAACCCAGTTAACGAAGACGAATGGGACATTATCGAAGTCAAGAGTTCTACCAGCATAAAGGACGTGCATATTGATGATGTCGCCTTTCAGAAGTTCTGTTGCGACCAGCTAGGTTTAAACATCAGGAAATGCTTTCTGATGTACATCAACAATCAGTATATAAAACATGGGCAGATCAACCCGGGGGGATTATTTACCACACAGGACATTTCGGAGGAAGTCGAGGAGGCAAAAACAGGGATATATAACAGAATCGAAAATATGCTGGAAATAATTTCGGCTCCGTTGTGTCCTGAGATTAGTATTGGTAAACACTGCAAGGAGCCTTACGAATGTTCACTGAGGGAATGCTGGGAAGGTTTGCCGGAGCACAACGTATTCACCCTGTATTACGGTGGTAAGAAAGCCTACGATATGCACGCTAACGGTATTCTTGCTATTTCCGATATCCCCGAAAGCTATAAGTTGAATGGTAAGCAGCAGATACAGCACAGCTGCGTAGTTACCGGTCAGCCCTATGTTGACAGTGAGGCGATAGGGCAGCTTCTCTCGTCACTGCAGTATCCGCTCTGCTTTTTCGATTTCGAGACCATAAGCCCGGCAATACCTATCTTTGATGGTACCCGGCCTTACCAGAATGTCCCGTTCCAGTACTCTCTGCACGTGGTGGAAAAAGAGGGAGCCATGCCGTTCCACTATTCTTTCTTGGCTGACGGCCCTGATGACCCCAGGCCGGCGTTGCTGGCCGAGCTAAGGAAAACGCTGCCTGATTCTGGCAGTGTTGTCGTATACAACCAGGGTTTTGAAGAAGGCATTCTGAAGGAATTAGCACTGGCTTTTCCTGAGTACGATGACTGGATAGCCTCAATATGCAGCCGGTTTATCGACCTACTTACCCCTTTCCGGCAGTTCTATTACTATCACCCGCTGCAGGAAGGTAGTGCCTCGTTAAAGAGCGTTTTACCCGCCCTAACCGGTAAGGGTTATGAAGGTATGGCCATAGCCGACGGCATGACTGCCAGCATCACTTTCCAACAGGTTACGTATGGTGAGGTGTCACCGGAAACGAGAGAAAAGGTTAGATCCGATCTGGAAAGGTACTGCGGTCTGGACACGGAGGGCATGATTTTCATTATTGATAAACTAATGACATTATGCACATAGACAAGATGATTCCCAGAGTTTCAAAGGCCACCGTTAGCAGGTTATTGCTGGTGGTCATCCTATTCTCCAGTTTGGTACTGGCCGTGGCCTGTAATCCTCCAAATACCTCACCCGCGACTACTCCTACAACGCCTCCCACAACCTCGGAACCGACAACAGAACCCAGTCCAACTCCTTCTACCACGCCCAGTCCCGAACCGGTGTCCCCGACGGGAGAGCTAAAGGTTCACTTCATAGACGTGGGGCAAGGCGATGCGATTCTCATCGACCTGGAGGATAGCGAGATCCTGATTGACGGTGGTGACAGGTCGCCGGGCGTAACCGGATACCTTGACCAGTATGTTGACGGGCCCCTTGAGGTTATGATGGCTACTCACCCTCATGCCGACCATATCGGCGGTTTAATCGCTGTCCTGGACGCTTTCGAGGTTGACCAGGTATGGCACAACGGGGATACCAGCGACTCGAAGACCTATTCCGATTTCATGAGCGGCGTAAGTGTTGAGGGAGCCGAGGTTCATATCGCCAGACTGCATGATGTCATTAAAGCCGGGGACTTGGAACTGTATGTCCATCACCCGGCCAACCTGGAAGGCTCCACCAATAACAACTCCATTGTCCTGCATCTTGCCTACGGAGATATCGACTTCCTGTTCACTGGCGATGCCGAGCAGGAAGCGGAGGGGGCCATGATGATGCTCAGCTCCGTGCGGCTTCCGGAAGTGGAAATCCTCAAAGTAGGACATCACGGGTCCAGGACAGCTTCATCCGCGGACTTTCTGGCGATTACCAGCTCTGAAGTAGCCATCTACATGGCCGGGGTAGATAATAGCTACGGGCACCCCCACGCCGAGACTATTGCCGCTCTCAACGCCATCGGCGCCCGGATATACGGCACGGACGTCAACGGTACCATTATCGTTACTACCGATGGTGAAACATACCTGGTCAGCACCGAGAGATAATGGCAATGGATAGCAGACTAGGCAGCTCACCTCCTCTTTACCGGGAGACCCAGCATTTCCGTCAGGTATGGCTTTGGGCCTTGGTCCTGTTTATCGCGCTGCTTTCCCTGTACGGAGCGTTCCAGCAGCTGGTCTTGGGAGAGCCCTTCGGCAATAACCCGGCGCCAGATGGTATCATGATTGTCCTGGCTGTCTTATTCGGCATAGGCCTACCTCTTTTCATGTATACGATGAATCTGACCACAGAAATCCGCAGCGACGGTCTGTATTTCCGCTTTTTCCCGTTTCACCTGTCTTTCCGGAGGATAGACACCAGGGAAATAAAAGAGTTCGAGGCATGCACTTACAGCCCTATTAGGGACTACGGCGGCTGGGGGATCCGTTACGGACGGAAGGGTAAGGCCTATAACGTCAGCGGCAACCGCGGAGTGCAGTTTGAGCTCTCCAGTGGGAAACACCTGCTGATAGGTTCGCGTAGACCTGAGGAACTGGCGGAAACACTGGCTTCAATTCTGGGTAAGCGATAGGTATGCGACCCCGTTTAATCAGGCCTCTTCATGTGGCTAGGACCGATCTCCGGGTACAGGGTGAATAGTGGATTTGACCAGAGTGCGTCTCCGGCTTCAATGCCCTTCCTGGTGAGGCGGTAGTAAGTCCGCTGCGGAGCTGGCGGGTAGTTATCCTGAATGGCCGAAGTCTCGGTTTGACCTGTAGCCTCCACCCATCCGAGCCGCTTGAGCACGCCGAAGTACATCAGGAAAGAGTGGTAGCGCATGTGGGTAAACTTGCGAGATATCCGTTTAAGCTCGCGCTCGTAGATGCTCTCCGCCTTCTCCTCGGTAACATCGGCACCGCCGACCACCATGCGGCTGATTATACGCTCGGCTCGCTCCCGGGCGGTAGCCCGAGCCAGAGCTTCCTTGTACTCGAAGTTGATGTCGGCCTGAGTGGCTCCGGTCTCCGGGTCGACAACACGCGAGCCTTCTGGCCCTCTACCCAGGAGAAACTCCCGGATAAACCAGCCGCAACCGAAAGGTCTTAAGAAACCGCCCATGGTTGGTCTTAGCTCAATAGCCATGCATAATCCTCATCCGGTCACCGCCACTTTAGTCGCTTCCGGCTTCAGGGCGCCGATAATCCTGGTGGATACTTTCCGTATATCTGCCAGGTTCTGCTCCAGCACCTTCTTGTCCTCCGCCCACAGCGCCACGTAGGGAAAAGACCGGGTGCCGGTGTCGAATCCGAAGTGGGCACCGACGGTGAAGGCAACGCTCTCGGCGATGGTCTCTGCACTGCGCCGGGACATCCGGAAGACTCCCTCGGAGTAGTAGTGCGCCATCTCGTGGAGTAATGTCTTCAGTTGCTGGGCCCGTGATTCCTCCGGCCTTATCCAGATGCTCTTTCCCGAGTACATTCCCTTTACGGCCGGGTCCTGATAAGGTCTCGACTCAAGGCTGACATCAATACCCTGCGCCTCGGCCAGACGTATTACACTGCTGAGAAGGGTTTCATCCGCCTCTCCGGTCAAGGTCGGCACCTCGAACTCCGGTAGGGGCTTACCATCGGTCTGGGAAACGTCAAATACGTGCACGACCTTAAAGTACAGCGGACGTATCTCGGTTACTTTGTCCTCTTCCTCATCTTCTTCCATTTCCTTTACCCGGGCGCTCTTAGGCGGCAGGCAGGGAGCCAGGATGGCGATCCCCTTTTCTCCCTTCTTCACCCAGCGGCCTAGATCCCTCCAGGTGTTGTAGCCAGCCACCCGGGTAGCGTCCGGCCTCTGCATGGTGATAAGGATCAGGTTGCCGATGCTGTAGTCGTGAAACTTGGACATGGTCAGCAGGAACTCGCGGAAATTATCGCTTTCCTGTATCTCGTCGACGCCTTCCTTGAGCCTTTTTAGTACCTCATCGATCTTACGTTCCTTTACCTCGGGCTCGATGGCGAAGCTGTAATCGGACAGGGGAGCGCCGACCCAGCTGACCAGGTCGTAATGCCGCGGCCTGACGATCTCACACTCCTCGGCTCTGGTATCGGCCACGCAGAAGGATGCCGTCTCGGGCTCTGCAGTCGATTTTCCGAAGATATCCCGGCTCAGGTCGACCACCAGCACTCCCAGAGCGGTAAAAGCAGCCAGCGAGAAGAGTGCCGGAACCCAGTCGGGTACGACCGGCGTTTCTTCCTGCGTAAGCCACTCAGCGGCAGCGGCGTCTCCGGGCCCGATACCTTCCAGCTCGCCAGCGTTTACCTCCAGGAAGTACCTGGCTGGTGCCTGCGAGGTGACGAGGTAGCCCGGCTCGACGCCGGGATAGACCTCCGTAACCGAGAAATCCTCGGTAAGGAAGGCTATATCCAGGGGAAAGAGCATCGGCACGGTAGTCACTTCGATGGTCTGCTCAAAACCGAGGTCGAAGAGCATACCGGTCATAGGCGTCATCTCCGGAAGCCCGCCCAGACCCTGCGTCAGCTCCGAATAGGTACTGGCGACATCAACCGTCCACTGTTTATCTTTAATAGTTATAATCGCCTGTCCTGCCATGATACCCCTCGCTACTAAAC
>Ga0315546_1001919_pt1 | contig 12556 bp, 17 predicted proteins | sample SalMarSW160170MG_FD_203833 | JGI IMG/M metagenome (GOLD analysis project Ga0315546, IMG submission 203833) | Salt marsh sediment microbial communities from the Plum Island Ecosystem LTER, Massachusetts, United States - Salt Marsh Sediment SW1601-170 ... | reverse complement strand
AACCATCTGGCAAAGGGCGGCTTCCATTCCAGTACCTTGTCCCAGGTTCTAAACCAATCTAGCTGACGTGCCTGTTTAGCCCAGAACTCCTCTGGCTCATCCAGGGACTCCTGGTACATATTGAGGAATTTCTTCACAGGAAAATATCTGGACTCAAATGGTAAAGATAATTCAGCCATAACTTGACCTCCTCTAATTATTCTTGCTGGAACTCTCTAGAAGGAGAAACTCACCTTTCCTTTTTCAAGCCAGCACTAAAATTCAACCAGCACTTTGCCATCTTCAACTTTAACATTGTACACCGTAAGGGCCCTGGACATTTTGAGTGCACTGCCAAGCTTCGACATTAGCCCTCCTTTTAACCAACGGACTACCTGCCCATTACTGATATCAAATCGAGAGCCATGCACAGGACAAGTGACCACAGTCCCTTCCAGTTTACCCTGTGATAAATCGCCCTTCATATGGGGGCAGAGATTGTCAACGGCATAATACTTATCCCCAACCCTGGCCAGGAGGATTTCTCGCCCCTCTGCAATTACCGCCTTCGTTATCCCATCTTTCAGTTCTTCTATTTTAGCTACCTCTATAAACTTACTCATAGAACACCCCCATTCATAAATCCGAGCTATTAAGCAAATTTTTGCTCACCCGGCTAGACTACCTTCCGGAATTTCTCTTTTGGAGCGCCACAAATAGGGCATTCATCAGGGAGGACGCCGTCGGAGACATACCCGCAGACTTGGCAAACATAGTACTCAGTCTCTTCTTCAGCAATCATATGTCCCTGCGCCTTCTTATAGAGCTTGGCGTGCCCCTTCTCCACATCACGGGAATAACTTAAGACCGTTGCCACGCTCGTATTACCTTCCTCGTTTGCTTCTCTGATGAATTGAGGATAGGTGTTACTAGCTAGATTCTCCCTCTCAAAGGCACTCTGGAGGTTCTCCTGGGTGCCAGACACAGCGTCCAAAAGGCGGAAGTGGTTGAAGGCATGGACTGCCTCAGCTTCAGCGATAGCACGGAACAACCTCGCCACCTGAGAATAGCCCTCTTGCTCAGCCTTCATGGCAAAAGCCAAGTTCCTCAGATTTGCCTGGGACTCGGCCACGAAACCAGCTTTAAGATTCTTCAAGGTCTTAGTCCCTTTTATCCCCGACACCTCATGCGGGACGAGCTTCTCTGCCTCAGCACCGCAGACCGGGCACTGCCGAGGTTTGTCGGTGCTAAGTTCCACGTGATGACAATTAGTACACTTCCACATATTATCTACCCCCTTGTAAGTTTAATTCTTTTTCTCAGCGAGGTACCTCTCAGGGTTTTGGTCGAAAGCCTTCTTACAACCAACAGCGCAGAAGTAGTATTTCTTTCCCTGATACTCGGAACTAGCTGCTGCCTTAGCTTCCTGTACCTCCATCTTGCAAACTGGGTCTATGGCCATTGAGCACCTCCTTTCGTTAATTGCCAAGCCTGACTGGCTTAAACCTTCTTAGACGCAGGGAATTGGATACCACGGTGATGGAGCTAGCCGCCATGGCTGCGGCGGCCAGTATGGGATTCAAGAAACCATACTCACCCAAGACGAAACGAAGCCCAGAGGGTACACCTATATTCCCGAAGGCAAGATACAATACCCCAGCTGCTATTGGGATTAGAGCAGTATTGTAAGCGAAGGCCCAGAAGAGGTTCTGCTTGATAGTCCTCATGGTCCGTTTGCTCAAGGATATAGCGGTTACCACTCCCATCAAATCCCCGCTAATCAGGGTAATATCTCCAGTCTCCATGGCAACATCAGTACCTGTACCAATAGCGATACCAACATCTGCCTGGGCTAATGCCGGGGCATCGTTAATGCCATCCCCTACCATTGCCACCACCTTTCCATCCTCCTGCAATTTCTTGACCTCTCTGGCCTTATGCTCAGGGAGCACCTCAGCAAGGACACGATCAATATCTGCCTCTCGAGCAATAGCTTCTGCCGTGCGCCGGTTGTCCCCGGTGAGCATAGCTGTTTCAATACCCATCTTGCGCAGCGCTTGGAGCGCTTCTCTGGCGCCTGGCTTTAGGGTATCAGCCAAGGCAATAATTCCTGCTACCTGGCTATCCTGCCCCAAGAACATTACCGTCTTACCTCCTTCAAGGAGTTCAGCGGCTTTCTTCTCCAGTCCATTCAGGGAAAGGCCTCGTTCTTTCATTAACCTGAGGTTGCCCAGGAAAAGCTTCTTGCCCTCCACCGAAGCCTCTACGCCCTGCCCCGGGATGGCGTTAAAATCTGAGGACGGAGATAATTCCAGCTTCCTCTCCAGAGCAGCCTTGACCACAGCCTCACCAAGTGGGTGCTCTGAGTTATGCTCGGCGGAGGCAGCTAGCTGGAGGACCTCTTCTTGGGAGAAAGAATGAGCAGAGATTATGTCAGTCATCACAGGCTCGCCACGGGTCAGAGTGCCTGTCTTATCCAAGAGAACAGTGTTTATCTGGTGAGCCCTCTCCAGAGCCTCGCCATTCCTGATGAGAATCCCATGCTCGGCTCCCTTGCCCGTGCCGACCATAATCGCGGTAGGAGTAGCCAGCCCCAAGGCGCAGGGGCAGGCGATAACGAGCACGGCGACAAAGTTAAGGAAGGCAAAAGTGAGAGATGGAGCTGGCCCCACGAAATACCAGACTACGAAGGTCACAATGGCAATGCCAATCACTGCCGGCACAAAGTAGCTGGCGATAACATCAGCAAGGCGCTGAATAGGAGCTTTGCTTCCCTGTGCTTCCTCCACCATTCTGACGATATGAGCCAGCGTCGTCTCCTTCCCCACCCTGCTTGCTTCGATTTCAAGGCTGCCTGTCTTGTTAATAGTGGCACCGATCACCTCATCACCCACCTTTTTCTCCACTGGGATACTCTCTCCAGTAATCATGGACTCATCAACACTGGAGTAGCCTTGGCGAACTATGCCATCAATAGGTACCCTCTCGCCGGGACGTACCAGGATAAGGTCACCAACCTGAACCTCTTCAACGGGAATCTCTCCCTGCTCGCCCTCACGGATAACTAGAGCGGTCTTCGGTTGCATACCGATAAGCTTCTTTATTGCTTCCGAGGTCTGTCCTCTGGCTCTAGCTTCCAGAAAACGGCCAAGAAGAATCAAGGTTATGATCGCTGCTGAGGTGTGGAAGTATAAGTGGGGTTCCAGTACGCCAGTGGCAAAAAGGCCAGGGGAAATAACAGCTATCGTGCTGTAGAAGTAAGCCACCGAGGTACCTACAGCAATCAGGGTATTCATATCAGAGGTTCTATGTTTCAGCGCGCCCCATGCCCCTCGGTAGAAGCGCAAACCCGCCCAGAACTGCACTGGCGTAGCCAGAGCCCACAATAGATAAGACTTCCCAACAAAGGAAGCCCCCCAGCCTAGGGCCATGATTGATGCGGTGAGGATAGCAGCGATGATAAATTTATTCCTTAGAACTCGAATCTCCCGCTGAGCAGCAGTGGTCACATCCTCCAAAGCCTGCGCCTCGGGGCCAAGTTCATAGCCGGCGTCTTTTACCGCTCGCCTCATGTCAGCCAGCTCCGTTCCTTCCAGGTACTCCACGGTGGCCTTCTCCGAGGCCAGATTCACGCTGACTGAAATCACCCCCGGCACGCTAGAGAGAGCCTCCTCTACTCGGGCAACACAAGAAGCGCAGGTCATTCCGCCCACCGGGAATATGGATTTCTTGGTGGCAACCCCATACCCCAATTGCGAGACGGTATTCTTAATCTTGTCAAGATTGACCTTTGTAGGATCGTATTTTATCGAAGCCTTCTCCGAAGCGAAGCTAACGTCAGCTTGTTCCACACCAGGAGTTTCGGAAAGACCCTTTTCAATAGTGGCTGCACACGTAGTGCAAGTCATCCCAGTTATATGGATTGAAGCCTTGTCAGGCTTCTTGGAATTAGTTTTATCGGCCATTAACTTTTCCCCACCTCACGTCTCCATAGCTTAAGGTTTTCCAGAATTTGCAGTTTATGGTGAAGCGCCCTAAATCTCCATTAAGATGCCGCTCCTTCCAGCTTCACAACGCATTAGCCGATTGCTGGGGCTGCTCTCCTCTCCCATTGCCGAGGCTCGAGCTGGCATTCCGCTGCCATCTCGACATACCAATTAGCCTTGCTTTTCCTCTTCCTTCAATAAATCACCGAATACATCAGCATGATATATTTCGTGGTCTCTTATCCGGGCGAGAAGCTTTTTCAGGTCAGGCTCTTCAATTTCTTTGGTAGCGCGGTCATATTCAGCCGCCACCTTTTTCTCGATCTCAATATCTGCCCGAAGCATATCGGTGGTCTTGGTGGATTTATCCACCTTGGTGTGCTCAATCTTGGGACTGCCTTTTTTGTCAACCATCTCTTCAGACAGCCATCCCAGGTGCTGCATCTCGTTTATAGCCTGGTCCTCCATTTCCTTCTTGACATCCTCGTTGGGCGTCATATAGGAATGAAGAAGATATTGAAGGATAACGGTATATTCATGCTCGATGCCCCAGTTGAGAACCTTGGTAACCTTGTCCTGTCGAGAGCCCCTTAAATCCTTAGCCCCTTCCTTTTGGGCTTTAGTTACAAAGTGTTCAAAGTCGCCTCGGTGTGATTTTTCATCGGAAAGAATTCGCTTCAGCAGCCGTTTTATCTTAGGATTGCCGATGGTCTTGATGTGCTCTTCATATAAGGCGATGCCGTCTTCCTCCAGAAACACATCGTTTTTCATCCAATCAGAAACCGACTCGCCACCCGTGCGCATGTCTCCCCTCTCGAGGCTGGGAGTGCCACCCAGGCCAGCTATGGTCTCAGCCAGCCAATCGAAATGACGCATTTCCTCCCGGGCGATAGCCTCGATTTCACACGCCATCTCACCCTCGCCCATAGCATGGGCATGGACCAGATATTGAATGATGGCTGCGTGTTCGCCCTCAAGGTCTTGATTTAGTAAAGCAATAATTTTATCGTTGTCCACTTGTTCCTCCTGTGTCGCCAACTTTTTTGTCTATTTCATCGCAATATACACTTAACCCTCCTCACCAACAAGTTGTTGGTTTTGTGAGGGTAAGACACTCCCTATATACATTCAATATTGCCTGGGATATTACTTTATCAGCTCGGCTCCCTTTTCACTAAGCTCGTATCTATCATCTCTTTGCTTAGCTAGCCCAGCCTGACTAAGCTCACGCAGCCCGCTTCTGACCCTAAACAGGGGGAGGCTAGCCTCTTTGGCAATTTCCTCGGGAGACTTCAACCCTGCCTGTAGCGCACGGAGCATCTTGGAACCTGACTCAGTAGGTTTACCATCAGGGCTAATACATGCCATATTCTCCTCCTATTTTGTTTACAGCTTCTTTTTGCAGAGATACCAATCGGTACACTCGTACCCCTGCTTGAGTCTCTCTTCAGCCATTTCCTGTGTGTTCGGTGGCGGCACCACTACCATATCGCCCGGCCTCCAGTTAGCCGGAGTGGCTACTGCGTTCTTGTCCGTCGTTTGTAATGCATCTATTATTCGCAGTATCTCATCCATGTTCCTGCCGGTGGTCAGCGGGTAGTAGAGTATTGTCCTGATAATCTGGTTAGGGTCGATTATGAACACGCATCTGACAGTCTCAGTCTTGCTCTGGCCGGGGTGAATCATACCATAGTCCAGAGAAACCTCCTTGCTGAGGTCAGCGATAATGGGGAATGGTATCTTCACCCCTGTTTTCTCCTCCACATTGCGCACCCAGGCAATATGCGAAGAGACACTATCTACACTAAGGCCCAGAAGCTCTACCCCTCGCTTTTGCAGTTCGGGATGAATCTCGCTAAAAGCGATGAACTCAGTAGTGCACACCGGGGTAAAATCCGCCGGGTGGGAAAAGAGAATTAGCCAGCTTCCCTTGAAATCTTCCAGCTTGAGCATCCCGTGAGTGGTTACTGCCTCAAAAGCTGGTGCCGGCTCGCCTATGCGGGGCATGTGACCTGTTTGTTCTTTTACTTCTTCCATGTTTGACACCTCCTTTACTTGTCCTTTTTAATTCTAAAAAGCCTCTTTGAACTTCCAGTTCTTGTCCATCAACCTCCTTTCCTGCACCGCTAACTTATCCGCCACCCTTTGCCCTAAAACTACTTGAATATTCTTTCCAGCCTTTTATTCACCTCATCCCAGTTGACGATGTTCCAGAAGGCATCAACGAATTTAGCTCTTTCATTTTTATAATCCAGATAATAAGCATGCTCCCAGACATCAATAACCATGAGGATTGTAAACATGGGATAAACATTTGTGTTATGTTTTTCTATCTGCATTATTATTGGTCTGTTAGTCTGCCTGCAGAAAGTGAGTGCTGCCCATCCTGAGCCTTCCACGCTAGTAGCAGCCAGACTGAATTCTTTTTTGAATCTTTCAAAATTTCCAAACTCTTTCTCCAAGGCTGTGCCCAAGGTTCCCGTTGGCTTTCCTCCGCCTTTACCCGGCGGGGCTATGTTGGTCCAGAACAATGAATGTAGCAGATGCCCTCCAATGTGAAACGAAAGCTCTTTTAAAGTAGCTTTAACATCAAAGTCAGCGCCTTCTTTGCGAGCCTTGTCCAACCTCTCGAGTATGGCATTAGCACTATTGACGTACGCCTGATGATGCTTCTGATGGTGTAGAGTTAACTGTTCCTGGGATATGTAGGGCTGTAATTCATCATATCCGTAGAGCAATTGCGGCAGGGTGTAAAACTTCCTTGCTTCCATAGTTTATCTTCTCCTTTTCAAAATGTCTCCAAATTCCATTTCTCTTAGCTCCCTGGCAAAAATTACCTTAATCTCTTTTCTGATTCCCTGGCACGCTGAGCCACCAACTTTGGGTCGTAATTACCTGGTCCACCGCAGTCAGGAATATAGCAACTGACATTCATAAAGGTACATTTAGCATGGCAACCGGGACATGTGTCTGGCGGCATCTCAGCTTCAAAAACGTAGTTGCATTCATCGCACATCCAGTAGTTCATTGCTTCCTCCTTTCTTAAGAATCCTCCATAAGAAACCCTCGGTTCTCGGAATATCTTCACATTCATTCCGAATATGCTCTTCATTGTATCAGTCATCATCTGGACAAGTTCACTACTTCACCCCAAAAGATAGCTGACGATGGCATTATTGGCGCACTCTAACGATACTCTTATGCTGAAATCTTAGACCAGACCTAATGAAGAAGTTATAAAACGGTGGTCAAAAAAATTACAAATTTATGACATTTCAGGGATGCCCAAAGAACCATGGAGATGTCTAGCGGGGAAACTCATTCAGGCTGTTGGTTGGCCATTAATATCTTTGGGAGCCTCTGCCTTTGCAGTCCTCTTCGATATAACCTCAACTTTAGCTCTTTCCCTCCCTTCTTCAATTGCCTTCACTATTGTCCCTGTGCTACCAGTTCTGGTGTCATAAATTGTTATTGTCTTAGCCATTCTCGACCCTCTTTAAGCAAGACATTATCAGGCAAAGCCACTCTCTTTATGCTTTTGTGCGATGGTGCTGGCTAAGTTGTCCAGGGCCTTGAAATCGTCTTCTCTGGGAAATCCCTTGCTGAGCACGGGAGCCAGTACCTCCGCCTTAAGGTTGGGGATCATTCCCGTGAGCTGTTCCACAGCCTTGCTGCCCCAGCCATAGGAGCCAATAATGGAGATGAACTGGAGCCTGGGTCTTAAGGCATTGGCTAGAAATGCCGCATAGGCGATGTTGGGATGTGGACCAACCAGAACTGTAGGCGTGCCGATGACCATAGTGGCGGCGTCCACCAATGCCATGGCTAGTTTCCCAATATCGGTTGCCGCCAAATTGAACTGCTTAACCGTGACGCCTCTGTCAGCCAGGGCTCCAACAAAATATTCCACCATTTTTTGGGTGCTGCCGTGCATGGAGATATAAGGCAAGACCACTATGTTTTTTGGTGGGCCGAATACCCAGCTTCGATATGCTTCCATGATGAACGATGCCTTGTCATGGAGGGGGCCGTGGCTGGGGGCGATGACGTCAATCTTATAACTGTTTAGCTTCTCCAAATGTTTCTCAATACTGGTGCGGAAAGGCATCATGATTTCAGCAAAGTATCTTTTAGCCGCTTCATAGACTTGCCCTTCATCGGCTACATACAAGTCTGTGGTAGCCAGATGGGAGCCAAAAAGGTCGCAAGGGAAGAGTATCTTGTCTTCCCGTAAATATGTAAGCATGGTCTCAGGCCAGTGTACCCAGGGGGCATGGATAAACTCCAGGCTTTTATCCCCCAGGGATAAAGTTTCACCATCGCTTACGGTGATAAATTTGTCCTCCGGGATAAGCAAGAGAGCCACGAGCATATCCTGGCCTTTGGGTGTGGTGACCACTTTAGCATCGGGATACTTCTCTAGAACCTGGGGGATGCTGCCCGCGTGGTCTTGCTCGGCATGGTTGGCAATGACATAGTCAATAATGGGAACATTCTCAAGATAAGCCATGAGGATTTCTGTCGTAGAGGGATCCACGGTATCTATCAAAGCAACTTTCTGGCTGCCCTGCACCAGGTAAGAGTTATAGCTTGTTCCATCGGGAAGGGGTATCAAGGCGTCAAAGAGACGCCTGTCCCAGTCGATAGCGCCTATCCAGTAAACATTTGTCTTTATTTGTCTTGCTTTCATTTTATTCCTTCCTTCAATACTCTAACAGCCTCTTTTCTCCTTCAATCTTCTTTATCTCTGTAATGTCCTGTGTGGCTTCCAGTGTGCCCAGATACCTGCCGGTTTTGTCCCGCACGGCAAAATATCTGATATATACCTTCCTTTCCCCGAGATTTATCCAAAATTCGGCTGAATCCCTCCTGCCACTCTTGAAATCGGACAATAGCTGGTTGACCTTATCCACACTTTGCTTCGGATGACAGTTTTGAACTGATTTCCCAATCACTGAAGCCGGCCGTTTGAAAATTCTCGTTTCGTGCTTATTCCAGAATTTAACCAGGTCGTTCTCGTCAACGAAAGAAATTTCCACCGGTATTGCTTCTAATATTCCTGCTAATTGTTCTTGGCTCAGGTTTGCTATCATGGCACCTCCGTCACTTACTCCTCTATTTTCTCGAACTGGTCTTTGCTTGCTCCGCAGACAGGGCATACCCAATCATCGGGTATTTCCTCGAAAGGCGTTCCCGGCTTTATACCGCCGTCGGCGTCGCCTAACTCGGGGTCATAGATATACCCACAAACAGTGCATTTGTATTTCGCCATTTTGGATACCGTCTCCTTTCTCTCTTCGATATAGCTGGGAGCTGTCTTGGGAGTGCTGCCTCTCTTAACCTGATGGTAGTAAGCATAAGTCATTGGTTCACCTTCTCTGAGAACATCCGCTCCCACGAGTTCCCCTATAAAGATAGTGTGAGTCTCGACATCTAGTTGATTAATTACCCTGGCTTCGAGATAAGCCAAGCTATGGTCAAGTACTATGGGAGCCTTAGTTTCACCTAGTTTGTAATTGGCATCTTTGAGTTTGTCTACCTCCTTACCCGACTTGAAGCCAAAATGACCGATGAAAGATAGGGGTGTATCTTGAGATAATACAGAAGCGACAAAGACTTTGCTCTCGGTTATAAACTCGTGCGTTAGGTTCTGTTTGTTGATGCACACGGAGATAGTGGGAGGCTCAGAGGTGACTTGAACCACTGTGTTGGCGATTTGTGCGTTTAGCTTTCCTTGTTTTTGGGATGCTACCACATACAGACCGTAGCTTAAATTGTGTAGAGCTTTCGTATTCATTGCTAATCCCCTCTCGTCCTTATTTACATAAGGTCCTTTTCACTGGCTTCAATTGCCCGCTGTAATTCGGCACTGAGTAAGGGCGGCAATCCCTCGATATCCACCCTGAGAAATCCTCTGACTATTGTGGCTGTAGCTTCGCTTCGAGTTAGCCCCCGTGCCATGAGATACTCTACTTCTTCTTCAGCTATCTTGCCTACTGCCGCTTCATGGGATAGGTCAATGCCCGCTAAAGTACCTTTAAGCTCGGGTATGGCATGGATTGTGCCCTCTCCCATCAGGATTAGCCCGCGACATTCCAGATGACCTTTGACATCAGGGGCATTGCCTTCTATATAACCTCGGGCAACAATGCTCCCTCCGGTCGTTATCGCTCGTGATATGATTTCCGTTTTCGCTCCCTTAGCATCGAGGATGGCCCGAGAACCAACGTCCAGCGTTGACCCCGGAGCTGCTACCAGAATACTGTTGAACCTGACAACCGCATTTTCCCCCACGCACCTGGCTGTGGGGTACATTTGTAGTGAACGGACTGGCTTCGTAAGCACATAATTACTAAGAAATAAGCCATTCTCTTCAATCATTACTCCCGTGCGGGGGCGAACAGCTACCTCTGGATTCCAGCTATGTATCATAGTGAAGGTGACCTTAGCTCCTTTCTTTATGTAGAACTCAGAGACGCCGAGATGCAGGCCGGCTTCTTCGTTAGAAGCAGTGGTACAACCGGTAATGATATGCATCTCTGAATTCTCTTCAGCAATGATAATATTGTGCACATTCTGAGCAAGCCGTGCTTTTGCCAGATAGAGGCAGGTCTGAACAGGATAAATGGTCTTATAGCCAGGCAGTGCTCTGATGAAGTAGCCATTATGCTGGTTCAGCTCTATATTGGCAGTGTACTTATCGGTATCCACGGCTACTGCCTGCCACCAGTAGTCTGACAGCCAGTCATACTTTTCCAGAGCCTGACTGACTGACATTACTTCCACGCCCTCTTGTCTGACCGAACTGTGAACTGGAGCGTTATCCATCTGGATAAAGGTTCCTGCTCTTTGGCTCGGGTCATCCAAAATGACTCCTGCTTCCAGCATACGCTCTTTGGCCCTGGCAGGGAGCTTCGAGGGGTCATCCTGGTAAGGCTGCTCCTCAGCTGAGCTAACATAAGTGCCCAAATCTATATCTTCACCGAATGCCGCTGGTTTGGCGGCTGCTGCTCTGGCTTTCTCTTTATGTGTCTCAGGCGATATCATTTCAGCCACTTGAGGCCCTCCTCCTCAGAAAGCATTGGATACATTCTTGGTAGCCTTTCTCTCTAATAGTAGCTAAAATCTCACGAGAGTCTCCCTCGCATCCGATTACACCATTACACATGACATAGCCTGTGCGGGCGTTAACATAGTCCAGAATATGACCAGTATGGGTAATGATGAGCCCCATGCATCTTCGCTCAGGTATGGGACAATCTTTTTCAAGCAAGCTATTTAACAGTTCACCGATAAGGGCAATATTTACCAGGTCAACGCCTGATTCAGGCTCATCTATCAATGTTAATGTGGGCCTCTGCGCCAGTAGTTGCATCAGCTCGGAACGCTTTATCTCCCCTCCCGAGAACCCATAGTTCATCTCCCTATCCAGAAAATCGGCCAGGTCAGCTTTCTCTGCGAGTTGACTGATGCTTTCTTCCTGTTCTCGCCCCCTGAGGCAGGCAGCCACCATGTCACGCATTTTTACACCCCGAACCACCGGTGGCCGTTGGAAGGACATACCAATCCCCAAACGGGCTCTCTCATCCAGCGGCAACATAGTTATGTCCTGGCCTTTGAAAATGATTTTGCCTTTGGTTATCCGATACTTGGGGAAACCCATTAACGCCATGAGCAAAGTGGTTTTCCCGCTGCCGTTGGGACCGAAAAGGACATGTGTCTCGCCAAGCTTCATCCCTAAATTTATATTATGTAAAATCTCCCGCCCTTCCACCTCTACACTTAGCTGCTCAATGCTTAAAGCAACATCCCCCATGTTGTACCCTCCTATTTGTTTATTTAAGCCCCATCCAATGACCAATGTTCTCTTTTGGTAAACCACCCCGCAGGATCACTGAGATACTCATAGGAATCGAGAAGGGCGAGATGGTGCCCCCGCTCCTCGCCCGCCAGAGTCTCATAGAACCGCTTTTCCACAGGGAGGGTGCTTTCTTCGCTTCGAGAGTGATATAAATTATAAGACTTGATCTCCATATCCATAGCTATCTTGATAGCTTCAAGTTCAGACTCGGCCACTTTAATCTTGCTGCCCAGCGCTTTAGTGGCTTCGGCGAACAGAGACTTGAGCCTTTTCCCTTTCTCAGATGGTGGCTCTACATCAGGCCAATTCTGCCCTCTCTTGAGGGCTTCATATATTTCCTCAAATTTCTTACGGTGAATGTCTTCTTCATTAGCCAGGTGTTGAAATAGTTCCTTAGCTAGCTTGTTGCTGCTTTTCTGGCTTGCCTGCTGGTAAAACTCCTTACCCTCTACCTCCATCCGAACAGCGAGCTGAAGCACCTCTATCGTCGGGGATTGTTCATTTTCCATTTGCTCACTCCTCTTAAAACCTTACGAGCTAATTAATTCCATATCCTGACCACAACAGACCAGAGTACCGCCGCCAACCTTGGTCACTGTCACTTCATTGCCACAGACATTGCAGCGATATTTTTCGCCAACTTTTTTAACAGCCATTTCAATCCTCCTTTACAATATTATTTATTTGCTGAGCCTCTGGAGATAGCGGTGAGCTTTAAGGGCAGCTTTCG
>Ga0315546_1001915_pt1 | contig 12564 bp, 5 predicted proteins | sample SalMarSW160170MG_FD_203833 | JGI IMG/M metagenome (GOLD analysis project Ga0315546, IMG submission 203833) | Salt marsh sediment microbial communities from the Plum Island Ecosystem LTER, Massachusetts, United States - Salt Marsh Sediment SW1601-170 ... | reverse complement strand
GACCACAGCGTATGTAATTCGGTTGTCCCGTACCGTGTTGACAAACTGTAGTCCGTTCCATACAGTGCCTGTATCCGGTGTGCGAGTAAAGCGAATCAATTCGTATTCTGTGCCCTCGGCAATCAGATGTCCCTCTATAATTACCTTAGTTCCGGGCTCGAAATAAACTGTAGTGCCCGGCATAATAGTAAGGGTAATACCAAACGGCACAGTCAACTCACCAATGATACGGTAAGGACCCTGTTCTGGGGTCCAGAGAGTGTCTTCTGTCAGCGAGCCATCCGGCAGGTTGGGAGTTCCCTGGTCGAACCAGAAATATCCCTGGTCTGTCACGGTAAAGTCGGGATCGGGGTCGGCTGCAGGGTTACCGCCGTCTATGCACGGAGAAGTTACCAGAAGGTGGTAATCGCTATTCAATTGATCGACGTATTGCGGATTCAGGTTGATGTTGCCGATGCCAGGCCATATTTCGCCGTAAATGTCGGAGTAACTGATGTTGATATCTGAATCGAGGTAAGGTGCCTGGGCGTTTACCGGGTCGGTTGCGTCGATGATAGAATTGGTTACGTTCCAGATAATTATTCCAGTATTCACATCGTACTTGTTGTGGGACTGGATGCCGTAGTCTGTAACTCCTGTGGTTTTTGTCGTAACTATAGTTGTTTGGTCGATGTTCACGATGGTTGTAGCGCCCTCCGTTGCCTTGGCCGCGACGCCGGCAACAGTCGGATCTTCCGGGTTTCTGTTAATCTCGACGACCAGGCAGTGATCGATGGTCGTCTGGCCGTTGTAAATGCTGATACCCTTGTCATTACAATCCCGGACGATGAAATCCTCTATAGTGATATCTGCACCATTCAGGTCGATGCCGTCATCAACCATATTTGCCGACACACCCCTCCGTATGATACAGGTCTGACCACCCTGCTGGGGACCAACGTAGATGCCGTCGGCATCGTTACCGGCGTGCATATCCGTTATCCAGCCATCTTCGAAAAGCAGTGCGGTGCCGGACATCTCCGGTCCCATGACCGACCTGGCAAACAAACAGTGACGGAACGTAAGATCCGAGCCTGAGGTAACGTGCATAAGCTTGCCGGCGTTGTCGGTTAACGAGGCGTAGTCGAAAACCAAGGTGGAGTTCGATACCCGAATGGTCGGCCCCGTATCCGAGTGACCTATCGTCGGTGAATGCCCGGCCTGTGTGATGTTCGTGTACTGGAAAGTAGACGGCTCAGCATCTTCGTGGTGGAGCTCACCCCAATTCTCGCCTGCTGTGTAGGCTGTAAATGTGACCGGCGAGGAGGCGGTGCCCAGCGACTGGATAGAACCTGCGACGTCAATGTCAGTCCCTGAAGTGCCGGAGGACACACCATCAGTGAGCACGAGCGTGCCCGGATTGAGCGTCAATGTGACACCGGCGGGAATCGTGAAATCACCTCCGGTGATGTGGTAGATACCGCTCCAGGACGCAGAACTGCTGAGGGTCCCGGAGACTGTGTTAACCGTTTGGCCGCTCCAGTCCGTCAGTCCTGCGCTTGTCTGAAGACCTACGACATCTACGGTCAGGGTAAAATTGCCGCCGCCGGTAAAGGTGACGAACGCACTGCCGAGACCATTGTACATCGTGACCTTGTTCGTGGAGAGGTTTACACTCGGATTATCAACTGACAGCGTCGCCGTTGCGTCCCACAAATCACGGTCAATGCTGCCGTCGTCCCCGAAGACCTCTACCCGCACGAGGACCGGGACACCCGGCAGGTAACTATCACGGACAATCATGTTCACACTCTGTCCTGCTGAGGCTGGGCCGCCAGTTTCTTTCGGATAATCGTTGGTTGAACCGGTATTATACCAAATGTCAATATACCCACGTTCGACTTCATTTCCGGTGCCATTAGGACCATCAAATGCCTGTACAATGACACGGTTAATACCCGGATTCAGGGCTATACCGCTGATGGACCAGGTACCATATCTCTGCGAAAAGTTAGAGGCGGCAACTAACTGACCATTTACCATCACGGAACGGGTCTTGATTGCGTCAACCGTGCCATCGAGAGCAGTAACGTTTGTGTTGGTTTGAGGGAAGCCGTTTACAACCGGTAAACTACTATTAATAGCGAACTGCTGCGGGATCTGTGGAGCATCACCACTGCCTGGATAACCACCATATAATATGCTGTCAATGCGTTCGTCGAGAAACTCCTTAATACCGTTTGAACCGTTTATCTCTGAATTCGACGCCCAGTCAGCCAACATCCTATCGACCAGGGAATAGACATTCTCGAGCGCGAAGACCGTATGTATAAGTTCCTCGTACTGGTTGTAGTACAGCTTTATGAACTCCGGTTGGTTGAAGAGCCTGGTTAGACCATCCGCTCCCGCATAGTTGAAGATGGGCCAGTCAGGTCTGTAATCATGGTCACCCTGTCCCAGCATAGTGTCTAAATCGTGGGGAAGCAGCCAGAATCGCGGATATATGACTCCGCAATACATCGCGTAGTCATCACCTGTTCCGTCGGTTAAGCCGCCCTCCCGGTTGCCCGCCAAAGCATCGGCGGCGAAAAATCGCGCCCACTGCTCAAGGTCGAGGACCTGGCTTACCTCTGCCAGGAAGTCTTCATCAGAAATGGCAGGATTATTGAGCTTGTCTATGAGGTTAATCAAGTCCGAGTAGTCATCCTGGGCACTATTGGTCTGCTTGGGGTAGTTCTGCCGGTACTCGGTCATGGTCGATTTGTAGTCCAGGTCGGCAAAAGTCCGCGGGTCAATGCCGTTGTCGTAATATGTGCAGCGGTACAGGTTACCGTCTTCGTCATCCGGGACATGGTTTTCAGGCCAGTCTCTATCATAATTCTCCAAGGCAATGTAGGAATTGTATGTCCTTCCGTAGTCGGTAGTCGCCAGATTCTGGCCATTGACCCTGACCTGTACAATCCTGGCATTGGCCGCAGCTATGCCAGACATCTGGAACAGTACACTGCCCATTAACTGAAGATGTGGGTACTTGGTGTTAAGGTTAATTGCCGTAACTCCTTTCCAGGAGTCGTCATGCTTAAAATTGACACGGTAGTTGTTCGGCGGTTCGTACCGGTTACGATTGCCTCTGTTACGAACGCCAACATTATAACGCGTTTTTGCGTCCACCCCGTCGATGCTGATAAACGTAGCGTTCATCTGTGCATTGCTCATGGCTTCGCTGGTAAAACCAGACTGACCATCAAGATTTGTGTCTCCAATATCTTCCAGTTCAGCCCGCTCGGCCTCTGTCATAATCAGATAGTATATTGGCTGGCTGCCCGGTATCCAATCCGCATCAGGAACGAACGTTTCATCCACCTGGTAAAGGGCGTTGGTCACCTGCTGTAGTGTACCATCCACATCAGCCGGTGCAGGCCAGGTGCGTGAGTTGGCCAAGAGATCCCTTGCTCCAACATAGAACTCTATGACTGTGCCGTGCGGACGAGCAGGTATCTGGGCACCGTACTGCCCATCACCGGCATCATCATCACCATGTGCTCCGTCGTCATACATTGTCAGGGTGGAGAAGCCTGGATCGCCATCGACACGGTGATGCAGCGTTACCGTGATACCAGTCGCCAACTCATCGAGGATGTCAGCCGTCACTGTCACCGGTTCATTAGGCCCGGGGATTCTTGGACGGTTTTTTACGTTTAGAATGAAAGGCACTGTATTGGTTGTCGCCACCGAGTTGGTCGTGCCGGGTGTCCCACCGTTATTCAAACTCGCCGCCCAGTTCTGCCCGTACTCATTGGGTAGAGCCGGATTGACCAGCTCCAGTGACTTACCACCGCCATCGTGATCAGAATTCCATATCCACCCCCGGTGGAAGTAATCTACTGGTCCAAGCTCGCGCACGGCCCAGTCACCTTCATCGGCATAGTGGACACGGTCAATCACAGCACCTATATTGTCAACCAGCTCAATTTCCTCACCGGAATTGCTCAGCCGACCATTCCAGCCGCCAATAACGTTTGTCACTGTTGGGTACTTGGACTTAAATGTGTTCACGTCTGCTGCAATCACAAGATACTGGCCACCACCAATGTTCACATCACTTGGAAAAACATAGTCAACACCATCACTAAAACCCCAGCCTGCCAAGCTGATCTCCGCAGTTTCATGGTTATACAACTCAATGTACTCCTCCCGGACATCTTCAGGCTCAATCGGCTCAACAATAGAATGGTAAGGATGATACATAATCTCGCTGATAACAATACCAATAAGCTTGTTTGTATTTCCCGGTGTGGGACTATCAAAAACCATCCAGCTATCGCTGCCATCCGGGAAACGGCCATAGGATTTATTCGGTACCAGTGGAATTGGTAAATTGAAGTTATAAATAGCGTCAATGACGGTAATTCTATCACCCTCAAAGAGACAGATATCCTCGTATGGGTCAGTGGCGCTCAGTTTGAAATCTAAGTGCAGGGTTCCTTCAGCAGGTTCACCATCAGCCCAAAGAACAAGATAGCCTCCGGCAGGAATAGTGGTCGCTGCGGGATTATTAGTTGGAATCATCCACCTGTCATTAACAGGCTTGGAAATATCATCGATGATGTACAATCCGCCTATGTTAATAGGGTCGTGGCCATAGTTGTAGATTTCAATCCAGTCATCATAGTCGCCCCATTCGTCGCGAATCCCGCTTAAACTATTATTACTGGCCATAAACTCGTTAATCACCAGCGTGATTTCGCTGTAGTCCTCAGACCAGTTCGCCGCCAACAATGCGAAGTCGGACATATCCACTCCGGGGATACCATCCAGGTCGGCTTCGCAATCAGGGGAAAGGCAGTCCGGATCAAGCCAGCTTTCGGCAAGGTTTCGCAGGTCATGATAATCAACTGCGCAGTCCTCATTCAGGTCGCCGACAGGGCACTGGGCATTAGCCAAACCTGCCAAAGTGATGAAAATCATCAGTGATAACAACAACACTCTCATCGATTCGTACACCTTTTGTCTCCTGCCATCTTATGATGTTTTTTAATGCTTAATTCAGGTCTTATATTGATAACCTGGTGAGCAAAAAATCATAATTGCCGATAACGTGTACTTTTGACTACTTCAACATAAATAAGGCCAGTGGGTTAACACTTGTGGGCCCCCAACCTTAAAGGTGTTAACTCCGATAATACATACTTTTAACTACTCTAACATAAATATACGCCCTAAGTCAACACTTTTCTGCCCCAACCGTAGAGGTGTCTACAAAATATCGACAAAATTTTAAAGGCCGTTGATTGCAAAATCACTCTTATTCAGTACTCAAAAGGCTTAAAAAAGTGCGTTAATAAACGGTGGAAATAGCTTTATACGGCGCATTCAGGAAAGGTTTTTCATATAAATTTTTTTAAAAAACCATAAAAAACCGCGGAGGAAATCTATTATCGACGCCAATCTTAAAGTAAATTTCCAAGCAAAAGTATCTTCCAATCGCTCCAGGATTCTGGTATTCATATAACAATCAAAATGGAGAAAAAATTATGAAAAATTTGTTAATGGCTGCTGTTATCTTTACCGTTCCCCTTATTCTTTTTGGCTGTGGATATAACCTAAAGGAAAAACAGTTGGAAAAGTTCATTACCGCTCATGTCAAAAAGATTGAACCTATAACCACACAAGCGAATCTGACCTACTGGGATGCGTCAACTACCGGCAAATCGGAAGAGTACGATAAGCTCAATCAACTGCAACTTAAAATTCGTCAAATCCATAGTAATTCCGAGGAGTATGCTTTCCTTAACGACATAAAAGATTCCGGGCATGTCAAGGAGGCACGACTGGCCAGACAATTGGACAAGCTATACTGCGCTTATCTGGGGAACCAGATAGAGCCGGAGCTGCTGGAAAAACTCGTCGATTCGGACACAAAAATCCAGGAAAAGTACAACACATTTCGGGGCACCATAGACGGCAAGAAGGTCACGATGAGTAACATCTATACAATTATGACAACGGAGACGGATTGTCGTAAAAGGGAATTGGCCTGGCGTGCCAGCAAACAGGTGGGCGATGCGATTGTGGATGACCTTATCCAACTGGTCAAGCTGCGCAACGAGGCGGCCCGTAAGGTCGGCTTTGACAATTATTATACGATGTCAATAGTCACAGGCGAGCAGGATGTGGAAGAACTGGACCGCATCTTCGACGAGCTTTACGAACTGACAAATAAGCCCTTTGCTCGAATGAAGAAAGAATTAGACCTTATCTTAGCAAAAAGTTACGGTATTGCACCCGAAGACCTTATGCCTTGGCACTATCATGACCCGTTCTTTCAAAGGACACCTCTGGTGTACGAGCTGGATTTAGACCTGTACTATAAGAAGCACGATATAAAGGAATTGGCCCAAAGATATTATGCGGGTGTCGGCCTGCCCGTGAATGATATCCTTGCCAGAAGCGATTTATATGACCGTGAAAGCAAGTATCCGCACGCTTTTAGCGAAGACGTGGACCGCCGGGGGGACGTTCGTATTTTGTGTAACCTTCAAAATACCGAGCGGTGGATGGAGACTATACTGCACGAATTGGGCCACGCGGTTTACAGCAAATACCACGAACGGAATGAGCCTTGGTTACTCAGGGAACCGGCACACAGCTTCACTACTGAAGCGATTGCGATGTTCTTCGGCAGGTTGAGCCGCAATGCAGCCTGGATGCAGGAAATGCTGGGACTCTCAGATACAGAAAGAGAGGGAATTGAGAGGGTAAGTGAAAAATACCTTCGGTTTCAACAGGTGCTTTTTGCACGCTGGGCGATGGTGATGTACAACTTTGAAAAGCAGCTCTATGCCAATCCCGACCAGGACCTGAATAATTTATGGTGGAAGCTGGTCGAGAAATATCAGTTCGTCAAAAGACCTCCGGGGCCTGTTGACGCGGGCTGGGCTTCAAAGCTTCATTTCACGACGGCGCCCTGCTATTACCATAACTATATGTTGGGCGAATTGTTGGCCTCTCAACTGCATCACCAGATAGTTCACAAAGTATTCGGTCTTGAATCAGATAAAGACGTCAGCTATGTCGGCCAGAAAGAGCTTGGAGATTATCTTCGAGCGAGAGTGTTTGGTCCGGGGGCACTGTATCAATGGAACGACATGATAAAACGAGCAACGGGTGAGCCATTGACGCCGAAATACTTTGTCGAACAGTTTGTCAAATAATATAGAGGAACAGATGATTTACTTAATCGCCATATTTGTCTATCTATTTGTCCTGACAGGAATTGGGATTTACAAGTCCCGACAGGTCAAAACCCAGGCCGATTTTGCAGTGGCCGGCAGGACGCTTTCGCCCTGGATTATGGTCTGTACTATGCTGGCGGTGTGGATAGGCACCGGCTCAATCGTGGGCAATGCCGGCAAAACGTATGAAGTGGGTATGGCGGCCCTTTTCCTGCCATTGGGCACTTTTGTGGGCATGATTCTGCTTTCCTTTATCGCTACACGTGCCCGCAATATTGAGGCCCTTTCGGTACCAGAGATTATCGGCAGACGATTCGGCAATACAGCACGGCTGCTGGCAGTGATAGCGCTGGTAATTGCCTATATGGTGATTGTCAGCTATCAGTTTAACGCGGGCGGTATGGTGCTGGAGGTCATCACAGGTAAGAAAGAAAAAGTTTCACTCAGCGTCGGAGACAGCCTCACCAAAAATCAGGTTCGCAAAGGATATTTCCACTATGAGCCTCCGCAAGATTGGACCGGAACCACAGAAATCAAATTTAATGTAAAAGAAAAAGACTCAGACAAATGGTCCGAGACGCCGGAAATCTTTACCGTCAAAGTCGTTCGTGCCACCGAAATAATCTCTGAAAAAGCTCAAGCCGAACAGTTGACAAACACCAGTGTGATTAAAGAAAATACTTTTACCCGAATTATAATCAAAGGACACGACAGCGGTTTCAAGAAACATGATGAAACATACCAATTAGCTGCACTACCGAAGGAAGGTGCCCTTTATCTACATGAACCAATGCTTACTGCTGAAAGGGCAACGATTATTGCCGCCGTTTTCATCGTTGCTTATACTATGCTGGCTGGGCTGTTGAGTCTGGCGTTTGCGGATATTGTTACCGGGATAATTATAACGGTCACGCTGTTGATTGCCTTTCCGGTACTGCTGATTAAAGCGGGAGGCTTTGGCGGTATGCTGACATCGTTTGCCGCAATGGGAGATCGGCCGGACCACATGAAAATAATTGGGGTCTTTAGTGCTGCAGATTATATTAATTTCCTATTGCCTGTATTTCTTTTGGTGTTGGGTGACGCTAACCAATACCAGCGAATATTCGCCAGTAAAAGCGCCAGGGGCGCACGCACCGCCGTGATAGTTATGATTTTTCTGGCACTGCTGGTAGAAGAATTAATCATCGCCGAAGCATGGTTCGCAGGGAGTATGACTCCCGACCCGGAAAATGGACGATACATTCTTATCTACGCCGCCCGACACTTTATGGGCCCGGTGCTCGGCATTCTCTTTATGATCACCGTAGTCGGCATCATCATCTCCACGGCGGATTCATTTTTATTGGTTCCTTCGACAACCTTTATCAAGGACATTTACCTGAATTACATTAATTCCAAGGCCTCCCAAAAACGAATCGTTTTTATGAGTCGCCTGATGGTTTTGACATTTGGAATCATTGCCTGGCTGGTATCGCGGGTGTTCTCGGAATCTACGACTGTTTTTGAAAAGGCATTGTATGCCTTTACTGTTTATGGTTCCGCCATTACTCCCTGCCTCGTGGCGGCGCTGTTCTGGAAAAGGGCCACAAAGGTGGGCGCCATTTCTTCGATTCTGGCAGGGACGGTGACTACGCTTCTTTGGGAGGAAGCAATAAAGGTCCATCTGCCGGCAGAGATAGCAAAACTGGATGCAGTACTACCTGCGATAACCCTGTCGGTGATTTGTCTGATAGTTGTCAGCCTGTGTACAACGAATAAGGAAAAAGCGGTTGAGGGATAACATCATTTTCAAGGCAAAGAGATGTTTGCAGAAAAGGTATATATCGAAAGACGAAAACGAATAAGGGAACAGGTAGGCTCGGGAATAATCTTGTTTCCGGGTAATGAAGAGTCTGCAATGAATTATGCGGACAACCCGTATCCCTTTCGGCAGGATAGCAGCTTCCTGTATTTCTTCGGACTCGATTTTCCCAGTCTGGCTGCTGTTATTGACATTGATGAGGACAAAGAAATCGTGTTTGGGAATGACTTGACTGTCGATGATATTATCTGGATGGGGCCGCAGCCATCGCTGAGAGAAAAAAGTAAAAAGGGTGGAATTTCTGAGACAACGTCTCTCGACAAACTGCAAGCCGTATTGAATAAAGCTGTTGAGCAGAATAGAAAAGTACACTTTCTTCCCCCCTATCGGCCGGGAAACGTTTTGAAAATCCAACGGATGCTGGGAGTTGCTCCTTCCGAGATTCCCTCCCATGTTTCGGAGCCACTGATAAAAGCTGTCGTCGGACAAAGGTCCATTAAGACGGAAGATGAAATCGCTGAGATTGAATCGGCCCTTGAAATCTGCTATGAAATGCAGACTTTGGCGATGAAAATTTCCGGACCCGGTATGTATGAAAGGGAGATTGTCGGCGCGATGGAGGGGCTTGTTCTTTCCAAAGGGTGTCGGCTTGCTTTCCCCACAATTCTCTCGGTTCATGGAGAGACGCTTCATAACCACTATTACGGCAACCAAATGAAAGAAGGCGACATTGCTGTCAATGATTCCGGTGCCGAGTCCCCCCTTCACTATTCCAGTGATATCACGAGGACCATCCCCGTCAGTGGGAAATTCACAGACAGACAAAAGGAAATCTATAACATCGTCCTCAATGCACAGGAAAAAGCGATTGAAGCGGTACAGCCGGGCGTTGAGTTTCGCAATGTTCATCTTCTGGCTTATAAGAGCCTCGCAGCAGGCTTGAAGGAACTGGGATTGATAAAAGGCGATATCGACGAGGCTGTCGCCGCCGGTGCCGTTACGCTGTTCTTTCAATGCGGTCTGGGGCATATGATGGGGCTCGATACGCACGATATGGAAGACTTGGGGGAGGATTATGTCGGCTATACAGATGCAATCAAAAGAAATCCTGCGTTCGGCTGGAAATCTTTGAGACTGGGCAGGGAGCTTGAGGCAGGTTTTGTCATAACCGTGGAGCCGGGGATTTATTTTATTCCTGAGTTGATCGACCGATGGAAGGCTGAGAATAAATGCAGCGATTTCATCGATTATGATATGGTTGAAAAGTATAAGGATTTTGGGGGTATTCGAATAGAAGATGATATTCTGGTTACGGAAAATGGCCATCGCGTGCTGGGCAAAAAGATACCCAAGACGATAGAAGAAGTCGAAGCAATTTCGTCTTGTGGTCTGGATTAAGGGAAGGGTGCGGGGGTATTGGGTTTGATTTAGCTTTATATTGGCTTCGTTTTCAAAAATTGCCCAATTTGACATTTTTTCATATTCCTTTGCTAATACTTTATTTACGTTCATTTTAGCTTTTCGGAAATTGGCTTTGATCCTGCTTCGCCAGAGGCTACGCAAGGATAAATTGGGTTCGTTTTGGGTTCGTTTTTCCCAGCCCACCAAGTGTCTAATATTTCATAATTCCTTGTTATTAAATTACTTACGTTCATTTGACTTTTTCGGAAATTGGGTTCGTTTTGCATAAAAAGGTGAATTTGTAGTGCTCTCTCTACAGTTGTAAAGATGGTGCCGGGGGTCAGGGGCCAGTTGTCAGAAGCTAATCTCTGCATCATAAATCCTAAATCCTAATTTCTAAACTCTAAACAAATCCAAATTATCAAAACGATAATGTTCAAAACCCTGGTTTTTCAGCCAGAAAATGGGTTTTGGCGTGTATCTGCTGATACAAAGACTTGCGGTGCTCCGCTAAATACCTGCCATTTCTATGGCAGTTTGTATTATACCAAACTCGCTCAAAATGTTCAATGAAAATCGAACTTTTTTTGAAAAAAAATTAGCCACCAAGACACAAAGGCGCAAAGAGAATTTATCCACGAATGGACACGAAATATCAGCCACAGAGGGCACAGAGGGCACAGAGGACATAGAGGATTTAGCCACCAAGACACAAAGGCGCAAAGAGAATTTATCCACGAATGGACACGAATCTACACTAATTATTTACTGGCCACAGAGATCACAGAGGTTTTTAGCCGGCTTAGTGTTCTCGACAAGCTCTGCTCTAAAAGCAAGCATAATTCGTATCTCGTGAAGCGTGAAGCGTATCTCGCCATTTGATGCCGAAAAGACGGCGTTATATATGAAAAGAGAATTGCCTTCGTCCACAAGGCCAAAGAAACGGCCTTTTATAAGCTGGCTGAAAACTATGTATTATTTCGTTTGGGGTGTATTCTTTCTTGTCGAGGTGGAAGACTGTGCAGCCGCAGGTGCGGCTTAATTTGTCTATTTTTAACAGGCCCCGGCCGGTATTTGTAAATCTAAACTCGCACGTATTTTTCGTGCCCTGGCCGACATCGCCCAAATCAAAAACCGTCTTCTCAAAAGAAATTCGCGGCAAGAGATTGTCAGCGGCTAAAGCCAATCTTTGTATGCTAATTGACAATGAAAGGAAAAGGTGTGTTAAAACAAACAGCATAAAAAGCTTATTTCGACACATATCTCACTTTACATCCAGTTATAGTTATAATAGTAGTGTCTGGTATTATTGGGGTCAACAAGGTCTTTTTTCTCAATTCTTCTTCCTAAAAACGGCGTCTGACCCTTTTAATTATCTCCTACCAAAACGAAAATTATCTTATTCATTCACGTGTTTCTAATACAAAACATGTCAATCTTCTGTTTTCATTGCAGTAAGTTGCACGAATCACCAAAGTTTTCTTATCCACACGTAGTTCTCTATAACCACTAAGGTCTTGTTCTTCAGTACCGACAGGAAAATCACATGGATCAGCATTCATAGCCTTGACAATCTTTGTCCACTTGCGAAGGATATCCTTATGAGGTGGCTGTGCCCTTGCCCCAAAGAATTTTACTATATCCTCGTAAGAGGCCCCAGCTGTGAATAGGACAGCTTTTGATGGTCGAGTATAAGTAACTGAATAGACATAATCTATATCCCCACTAAGATGCAGATCTTGAAGGGAATTACCTATATATGGTATATCAATCGTGCTGCTTGCTATGCCTGAACCCCTTATTCCTGTAAGCGATTTGTAGATCAGAATAGTTAGGAAGGCAAGAATCACAACACCAAAAAGCTTCCTAAGCCTTTTTTGCTTAATGCTCATTACCATACTCCATAGGCACACGAATTGGTTCGCCTCCTGGGTCGTTCCAATGTATTATAATCCTTTCGCCAAGGATCTACAACCAGTCTATACCTGGCTCTGACAACGCCTCCCACCTATATGTAAAGGACGGCACGGTCGATATGGCCTGACCCCCGAAAACTGTACCATTGCGAATTAGAGGGTATCCGATAAAATTAACGTTTTTTTAATGAAGGGATACCCAGATGAAACGTAAATTTCACACACCGGA
>Ga0315546_1001911_pt1 | contig 12592 bp, 21 predicted proteins | sample SalMarSW160170MG_FD_203833 | JGI IMG/M metagenome (GOLD analysis project Ga0315546, IMG submission 203833) | Salt marsh sediment microbial communities from the Plum Island Ecosystem LTER, Massachusetts, United States - Salt Marsh Sediment SW1601-170 ... | reverse complement strand
TGAATAAAAAATTCCAAGATAAACAAAAGAGAATAAAAGCAAAATTACAGGAATTATTAATAATTTTTTGTAGTTTTTATCATGCCAGTTTTTTTTTATTTGATTTTCTTCTTCCATTTTGTTTTTCTGCAATGCGCCGGCCGGGAGTCGAACCCGGGTCATCTGGTCTCTTCATTCCTTTGGAAAAATTGGAAGCCAGATATACTAACCACTATACTACCAACGCTTAATTATGAAAGATAATTTTGAGTTTTAAAGGTTTTTGTTTTTTCTCCAGTGGAGTTTTCTGTGGCAATTAGCACACAAAATCCTACATTTTTTTAATTCATCTTTTATTTTATCAACAGAATATCCATTTGCAACCATAAAAGAAATCTCCCTTTCTTTTTTCCGATGCCCCTCATGATGAAAATCAATTATTGCAGGATGGCTCTCTGCACAATTGCTACATTTCAAATTTCTTTTATAATCTTCAAACCATTTCTTTATCTCATTTTTTCTTCTTTTAACATGGGCTTTTTCAGATTCCTTATTTTTTGCATACCATTTTCTCCTAAATTCTTTTCTATTTTCTAAATTTTTGAAAGGCATAAAAATAAAAGGTTTCCAAATTTATTAATGTTTGTAACCTTTCGAAAATTATGAACGCACCCGGAAGGATTTGAACCTTCGACCTTTGGGTTAGGACCCCACTGCTCTATCCAGACTGAGCTACGGATGCATAATTCAAATAAATGCGGAGAACAGTGCTCGCAACCTCGCTCGGATTTTTACATTACGCTTCACAAATGAAATCTCACGAAATTGCTCATCGAACCAAACTCCGGCACTTAAACTCTTTTGAATTTAAGCGACTGTTTCAATCCTGCTTTCAACAGGATGCGGAGAACAGGATTCGAACCTGCGTAGGCACTAAGCCACGAGAGCCTTAATCTCGCCCATTTGACCACTCTGGCATCTCCGCTTTAGTGGAGTGCATGACCAAGTTTACTTGAGTCGCATCCCCGCCTGAAAAAACTAAAAATTAATGGTATAAAAAACTTTATAAAGTTAAAATATCTCGAAATTTCAAGACGGCCATAGTAAGTTGGCTACACCTGTTCCCTTTCCGAACACAGAAGTTAAGCATCTTATGTTGTCATCGGTACTGTCCGAAAAGATGGGAAATTGACAAGCTGTCCTATTTTTATTTTTTTAGAAAACATTATAAATTAATCAACCCAAATAACATCATGAAATTAAAGTTTATTATCGACAAAAAATATGACTTGGCCACTGCACAAAGTATGAATTTCACTAAAGCACAATTAGAATATGCAGAAAATTTATACAAAATTATTCCAGATGAAATAGAAAAATCAAAAGAAGAATATCAAAAATCATGGGATGAGATTAATGATGAATTCTCGGAATATGTAAAGAAAAAAACAGGCTATGATTGGTTTTATCCAAAATATGAATGTGTTGTTTCAACTTCTGTTCCAGGAACATCTAATTGGGGAAATGAACCAAAAATTTTAAGAGCGATGAAACAAGAATTGATGCAAATGAGAAGGATAGTTGCGCATGAATTAATAATCTCTCATTTTTTTGAAATTTATAAAAGGAGGTTTGGTGAAAATAATTTGAAAAACGGGCAAGTTTGGGCATTAGCAGAAACAGCAGCTTTTATTTTGACATCTACAAGCGATAAAACAAAAGAAATTGAAAATTTTTGGAAAAGTGTTTGTGGTTGGCCTCCAGAATTTGAATATCCTCATATAACTAATTTATGTAATGAATTAAAAGAAGTTTACCTAAGGAATGGAGATTTCCAAGAATTTATCAAAGAAGGCATTGAAAAAATAAAGAAGTATCCCCACATGAATCCCAGAGGAATTTCTTAGTTAGCCTAAGAAAATTTCTCTAGAATTTTTATATAATCTTTGTTTAACCCTTCAAGACGAAAAATTACGACTTTTTTGAAACCGCACTCCTTAACAAATTGCAAATCTTTTTCCATTTTTTCTGGAGATAAAATCGGTTCATTACCAAGAATCCCAATTGCGATTGTTCCAAGAGAAATTGAATGATTGTTTTTATTTTTTAGTCTTTTAAGATTGGATTTTATTTTTTTATTTAGTGACTTTAGAAACATACTTGAATACCACATTACGCTTCTTTCATAATTAATATTATAATTTAATCCTATTAATTTCATAAACTTAGAAACAAATGCAAAAGGGTATTCCGCCGTCGTTATCCTATTTTTATTTTCCTCAAGAAAATTTTTAATTAATTTTTTGTTTTTTCTAAAATGAAAAATATTTTTGAAATACATTTTCCATCTTTTTATAAATGGAAGTTCCAAATCAATTAGTAAAGGATTTTTTATTTTATTTAATTTTTTAAATAATTCTTTCAAGTCATTTGTATTTGAAAAAGGAGAAATCCAATAAGAGTTTTTTATGATTGGCCAATATGCAACTTCTAAATCTTTTTTGTAGGACTTTGCAAGTTTTTCATATTTTTGAAATTCTTCAATAGATTTTGCAGCAATGAAAATTTTTGTTGGAAATTTTATTAATTTTAATTTCTTGAGATTTTTTTTATTTGGAAATTCTTCATAAAATTCTATTTTCATAAATCCAAAAAAATATCAAAGTATTTAAGATTTCTTAAACTGAGAAATGAGTTCAATTGTATCTGTTTGTCCTAGAAAAACACTTCTACAGCACATTCTTTCCAAGCCAAGCTCGTCAAGAACTTTCTTTTTGTTTTCGCCTTCCTGCTGTGTTCGTTTTTTGAATTCTTCCCACAAATGTCCTATGGGTTTTCCGCATGAAAAGCATCTTACTGGAATTATCATAATAATATTGCTTGAAAATAGTTTTTAAAACTTTTGATGGGAAATAATTTCTCTTTCACACAAATCTTTAAAAAGTATTTTCTGCTAAAAAATTAATCTTTTAAAATTGAGGTGAAAATGTCAAGAAAATGTATTTATTGTGGCTCTGAAATTCCATATGAATCTGTAATAGATTTTTGCAGAATTTGCGGAGTTAGTGTTTGGGGTGAGAAAATGTTTAATGCGATTGTGCAGAATATGGAAGAAGCACGGGAGAGAAATGATTTGTGCAGAACAAATATGAATCCCGAAGAGAGTTTATTAAATGATTTTGACAAAAGATAGTTTTTTAAAGCGCATATTTCTGGATAATTTATGGTAAATAAAAAGCCAATTAGGACGAGGGGAAAAATCCAACTTAGTCGATACTTTCAGAAACTTCAGGAAGGAGATAAAGTCGCTGTTGTAGAAGAACGCTCAAAAACAATTGACTTTCCAAAACGGCTTCAAGGAAGAACAGGAACTGTTATTGGAAAACAAGGAAGAAGTTATTTAGTTAAAATTAAAGATCAAAACAAAGAAAAAAATTTCATAATTCAGTCAATACATTTAAAAAAATTGAAAACTAAAAAATAAAATGAAAGAAAAAATTTTTCACCAAAAGCAAAAAATTTCAAAGAAATTTTTAGTTTGCACTTTTCAATTAAAGGGAGGTTTTGAAAAGCACAAATGATAAAAAATGCAGAACCAATAAGTATGGCAGAAGCAACAGAATTTGTTGATAAAAAAGATGAACAAGGTGCAAAAGTTCTTGCTTTTGTTAAAAAGTTTATAGAAGTAAATCCAAAAAAAGCAAAAGAAATGAAAGAAAAACTTTTAGAAATGAATTCAGTAAAATTAAATAAGCAGAACATTGCAAAAATAATTGATTTGCTTCCGGAAAATGCTGAAGAGGTGAATAAAATTTTCACAGATGTAAATTTAGACGAAGATGAAACAAAAAAAATTATTGACATTGTCAAAGAATACAAATAAGAAAAATGGCACGAGAAGAAACAGCAATAATACTAGAATATCTACCAAACGGTTATCCGTTGTCTAAGCAGATGCTTCCCATAGCCCAAGCTGTAGGAGAAAACAGTTTAATTCTTTTGGAACTTATCCCACGAAGAGGAATGTCTTTGGAAATTGGTGAGAGCGTTTATATTGGCGAGGGTAAAAGAGATAAAATTTATTACATTAAAGGAAGATTGCACAGGGAAAAATTAACAGAGTCAGCAAAAAATCAATTAGAAGAATTTATAAAGGAAATTGTCAAGAAAAAAGAGAAAGAATTAGTGAATTTTTTCAATAAAGCTGATGCAATAAATAAAAGAATTCATCAGATTGAATTGATTCCAGGCATGGGAAAAAAACACATGCAGGAAATTTTAAAGCAAAGAAAGGAAAAAGAATTTGAATCTTTTGAAGAAATGAAAAAGAGAATTCCTAATTTGCCTGACCCTGAAAAAGCAGTTGAGAAAAGAATTTTTCAGGAATTAACAAACATGGAAAGATATAATTTATTTACAGGATACTAAAATGGAAGAACATCAAAAACAAGATACAGGAAGGATTGTAAGAATTTTATCAAAGGACTTAGAAGGAAATACAACAATTTATTCCGGGCTGACAAAAATTAAAGGAATTTCATGGAGTTTTGCCAATGCTGTTTGCAAAAAACTTGGAATTAAAAAAACAAAAAAAGTCGGAGAATTGACTCCTGAAGAGATTAAAAAAATTGAAGCATTTGTGAAAAATCCTGAGTTGCCAAATTATTTAGTTAACAGAAGAAAAGATTTGGACTCAGGTGAAGACAAACATTTGCAAGGAACAGATTTGGAATTAAGAAAGGATTTTGATATTAAAAGATTAAAGCAGATAAAATCTTACAGAGGTTTCAGGCACATGTTAGGGTTGCCTTCTCGAGGACAAAGAACTAAATCAAATTTCAGAAGAAACAGAGCAAAAGGTTCTGGAATTAAAAAGAAAAACAAACCTGCCAAACCAAGTGAAAAATTCGCAGGAGGAAAGAAATAAGATGAAAAGAAAACATAAAAATTATTCAAGACCAAAAAGACCCTTTGACAAATCAAGAATTGAAGAAGAAAAAGAAATTGTTAAAAAATATGGTTTGAAAAATAAACGGGAAATCTGGAAAGCAGAAGCAAAAATTAAAGGTTTCAGAGAGAGAGCAAAGAAAAAAGTTTCTGCTAGTGATGAGGATAAAAAAATATTCTTTGAAAAATTAAATAAAATTGGTTTGAAAGTTAATTCTATTGCTGAAGTTTTATCTTTAACTAAAGAGGATTATTTGAACAGAAGGTTGCAGACAATTGTTTTCAAAAAAGAAATTGCAAAATCTCCAAAAGAAGCAAGACAGATAATTACTCATAAAAAAGTTTTAGTTGATGGGAAAATTGTAAATATTCCGTCGTATGTTGTTCCTGTTGAGCTTGAAAAGAAAATAACTGTTAAATCAAAAAAAGTAAAAGCTAAAAAAGTTAAGGAAAAAGTTTCTGAAGAAAATTCAGAGGAAGGAAAAGAATAATGGCAAAAAAAATAGATGAAGTCAAAGAAGTTAAGGAGGAGAAAATTGAAATAAAAAAAGATGATGAAAAAGTGAAAGTTGAAGTTAAGGAAGAAATTAAAACAGATAAAAAAGTTAAAAAAGAAAAAAATATTGAAGCGATTGTGAATATTTATACTTCTTATAATAATTCAATTGCACATGTTACAGACATGTCTGGCAGAACAATTGCAAAAGTTACAGGAGGCATGGTTACAAAACATTCGCGTTTGAAAGCAAATCCTACAATTGCTATGTTTATTGCAAAACGTATTGGGGAAGTTATGAAAGAAAAAGGTATTAAATCTATTTATATTAAAATCCGTGCAAAAACAGGAAATCCGAATCCGGGGCCTGGTGCAAATGCAATTGTAAAAAGTTTGTCAAAAGAAGGATTTAAGATTTTGAATATTCTTGATGTAACAAGAATTCCGCGGGGAGGTCCAAAAAAGAAGGGAGGTAGGAGAGGACGACGGCCATAAGCCGACGCCCGGTCGCTCGCCCAAGCGTGGTCAAGCGAAAGAAAAAAGGCGGAAGAAGAGGAAGAAGACCTTAGGATTAGATTTAAATAACAAAAAAATAAAATAATAAAATGGAAACAATTAAACAGGACAAAAACAAACTTGTATTTAAAGCAGAGATAGAAGAAAGTTTGGCTAATGCAATAAGAAGATATGTTTACCAAATTCCTATTATTGCTGTTGATGAAGTTGAAATTTCCAAGAATGATTCACCTTTATATGATGAGACAATTGCACATAGAATTGGTTTGATTCCTTTAAAGCAAAATAAAAAAGAAGGAACTTTAAAATTAAAATCAAACAAAGAAGGTTTTGTTTATTCTGGTGAAATGACTGGAGATGTAAAAGTTATTTATGATAAAATTCCTATAACACTTTTGAATAAAGGGCAGGAAATTGAAATTGTTGCAAGAACCCGTGCAGGAAAAGGTACAGAACATTCAAAGTTTACTCCTGGCTTATTTGTTTATAGAAATGTTATTGAAATAAATGTTGATAAAGATGTTGCAGAAAAAATAAAACAGATTATTCCAGATGTTGAAATTAATGTGAAAGGAAACAAAGCAGTAATTATAGACGATAAAGAAAGAGAAATTTTAGATGTTTGTGAAGGCATTGCTGAAAAAGAAGGAAAAGATGCTGAGATTAAAACCAAAGAAGAATTAATTTTTAATATAGAATCATTTGGGCAAATTGAAGCAAAAGATATTTTTGTTAAATCCATTGAAGCATTGAAAAAGGATTTGGGTGATTTTGCAAAAAAAATAAAATAATTTTTCTGAGGGGATTTTTATTGAAAAGGGTTTGAATTGAATAAATTTTTTACAACAAAAAGGCGAGCGATTCAGGATTTGCGAGGGGAGTGTGGGAATTCAAAGATTTTTGGGGATTATGAAAACTTTGAAGCAATGAAATAGGTATTTCGTTTTAGAATTTTTGCAAAAAAAATATCCCGCAAACCCATAAAGAGGAAGAAGGATATTTTTGGATTAGAATTGTCTTAATCTAAAAAAATGATTGGTCTTTGAGAAGTAGAGATAATAATAAATAATCTCCGAGCCTACGGAAACTTCTTCAAATAAATCTACGGAAACTTCTTCAAATAAAACAAACCCATCTTTCCATGTTTGAAGAATTTTTAAATCATTCTTTTTCTGAGGTTTAGTATTCTTCAAAAGAAATCCTTTTTCCTTAAGGAAAGAAAACACATCATCGCCTTCTTTTCTTTTTTTGAAAAGGCTACAAATGTCTACTTCCATTTTTATTTGATTCTTTGTTTTCATTTTAATTTTCTCCTATTTTTTAGTTAAAGATAAATAATTATTTTAGTATATATTATTCTGAATCAGAAGTTCAGAGATGAATTTTCAGATTAAAATTATTAATAAGAAAAGGAAAACTCCCAAAAAGGGAGTTTCCTAGTTAATTTGATTCCGACAGGCAATTATTCGGATAATGTTTTCTGCAATGTCTTCAGGAACAGATTGTATTGGGTTCCTGCTGCAGATTTTTCATTGCCGGTGGCTCCTCCAGATCCAGATTTTGAAGCATACCAAGGTCCACAACTAACGGCTTGATAACCAGAAAGCTTTAAAGTGAGGTTGGTTCCGTTCATTCTGGTTCTTTCAGAATTAACAGTGCCTTCAAAAGTGAAAGTAATAGCATTGCTTCCCGAACCTGCAACAAATTTGATAAACAAGTTATCTCCCACCAATTTTGATGAAGAGGTGAATTGAGCATATCCGCTTCCGTCGTGAAATTCAAAACTTCCATGAAGACGCTCGCCATCCTGTTCAACATCTTTGAAATAAAATGCCCAAGACCTGTCAGAAAAATTGAAACTGCCATTGAAATTTCCTTCCAAAACCGGACCGGAATCTTCTTTTTTGCACGCACTACTTAGAAATAAAAGTGCAATAATTGCTGAAATTAAAATTCGTATTTTCATTTTATTTACCTTGCCTATACCAAGGATTTGATTTTTTGTATAGGTAGTTGATTAAACAAAAAGTTAATTAATGATTTTGAAAAATTTACCTCCTTTCTTTTTAGAAGTTATATAATAAATTACCATCTCAAAAGTTCTTTCCGGTTTTGGTCGAAGAGATAAGGCTCATTCCCAATCGTTTCTGAATAAACAGGGTATCTTCCTTTTCTCTCAATTGCAACATCCCTTTTGTTTTTGTTTCGTTTTGTAATTAAACTATGGGAAAAAGAAACTCCAATCTGTGTTCCGCTTGGAAGCTTCCAAACAATTGAGGGAATTTTATACTTCTTTGCCCAGGGATAAACCTCTTCTCCAGTGTAACAACTTTCTTTAATTAAAGAAAGAGTTATTGATTTGTCTCCGGAACCAGCGTCATGAATTATCTCCAAAGGAAGTGGTCTTTTTATAAAATCACCTTCTTCAGAAACAAGCAGGTAATTCTCGCTAAGGAACTTTTTTGCATATTCACTTTTTGAATACAAAGGAATTTCCTGCGGAAAAAGTTCAATTGCTTCTTTCTTTTTCCAATTCAGTTTTATTGGCTTTAATTTAGCATCGGAAAACTCTGATTTGTACATGCAAATGAAAAGAAGTGCTAAAGAAACCCAGAAAACAACCCATAATCCAATGAGCTTTTTTTCTTTTTTTGAATTTGAATTTTGTGTTTTCATAATCGTGAATTTAAAATTAGAAAAACAGTCCTGCTTTAATATTAAAACCGCCTAAATTGACGTCGTAACCAGAAGGGACAACCTCTGACAATGCAACTTCCCAAAAGAAATGTTTTATTTTCATTCCTGCTGAAATCTGCAATTTCAGTGCGCCAATTGTTTCTTCATCTTCCATATAAGTTCCACCCAGTTTTCCAGAAGCAGATTCATTTATTGCTGCATAACCCAAACCTCCTCCGACATAAAAGAAAGCTTTTCTTGTAGAGTTTCCTGCAAAATATCCAGACAAAAGTGCAGAGAAAATTATCATTTCTGATTTTGCATCTTTTACATCGCCTGCTGTATAAGGCTCTCCTGTGTTTCCAGAAAGATCTAAAGAAGTTTCAATTCCAAAATACTTCCAATAATTAGCAAAAGCAATACTTATTGAAGGAAAAACTTTATAAATTTCCTGAACATTTTCATCAAAAGGAATTAACAATCCAAAATTTACCTGAAAAGAAAATCCCGGAGTTTCAGGTTCTTTTATTTTTGGCTGTGAAATTTTTTCGTCTTGAGAAGAAACAGTTTGTGTTTGCGTCACAGGTGTTGTAACTTGCTCTGGTTTTGAAATAGTTTCCTCAAGAATAAAAGTTTCTCTATAATCATCTTCATAAATTATTGCCGCAATATTTTGCGTTGATTCATACCGCATAGGTCCATTGAGATTTTCAGATAATTTATATCCAACAATATTATCTTTTATATCAACAACCTTGGCATTTATTTGATTCCCATTTCTAAGGATTATTAAATCCTGAGAAAAGATATTCACAAAAATTGTGAACAAAGCAATAAGAAAAATTATTTTTTTCATAATTGTAGATTTAGAATTACTCTTCTGTTTGAAATGCTTTTTGAGCACTGTAGTTAATTCCGGCTTCGTTTATAGCATAAGCACGGACGTAATAGTAAGTATCGGATTTCAAATCAGTAATAGTATAATTAAAATAATCATCTCCAGAACCTACGCGAGCAAAATTGCCATCTATATCTGGTTCAGGATTAATACTCCAACAGACACCTTTTGAACTAATTGTTCCTCCGAAATTTGCAATCCCTACTTTTATTAAAGCAGAATTTGAAGTTATCCCTTCTATAGCCATTATTGAAACTCCTGGCAGGGGAATGTATAAATCACTTGTGGAAAAACTTATTTGGTTTCCATAAATTACATTTCCTGATTTATCTTTGATAAATGCCTTTACATAATATTTTGTAGAAGGTATTAAATTTTCAAGTCCAGCGAAAAATTCTCCCTGAAAATCATCTTTAATAAGAATTTGGGTTGAATAATCGTCTATAGTTGGGCTTGAAAATTTACTCCAGCAAAAACCCTTAGAAATATTTGAGATTTCTTCAGTACCTTCAATCTGCCCGCAGGCCATTGCAAAATTATGGGAAATGTTTGAAATCCCTTTTGTTTTAACACTTACAAAAAGAATCTCTTCCTCAGATTCACATCCTGCTAAAATAAGCAGAATAAAACTAATTGAAATTAAAATTGTTTTTTTCATAATTTTTTATTTATTATTCATCATCTTGAAAATTTTTATTGCCGCAATTTTTTTTGCGTGAATTTTTTCTGTGGTTTTCGACACTGCCATCTTTCAAAGAATTAAAACAAAAAGGATCAACTCCCATTATTCTTCCATTAAATGCAGCAAAAGCTAAAATATCATTATCGTCTTTCATGACTTCTTATTTAGATTAAACAAAAACCAATTCTATGAATTTCTCGAATATATTCCGTAACTTCTGGAAATTCATTTTCAAATTTCATTAATTCCAATTCATTTGGAATAGGATTCAAAAGTTCAACCTCTACCTGGAAAACTTCTTTATCTTCTTTACGAAGAACTTCTAATTGTTTAAAAATTTCTCTCATGACTACAAGTTTAAAGTTAGTAAAAAGAAAAACTCCCGAAGGAGTTTTTCAATTATTCAATCCAAGACCAGGAATAATAGATTTCATTTATATTGAATTCCTGATTTCTCGTTGGATTTGAAGGGTAATCTATTGTGTTTATTTTACTAACTTTTATCATGAGTCGCTTTCCAGAGTAATTTCCTTTTGGAAAAGAATAATCAAGAGTTTTATATGAAGTTGCGTCATAAGCATTAAATTTGCAATCTCCTTTGACGATTTTTTCATACAAAACCTTTTCCTTCCCTGAATAAGATTCCTCAATGATTTCAACAAAATACTCCCAGACAGAACCCCATTTTAATGAAACTGAATCCAAATTTGAAGAATGCCCAAAAACAGGATACTTTGTCCATGCAAGAACCTCGTTGGGATTTGTGTTAAAATGATATCTGTTTGTTCCCTGAGATTCTGAAGCATTCAAATTTGCAAATCCTATTGCCTCGTGGGTATGTGTGTCACCAGTATTAAAATCCCAAAATGCAGATTGATGATGAACCTCAACAACATTGGTTATTGTGTCATGGGTAACTTCTGGACATAAAGTATCAGAAAATAATAAATCTCCGTTGACAAAAACCTCCCTAACTAAACAACCTTCATAATAAAATTGATTTGAAGTTATTTCCGGCAGGGAATCTCCATTGCAAATAGAAATTTCTCCCAAAGGTTCATCAAAATAAAATCCGACAAAATTGCAGTCCCCTTCAACAGTTACAGAGTATGTTATGTTAAAATCGTCAGGGATTGCCTCATCAATGTAATTCAGGATGCTGTCTGTATTCCATCCCGGAAGATTGATGTAATTTTCGTGGATGTTCTCGCATGTTGCAAAAATTGCAAATGCACAAATTGCTAAGATTAATTTAAATGTTTTCATTATTGTAAATTTAGAAGTTATAAACAAGTCCTGTTGACCAGAGATATTTGTCTGCATTAAGCATATAACCTAAACCTCCTTCCAAAGAAACTTTCCCATGAAGTTTGAATGTTCCTTTTGTTCCGAAAATGTGTTCAGGCTTACATTTTTGATAATGCAGAAGCGCGTAATATATCTGTACTGGTTTAATATTTAAATTAAACTGGTGATATGAAAAGCAAAACTTAATTTCAGATTCGGTCTTTTCCATTTCAGGATCCCCTAAAGACCATCCAAACCAGTTTAAAGTTGTGAAATGCCCATTAAGCAAATTTAATGATGCTATAGGACCACTCCAAAAAACCCACATATTACTCTTAAAAACACCACCAGAATATCCAAAGGAAAATTGTTTTATTGGAGAATAAAAATATAATATTTCTCCTAAGGTAGAATTATAATCGCAAAGAAAAACCGATTTTTCTTTTGAAATTACTGCAGAAACAGCAAGACCAGAAGACAAAGGAGTTTCTCCACTACCAATTGAAATTGAATTCAATTTCCAATTTTCATTTTCTTGAGAAAAAGCGCTTGCCAAAGCCATGGCTAAAGCAATTAAGAGCATAACAAAGAATTTACATTTTTGTGCAGATGATGATTGATAAGAATTTGAATTTTTCATAACTCTGAATTTTATTAATTAAACAAATTATTTATTTTGCAGGAGAAGAAAAAGCTCTTCTAGATTAATTTCATAGAAAACCTCTACCTCTGTTGGAGTTAATTTGACTGAAGCCCGTTTGTCCAGAAAGCCGTCTATGATAAAGTATGTGCTGATTAATCCTGCTGCAATTGACAGACCTTCGCCCCAAGAATTCAGAGTTTGCCTGTCAGTGCCTTCTACAGAAACTAACTTTCCATTGATATAATTCCTGTTTTCATCTGGCTGATTAGCCCAATAAACATAACTTCCCGCACTTCCTGCAAGACCTGTTAATCCTCCCCAGAATTTCCAGTTTCCTTTTTTCTTTAATGCCTCATCAACCTGCTTCTCAAGAAACTGATCTCCTTTCCAATGAGAACTCCAAACTTCTTTATCAGAGAGACCTCCGGCCCTCATCAAATCAAATAATTTGTTTTCAGAAACCAAGGA
>Ga0315546_1001909_pt1 | contig 12597 bp, 14 predicted proteins | sample SalMarSW160170MG_FD_203833 | JGI IMG/M metagenome (GOLD analysis project Ga0315546, IMG submission 203833) | Salt marsh sediment microbial communities from the Plum Island Ecosystem LTER, Massachusetts, United States - Salt Marsh Sediment SW1601-170 ... | reverse complement strand
AAAGCAGGTGAAGGTACTTTAGGTAAATGATCAACATAATTAAACCAATATTTCAATTTACATTTTAAGAAAGCATCAATTCTTGTTGCACTTAGTTTTATCTGCTTAGCCATGTATATTTATCCCTCCTTTATTTTAAATAAATAACCATATGATTTTTCTATTCTTATTTTATTTTTCAACAATTTATCATAATAACATGTTGCTTGTGCGATTGCATCGCTCATATCGTTGCATTTTTTATATTCCCAATTGTCGGGTAATTCAAAGAAATCTACTATGACTTCATATAATTGTTCTTTATTCTTGACCTTAAAGTAAGACTTTGGAGTTGTATTGCTCATAGTATAAGGATCTATTCCCAATATAGTCTTACAACATTCATTCGCTACACCAGCAAATTGGGATAACATTTTTAATACTTTCATATTTATTTTGGCAAAATTGTTTTCTATAACAATATGTGTCGGTCTTTTATCAGATAAAAGAAGACGTAATTGTGCTCTAAATTCACATAATCTCGATGGTAATTCCATTTTAGCATTTGTTTTTATTACACCACTACTTTTTAATTTTCCATCAACAAAATAACACCAACCTGTTGATTTAGCAGACACGTCTAAACTAATTATCTTCACCATTGACACTGTATATTTCCTCCAAAACTTTTATTTGTTCTTCTGTTAAATCTTTTTTCTTAGGAAGAACCATATTTAATTTAAGTATTAGATCACCATTTGGTCCGTCATTAATTCCTTTACCGCCGGCGCCCTCCAATCTCATAATACTTCCATCTTTTAATCTTTCAACCATTTTAACTTTTACTTCTTTATCTTTTATCTCAATCTTACCTTTACCGCTACAAACATCACAAACATCAACAGTAATAGAACCCCGACCTCTACAATCTGGACAAATATTAGATGTCTGCATATAAACACCCTGGCCAGATTTAACTTCTATAATTTGTCCATTACCTTTACATTTACTACAAATTTCCGACGTTTTAGCTCCAGTCCCTTTACAATCGACACATACGTCCATAAAATCGAATTTGAAATTTACTGAACCGCCCAGAATAAATTTTGTAAATGGAATATGAATCAAACTTTCAATAGTTAATCCTTTTAAAGGTCTGTTAGGATCTGGTTTGGGTCTTCTTCTTACAGTATATCCTTGCATTGAACTAAAGGGTCCACCAAAACCATCAAAAAAATCATGAATATTAAACCCACTCATAGGATTATCGTAATTCGCACGTTTTTTAGGATCTGATAATATCGCATAAGCAGCACTAATCTCTTTAAATTTATTTTCTGCTTCCTTATTATCGGGATTTCTATCTGGATGACACTCCATAGACAATTTTCTATATTGTTTTTTTATCTCTTCCTGAGAAGCATCTTTAGCCACATTTAAAATTTTATAAAGATCTTTTTCCATTTCCTATTTCTATTACCTCCCACTGAAAACCACAATTTTCACATTCATATAATCTATAAATATATCCTAATTCATGTTTGTTTTCTTCTATAACATAACTCATACTTTCACAACATAAACATTCATTAATGTAATCCATCATTGTATCCATTATTCATCTCCTGTTTGTTGTACCATATCTATTAATTGTCCAGAAATTTCTACTGTATCTTTTTTAAAAACTAATGATATTGGCGCAAATAACTGATTGTCTTCTAAATCAGGATATTTATTTGTAGCAAAAAGTACTTTAGAAATAGCTGGCAAATACATTATTCTTTTTCTTGAATTATACAATTCAAATTCACCATCTTTTTTACTAAATAAATTTGGTTCTATTTCATTATATTCGCCCCTTCTTGGTATAATAATAGTATGAGTTTCTTCTGACACTCTAAACGCATAATTTCTAGCTGGCATCAATACCATACTTGGTGTACCCACTTGCAATTTCTGTTCAACCTGTTTCGTTTTATTACTCATAACAACCTCCCTATTCATTTATCTTTCTAAAATAATCAACTTGTACTTCAGTCCAAAATTTTTTGTCATGACCACCACAATGTTTACAAATACCACTATAACTACGTTCTTCTATATGACCATGTATTTCTACAAAAGTATTTTTAGATAAATCAGAAAGTCCTTGCGCACATTTAAAAGATGAAATTTTAATATATTGATAACCACTATGTCCTACAGCAGGTATAGCTAAAGTAGCTTTAAATAAACTACTATTATAATCTCCCACAATTTGAGTGCTTGGGTTAATTATTTTACCTTTTAATCTTACAAAATTTTCGCCTTTCATTTTAATCTGCCTTTCCCAAATATTTAAAAATTTCATCACGTGATAAATCAGATGGATCTAATCCTTTACCATCCTCATCAGTCTCTGTAATAAAAATAGGTACTACATTCATCTTACTAGATAATTCATTAAAAGCATGAACTGTCCCTTTAATACCTGGTTGATCGTTGTCGAACATGGTTATAATTCCTTTTAACGCATAAGAAAGTAATAAATTACATTGCCCAGGTGTCAATTGAGAACCCATACATGCGACTACATTTGATATCCCATAAGAATGAAGCCTCCAAACACTTTTAAAACCTTCAACAATGATGATTGGTTTTGTTTCAACATAATCCTTAACTTTGTTCAAATTATATAAAACCCCATCCTTATTAAAACCTGTAGATAAAATATACTTACGATCACTATCAACATCACGTCTTATATCTCTCAGACTATAAGCAACTAGAGTGTTTTCAACATCTCTTATTGGAATTATGTCTCTAATAAACCCATGACTATCAGTATACCCACCGGCGATCTCAAAATAATCGAGTAATTCATTTGAAAAATCATCCATCAGAAAATGACTTGATCTGAATGCTTTAAATTGCCTAAGACATTCCTCTGTAACTATAGAATTACTAACTTCATGCTTACCATATCTGTTTTCAAACTCTTCTTTTTCACGCATCATTTGATATTGTAAAGATTTAAATCCTAAGTCATCTACATCACCAACCAAATCTCTGAGATAATCTACAGCGCCTTTAAAATCTACTCCCATTTTAGCTTTAATAAGAGCAATAATATCACTTCCATAAATTTCATCACAGTGTCTAGTAAAACATCTCCATGTTTTTGTTTCTTTGTTAAATCTAAAAGCAGTTTTGTTATCACCACCATGTATTCTACATTCACATCTAATTTCTTTTGGGGTTTCCCGATCAATTTCAAAACCTAAAGATTCTAATAGATACCTGGGATCAATAATGTTTTTCATATTTTTTAACTTAGATCTATACTCATCAATTTTAGAATGTTTCGTTGTCATCATAATAAGCTGTGCCTTTATTTATTAATCTGCTATAATCAATTTTTTGATTTTCTATACTCACTTCTTTTATAAACAATTGCTCTTTAAAAAAATGATATCCAATTCCTTCTTCAGGTGTTGCTCCGCCTCTACGTGTATCTCTAACTACAAGCTTATGCGTTCCTGCTTGGTATCCATCCTCTTCTAAATCCTTAGTGTCTTTACTCATCCACTGCGCAATAACATCACCAAATCTTGCTATTCTATCACTGTCTGCTATTTGACCTGATCTATTAATTTGAACCGCTGTCACTGCTGGTATATTTAGTTGTCCTGCCAAATCTTTAAGTACAGTAGTAATATCACCTAACAATTGATATTCTGTCCTACTTTTATCAGTAGATGTACGATCTGGTTCTTTTAAATAATCAAACATGATAAGTCCTAAATCATGTTTTATTTTATATTTTTTATACAAAGCAACAACTTTATCCACACTATAACCAGGCATATATTCATGATATAATCTACCTTGATCAACTAATCTAACACACTTTTCTATTATTTGATTGTAAGTTTCTTTTGAATAACCACCGTGTATAATCTCACGTTCTTTTACACCACTTAATGCAGCTATAGCTCTTGTACGCCATTGTGAAAATGGCATTTCAGTATCTATATAAAGAACTGTCTTCTCATCTCTGTAAGCTGAGTGTAAAGCCATATTAGTTAAAAATGTAGATTTACCATCTTTTAAGCGCGCGGAAACAATAAATAAAGTTCCAGGTATTAAACCATCTATTTGTTTATCTAAAATAGTATGTCCAGTAGATAGACCTGATTGTTCAATCCTATTTTCTTTTCGCTCTTCAATAAATTCAGCTAATCCTTCAGCAAAATCTTTTGGTTCAGCTATTGCTTTACTGCCAGTAGATAAATTAAGAATTTTATTTTCTACAGCACCCATAAGCTCATCGCTTTTTACATCAGTTTTAGCATTATCAACTACGTTAGCAATTCCATCTTTTAAAAGTGTGTGTAATTTATATTTAGTGCTGGCTTCAAGAACATTTTCTAAATAGACATTAAAATTACCAGCTGATACAGATACATTACTTATACTGTGTATATAGTCTATACCACCAATACTTTGAAGACATCCCTCATTTCTTGCCACATCTACTACCATAGCCAGATCAAATTTTTCTATACCTTTATTTAATAAAGATTTTAAAAGAACAAAAAGTGTAGAATGTTCATTGTAAAGAAAATCTTTCTCAGTCATTTTAGAAACTAAAGTATAAAAATAATCCATACTTTTAAAAGAAAAGGACATTAATGCCCTTTCATCAGTTGCTTTACAAAACATCTGTTTTAATTCAAGTTCTTTTTTCATTAAAGCTTTCTCTCTTGCCTTATTCTATATAATTCATTTTCTCGGCGTGTCAGTTCTCTTTTAAAAGAAGCAATCAGTTCGCCTATTACCCTATCCATACCTTCTAAAATAACAAGTTCATCTTTCAATGGTTCCATTAAATTATTAAGTTCTATTAACTCTTTAGAGCTTGACATTATATATGATACAGCATTTGTTTTATTACCATACTCTTTAATTAATTCTTTTGTTAACAGTAGATCTAAAGTTCCTTCCACCAGCCTTTTCTTATTAAGTAATTCAGATTTGGTTTTGTTCATCTGATATTTCAAAAAAATTAAATACTGAGATAATGCTATACAATATTGACTTATCTCAATGCCATCTACAGACTCAAGTTTTCTAACATCAAAATGAAATATCTTTTCAATAAACCCTTTATCTGGCTTTATATCTTTAAAATATAATACATCATCATTCATTTGTCAAGTCCTTTTAAGAAGCTTCTTCGTCATTACTTCTTTCTTCAAATATAGGAAAGTTTCCTGTACAAAGATAGTCCATACATTTTTCTTGTATTACTTTTCCATTTTCATCTATATAAAATTCATACCATTCATGCCATTCAGAACAAAATCCCATTCCGGTTGTTGGATCAAACTGCCTACATTCTTTAGATCTATCACAGTATTTCCAATCTCCTTTTATTGTACCGTCTTGTAATGGAACAAAATCAGAACAATCCTTTGGTCTGTCTGGATCACGTGCATCTTTTTTATTATTTAAAATTATAATATCAGTCATAAATTATATCCCTTTTAAACATAACAATTTTCTGATGATAATGCTTTATTAATACGTTTCAAAACTTTTTCTTTATTCAAATCTTCTCCATCATAAAATCTAACTAAACATAACTTATTATTTTCTTGTATATATTCGATTTTTAAATTATCTCTTTCCTTCTGTTTTAAAAAATTATTTTTCTCGCTATGAAAATGATGTACATATTCAAAATGTTGACGTCCATGAACTTCAATATAAACACCGAGATCTTTAATAATAAAATCAAAAAATAATCTTGTTCCCTTATAATTAATATAGTGTTCTTTTATTATTATATTGTAAGGAAATAGTTCTTTAATCAAATCATAGACTTTATTTGCTATGACGCTCATATGCTCCTTTTAATCCCATAAGCTCAATAAGTTGTATTCTTATTTCTTCACAAACATCTTTATTTGCTTTTAAATAATCTCTAGCATTTAGTTCACCTTGAGCTATATTTTCATTTTTATAACTATACCAAGCACCACTCTTTTCAATAATACCTAGTTGTTCTGCAAGCCTCAGAATCTCCCACTCACAGTCATAGCCCTGACCATAAATTAGTGGTACTTCCGCAGATCTAAACGGTGGGGCCAGTTTGTTTTTTCTTATATGAAACCCCGTGTTGTGACCAACAACCTCACCTGTTATTGGATCTGTAATTAAACTTTTTTTAAACTCACCACCTGACACAGCGATACGGCCTGTTGAATAAAAATTCAATGCCTCGCCACCAGTAGTAGTAGTAGGATCTCCCCAACTCCCAATCTTATACCTAATTTGATTAACAAAAACTAACAATGTTTCTGTCTCACTAACTACAGGGGTTAATCTTCTCAGGGCCTTACTCATCAACCGGGCCAGAAGCCCCATAAAATCATCACTAATCTCAGCTGCTGCTTCTGCTTTGGGTATTAAAGCAGACACACTATCTACAACTGCTACATCAATTTCATTTGTTTTAATTAGTGTTTCAAGAGCATCTAAATTATCATCACCTACGAAAGCACTTATCGTTATAAGCTCATCTAAATTTACTCCCATAGCCTTGAATAACTGAGGATCAGCGCTATGCTCTACATCAACAAACACACATTTTAAACCACGTTTCTGGGCTTGTGCTATAACACTCATTGCTAATGTTGTGTTATGACTTATAAAACCATTTGAGACAAAACTATGTGTTTTTGGCATCACCACATCAAATACTGGCTTCTCACCAATATCTACAACACTATCCACCTGATCACAAATATAATTCTGAAGTTTTTTCAAATGCTCCAAAATTAAATTGGCTGTATTACCTGGAAATAATTTTGGAAAATACTCTACTATTTCAGATATTTTAGTTTGAGATAATTTCTGATTTCTATCATGATTAATATTATGATTTATTATAGAATTACTTATTCTATTGCCATTTACATCTTTACATAAAGCACCTAATAAATTATTTTGATATGGAAAATTCCATCTCATAGTACTATTATTTATGGAGTCATAATTTATATTTAACTTTCTAAATTTTTCATTTTTATTCTGTAATATAAAACCTATACAATCCATAAATGAAACTACATCTTCACAACCTAAATATAAATGATAATAATCTCTGTCATACTCCTTGTTATATTTTGAATTAACTGTAGACTTAATACCAAAATTATTTAATAACAACAACTGTATCTGCAATAATAATTCTTTAGAAGCACTACTTGCAGTTATAGAACCACTTTTTTCATAACAACCATCTAAACTAAAATAAGCAGACAAAAATTTAGATATAACTCTATTAGAACTCATACGAATTTTTAAAGGAATTGTTTTTTTATCAGCTGTAATATAATCTAAACCATAATCTTCATATAAATGTTGTCTTATTTTTTTTGAATTAATATGTGTTTCTATAACACCATCTGCTTCTTCTAAATCTATATTTCCCGCCGATTTTTTAGTATAGTGTCTTACATCATAATTAAATAATTTATTACATAAATTAGAAAACAATTTTACAATGGTTTTATCTGTATTTGTAAATGAAATTCTATTTTTATAACCTAAACTTCCTTCTGCAATTAACATTCCTAAAAAAGTAGCCTTGTCCTCATTTATTTCATCCTGTTTTACATTATCACTACCATGTCTATTCAACAATAAATAATCATCTGTGGTTATTTCTTCCGTTTTTTTCCACACTATAAAACCAGTATCAGGATCTATAACTCTGTATTTATGATTATAAGTGGACTCAACTCTAAAACCAGCTTTTGTAATTATTTTTTTCACTGATCTTTTATTATTCCATACAAAATGAGAAGTCTTTTCTAATTCACCGAATTCATTTCTAAGACCACAACTGTATGCTCTTTCTTTGTCAACTATACATACTGGATCATTATATAAATCAAATAACTCTTTAATTGTCAATAGACCATGTTCTGTAAATAAATAAGTATCTTCAGTCAAACATTTTCCACCTGAAGGCATTCCATAAATTTCGTAAACTCGCCCTAAAGCAAAACCACCTCTACCAAGAGCAGCGTCCAATCCAAGACTACCAGTAGAAATAGTATCTATTACCAATTCATCCTTATCTCCCATAACACCTACAACATCACCATACTTCTTTCTAATAGCTTTCCTTGCAGCATCTAGGGTACTTGTTTTAATCGGCTCTTTATCCTTTTTCTTTTTCGCCATTTAATTATTCTCCTTGTCCAATTTTTTTAATAATTCATCTACATCAAAACCTAAACTGTCTTCTCCATGTTCTTTTAAATACTTTTCTACATGTTTTTCTTGAATTGCTTCTATAAGTTTTTGTTCTTTTAATTCTCTCTCAAAATTCATAAATTCAACAGCTTTTTTTGTAATCCATCCTAACGTTTGTTGCCCTAATATTTCAAAACTCAAAGGAATAGTAAAATTAAATTCAGGTTCCCTATCAAATATTGTTTTTATTATTTGAGCACATTCATCTAAAGCATATTCTTTATTTAAACTACCAATCTCCATACGTGCTTCAAGAAATCTTTTAGCAATAGCACGATCTTTTTTAATATTCCTATGCGTACCAGCAAGCTCTGGATGTCTATAATCTAAATAAGCATAAAACAAAATAATTAAATCGTTTATATTTTTAACTTTAAATGTGCGTTTTACAGGGGCTACCACCTTATACCCCATAAAAATCAAAAATTCCTTACATGTTTTAGCCAAACCTTCGTGATCAGGAGATAAAAACCCTACATCTAATTGGTCTTTTAAATCAGAAATTAAATCATCAATAGTTATTTTCTTCAAAAATTATCTCCTTTTTATTGGGGTAATTAAAGATTTTTGATTCTCGTAATGAGACGAATCAAATATCAAAAGACCTCTTTCATCAGAAAATTTCATAAATAATTTATTATCTTTTATAGCATTTATTGTTTTTTGTAATAAACGCGCATTAATATCTATAATAAAATCATTATTAAAAGTTATATTTTCATTATAATCAAAGTGTAAATTATCATTATAAACTTTCATTTCATTATCTTTTACAGAAAGCGTGATACGGTGATAATCATCTTTATCTGAAATCTCATGAAATGGTACTATAATCTTTAACAACATCTCTTTGTCTAATACAACAAATTCTTGGAATTTTTCTAAAAGTGTTTTATAATCTGGATAATCATGACCAATAATTATTCTACCTTCAACACAAACATTTCCAAATTTAATTTTAATTCTATCATTTTCAATTTCTATAAATAACTGTTCATAATCATCTTGTAAAAGCCTGAGCAAAGAAGACATTATATCATATTTAATTGTGTATTTTCCTCCTTTTAACGTACTATTATTGTCCATTGTATATTGAGATAAAACCAAACCATCAGTGCCTACAAAATAAATACTATCTTCATCAAATTCCATACAAACACCTTGAATAAAAGATCTAACCTCTTGTGGATTAACAGCATATAAAACTTTTTCAATGGCTGTTTTCATGATACCAGAACTTAAAATAAAAGTGGCTTGATTGAATGGTTTAGGTCTTTGAATGGCGTAAATATTAAGTTTATCAAGTCTAAGTTTGCCTTTTGAAGTGGTGCCATCTTCATATATATTATCAATACTTATATTGACGGCTTTTTCAGTAGTTTTAAATTTTACATCTTTTGCGCCGAAAGTACCATTGTGTGGATCAAATGGACTAACAAAAAAACGCAGTTTATCATAAATGATAGAAACCGCGCCTTGTTTTTTTATAATACATTTATCAGAAAAATATTCTAAAGCTATTGATCCATTATTAGCTATAAAATCTACTCTATCCTTTTTAACTTCTATTAAAATCTGACCTAAAGAATCACTAGAAGTTACAACAGACAGCGCTTTAAAAATACGCTGCAGTTCGCCTACTTCAATACTGAATTCCATATTCTATTCCTTTCATCCTAAATTAATTTTTTTCCTTCTCCTATATATTATATTACAAAACAGCAAAAATGTTAAAAAATAATTTACTTTTTATAAAATAATACCATTAAATTTCATTTTTTTCTTAATCTCATATAAATAATAAGCATTATTTATCTTTTGTCAAGTAATTTTTTAATTTTTTTAAAAAATTAAATGACGCTCACACCATCGTCGAAAAATCCGACCACAACATCTCCACGTGGCAATCCTGTTATAGATGATGTTAAATTGTAATTTTCTCGTTCAATCCTTCTAACATTTAATATTCCTTGTATATTTCTAAAACCTCCAGATGGTTTTATATATGCTGTCAAATCAATTTCTGGATAATCTGTTACAAAATTTATAGCATATCTGACAGCCTCATCTATACTATCAAATCTTTTTAAATCATACATATATTTTAATTTATGTAGACGCCTTTTTGTATTTAATTTAAGATTTTGTGGAATATATGAACTGATATTTAATATCCATCTATCTAATCTATTAATTTTCCATGCTGATTTGCCTGAACTACTATAAAAATAATCATTAACTATCGATTTAAAAGATAATTCTACCATTTCAAACCATTCTACAACACCAGAATGATTAAGTTTAGATACTTTTTGTTTATTTTTAACATTATAAAAATGATGCGGGGCTAAATAAGAACCAACAATATAAGCTGACAAATCATTATATAAATAAGTTCCTGTAATAGATGCACCCAAATCATTTTGATGAGTAAATACTGATATAAATAATGGTAAAATATCTATATATCTATAGCTTTGTGTTGCCACATTTATATTAATAGGAAGCTTATCAATAAAAGAATGTGTATCTGCATATCCTATTTTTGCAAATAAATTAGACGATTGTGTACCGTATTTTTCTCCTATTATTACAGCCCCAAGCTCACTTTTATATATAGTTCTTAAATAAGCCGTTAAATTTCTAGATTCTGACCATATACATGATGGATTTATTACTGCAGATAAATCCATATGTTCCATAGTAATCACTGAAAGTACATTTGTCAACCTAATAACTTTAGGAATAATACTTGCAGCCAAATTAGCAGTTTGTCCAATTGTATTTAAATATGCTCCTAAATTAACTACTGGATTAGCTTCAATACAAGCCCTTAAATAACCTGAACCAACACCTTTTATATAAGCAGGTAAATAAGTTATAATTTCATGTCCAGCTACTGGTTTCAAAACACTTATTAAATTTTTATAATTATTATTTGGTGTAATCGACGCGCGCAAATCATAATCACCATAAACACCCACCAATATTGCCAATAAATCTAATTGATCCCAACCATAAATAGATGCTGTAATATCTACAGGAGCTATACTGTAAAGATATGCAGGTAAATCTTTAAGATAAGTAGCCCTAATAGTAACTGGTAAATCATCATAAGCAAACCCTCTTATATAAATCCCTAAATCTTTGGTGGCTTCTCTAACCCACCCTCTTAATATAACACCTAAATCTTTTGCTAGTTCACCACCAATCGTTGCAGGCAAATCTCCTTTTTGAATAGAATATATATTAGCCAACAAATCTAATTGATCCCAACCATAAACATTAGCTGGTAATTGTCTCATTGGCCAAACCTTTAAATAAGCTGGTAAATCTATGGGTGGTACAGCTGTTAATAATGCGGACAATGAAAAAATTCTCATACAATTGATATAAGCAGGTAAATATGCTTCTTTAAAACCATGTATAAATGCTGATAAATCAGATGTGTCGGTTTGAAAAATATTTAAATACGCTTGAAGATCGGAGGGTGATTCTATACCTATAGAAGCTGGTAAGTCTTCAACAAACACACAGCCTATAATAGCACCTAAATCTTTAGTACCACTATAAACCATTTTTTCCCAAACACCAACGTAAGCATTTAAATCTCTAATACCACCATAGTAACACCTACCCTTCAATATTTGAACACCATATTGACTATAGCCAACAATATAATTTCTGCAGCTTTTTAAATATGTGTAAGTTTCATCTTGATAAGGACCATTTTCAAGTGCTGTTATGGCAGCAGATATATCACCGGTATCAGAATGAGATATTCTCGATTCCCAGTTTAAAATCACATTACCAAATGTTTTGGGGACGTACCACCCAGGGTAAAATTTGATAATGAGATCTCTCATCTGTTGTGGTGTGTAGCTGTTAATTATAGTGCTCATTACATTCCATACCTCTTATTTAAAATTACTCTATACCAACGTATATGCCATTCACGATCTTTATTAGCGCGAGAATTACACGAACGACATAATGTTATTAAATTTTGAGGCTCACAATTTTTTTTATTATAATCAATATGGTGAATTGTTAGTGGTAAATGATTACAGTTTCCCCAACAATCTGGATTTAAACAAATGTTTCCATCTCTATCTTTTATTGATTGCTTGAAATCCTTGTCCAACCAAACGTCGCAGTAAGGCTCACAAGAGATACCACCTTTCCATTGTGGATTGTTTTCACCAGAATTTCTAATGAAAAAACATGTAGGACATCTTTTTCCAGCACGCCAACTGCCCCAACTAGCACTATGTTTGTGTCCTTTTGGGCAAATATAGTTTAATTTCT
>Ga0315546_1001903_pt1 | contig 12616 bp, 8 predicted proteins | sample SalMarSW160170MG_FD_203833 | JGI IMG/M metagenome (GOLD analysis project Ga0315546, IMG submission 203833) | Salt marsh sediment microbial communities from the Plum Island Ecosystem LTER, Massachusetts, United States - Salt Marsh Sediment SW1601-170 ... | reverse complement strand
GCCCGTCTATCGCTACAGCACGCCGGAGGTGGTCGCCACCGCCGGTCAGTTCGACGCTGACGGACAGCGGCTGGAGGCGGTGGTTCTGCCTCCCAGTTACGACCCCACCCAGGGCGAGTTGTCGGTGCACGTGGCCCCGTCGCTGGCGGCCGGTATGACGGATGGGCTCGACTATCTGGAGCACTACCCCTACGAGTGTACCGAGCAGACGGTCAGCCGCTTCCTGCCCAACGTCGTCACCTACCGGGCCTTCAAGGAATTGGGGCTCGACCGGCCCGACCTGGAGGAGCACCTGCCCGAGCTGGTCGGCACCGGCCTGCAACGGCTCTACAATCAGCAGCACTACGACGGCGGCTGGGGCTGGTGGACTCTCGACGAGTCTCATCCCTTCCTGACCGCCTACGTCCTGCTGGGACTGGCCGAGGCGGACCAGGCCGGATTTGTGGTAGACGAAGGAGTGATGGAGCGGGCGGTGGACTTCCTGCAGGACAGCCTGCGCAAACCCAGGGACCTGGAACAGCACTGGCAGGCCAACCGGCAGGCCTTTATCTTGTATGTGCTGGCCGAGGCTGGCCAGGGAGACCTGGGGCGCACAATCGCCCTCTTCGACCGGCGCGACGTACTGGACACCTTTGGTAAGGCCTACCTGGCAATGGCTCTGGGCCTGCTAGAGCCGGACGAGCCGACTCGTGTGAACGCCCTCCTCTCCGACATCACCAGCGACGCCATCATCAGCGCCACCGGCGCTCACTGGGAGGAGGAGCAGGTGGACTACTACGCGATGAATACCGACACCCGCTCCACCGCTATCGTGCTGGCCGCCCTGGCGCGGCTGTCATCCTCCCCCTCGGAGGGGGAGGGACAGGGAGGGGGTCTGGCCCCCAACGCTGTCCGCTGGCTGATGGCCGCCCGCAAAGACGGCTATTGGGAGACGACGCAGGAGACCGCCTGGGCCATCGTCGCACTCACCGACTGGATGGTCGCCACCGGCGAACTGGAGGGAGCGTATAACTGGCAGGTGGTCGTCAATGGCGACCCACTGGGCGAGGGGAGTGTAACCCGCGAGAACATTGCCGAGACGGTCAAGCTGCAGATCGAGGTCGCCAAACTCCTGGCCGACGAAGCCAACCGCGTCGTCATTGAGCGCTGGGCGCCCCAAGGGGAGGACGCGGGGACCGGCCGGTTGTACTACAGCATGTACCTGCGCTACTTCAAGCCGGTGGAAGAAGTGACCGCCCTCAACCGGGGCATCATCGTCAGCCGCCAGTACACCCCAGTCGATTGCGATTCTGAGGAACAGCCGTGCCAGGCGATAGACCGGGCGCTGGTGGGCGACGTGATGAGAGTGAAACTGACCATCATCGCTCCTAACGACCTGCACTACGTGGTGGTGGAAGACCCCTTCCCGGCCGGCGCCGAGGGGGTGGACCAGAGCCTCAAGACGACCAGCGTCGTCGGCGAGCCGCCCGAACTGATCCGCACTGACCAGCGCAACCCGTGGGGGGGCGATGTCAGTGGATGGGGCTGGTGGTGGTTCAGCCACACCGAACTGCGCGACGAGAAAGCCGTCCTCTTCGCCACTTACCTGCCACGCGGCACGTATGAGTACACCTACCTCATCCGCGCCAGCCTGCCCGGCAAGTACGGGGTGATTCCCACCCACGCCTACGAGATGTACTTCCCGGAGGTGTTTGGAAGGAGCGACGGGGGGGTGTTCACCATCACCGATTCGTGATACCAACCAACAGGAGAAGGAATGGACATCTTAGAGCAAGTTTTTTGGGGGAATACACTGGCGACCTGGCTCCTGGCCCTGGCGGTTGTGGGGTTTGTCTTTCTGGCCTTGAAAATCTTGAAGCGCACCATGTCCCGCAAGGTGCTTGCCTGGGTCAAAAAGACCGAGACGGACCTGGATGACCTCGTTGTTAATTTATTCAACCGGACCTGGTACCTGTTCCTGGTTATGATTTCGGTATACGCTGGTTCCCTGGTCCTCACGCTACCCCAGGTCGAGCCTTGTATCCGCACCGTTATGGTGATTCTGTTCTGGGTCCAGGTTGCGCTATGGGGCACCGGTGTGGTTGATTACCTGGTCTCTCGACAGGTGAAGAAGCCAGGCAAGAAGGATGCCGCTGCTGCCACGGTGACTAACGCGTTGGGCTATGTCGGGAAGGGGATTCTCTGGGCGGTGGTTCTGCTCCTGGCATTGGACAACATCCCCGGCGTTGAGGTTGATGCGCTGATCGCCAGCCTGGGGATCAGCGGCGTTGCCGTCGCGCTTGCTGTGCAGAGCATCCTGAGCGACCTGTTCGCATCCCTTTCCATTGTCCTGGATCAGCCCTTTGTCATCGGGGATTCCATCACCGTGGGGGAGTACGTGGGCACAGTGGAGCACATTGGCCTCAAGAGCACGCGCGTTCGCAGCCTCACCGGCGAGCAGCTCATCTTTTCCAATTCCGACCTGACGGACAGTCGCATCCGCAACTACGGGCGCATGGACGAGCGCCGCGTGTCGTTCACACTCGGCGTGACCTGTCAGACACCCTACGAGAAGTTGGTCGAGATTCCCAGGATGGTGCAGGAGATCATCGAGACCCAGCCCCAGACGCGCTTTGGTCGGGTGCACTTTAAGGCATACGGGGATTTCTCTCTGAACTTTGAAATCGTCTACCACATGTTGACGTCTGACTACAACGTCTTTATGGATATCCAGCAGGCTATCAACCTGGAGATTTTCAGACGCTTTGCAGAGGAAGGGATCGAGTTTGCTTATCCCACGCAAACCGTCTTCGTGGCGCAGTAGCATCGTTCACTCAGCCCAGCCTGCTGGGGGGCAAGCTGTAGGTCACGCTTATAGCGTGACTTCCGGGCGAATCGTCGCGCTGCAAGCACGACCTACTACCCCCTGAACGGATACGTTCCCAATACTCTGTCGCAGTTGCCCGGTTTCACATTCAATCACACTTCCCGATTCCCGAAAACTGTGCTACAATAAATTCATCGTCGGCCGGGCAGCACGAGCCACGTCGTGACTCATAGACATCGAGGACATCGAGCCCTTGGTTGCGGCTCGGAAGGATCACTTACGATGAGTAATGAGGAGGCAAAACGATGTCTGAAGAACAACAAAAGGTCATGAAGCTGTTTGCCTATTGGTTGTTCGGCACTGTAATGGTCGTCTTTGGGGCGATCACGGCTTACATTATGTTCGTCGGTCGGACGGCGGGAGCTGTCACGGCGTGGGATGCCATTAAGGCTGGCTTTCCCATCTGGGGTGTCACGACCCTGGCGGCCATCATCATCTACGCCGGTTACTACTACACCAGGCGTAAGAGCTAAGCAACCGGCCTGACAACCCAGTTCAATACTGTCGCCCGGAGCGCCTTACACGGGGGAGCGCCTGGTCAGGAATCAATCACAGCTTTTCCGCTCCCAGGCACAGGCGCTTGTTTCATGCAGCGTGCCTATCGCCTGGAGCCCGTGCTCTCTGAGCCCGACGAGCTCTCTGGCAGTGCGTGTGCGCCGTCGAAAGTCGGGGCTGGGGAATGTAGTTCCAGGCGATCAGCCAGACCAGAAATCTGGCTCCATTGCTGAGCAGGCTGTCCCCGGGCGAGAGTGAGGGTGCCTTTCGAGGAGAGAGAGGCCCACTTGCGCCGCATCGCCCGCACCTGTATCCGTCTGACCGTAGCCCCCAGTCGCTCCGCCCACACGTCCACTAACGCCCGGAGGGCCACCCGGTCCAGCGGTTCCCCAGGCGGTTCCGGCTCTGGAAGCCGTGCCAACCCCGTCTCAATGAACGCCTGAGCCCGTTCACTCTCCGGATCCACCTCGCGGGGCAGCATGACAAGCACCCCCTGCGCGCCCGCTTCTCATCCGCATCGTCCAGGTGGTACTGGCGCAGGAGGCCGGTGTCCTTGTGGTCGGCCGTGTAGACGACCCGGCTGTACTCCGGCGGCAGGTAGCGGTCCAGCTTGTGGTGGAGGATCGCGACGTGAACCTGGCGGAGAAACTGGTGAACTAGAGGGGTTGTATACCGTTCACGAGTTCATCGTCGCTGCCCACTTGGTCGTGTTGACATTCACCTCATTTTGTAGTATATTAGTAACACGTGTTACTGACTCATGTTACTAAATCGTGTTACCTTACGAAAGGGGTAACCGGTGCCCAGGTCTCGTCCTACCCAGCGCCGGATCGCCCAGGAAGCCGAAGTTTCCCGCGCGACGGTTTCGCTCGTGCTCAACGATTCCCCCGGCGTGCGCATCAGCCCTGAGACGCGCCAGCGCATCCTCGAGGTGGCGTGCCGCCTGAATCACTACCCCGACGCGGCCGGCCGCACCCTCGTCAGCGGCCGCACCCACACCATCGGCTTCATCCTTTATCAGAGCCCCGACCGCGTATTCGCCGACGCCTTCCTGCCCGAGGTGCTACGCGGCGTGGGCGACGCCGTGCAGGAGAACGACCTCCGCGTGCTGATTCATTCCGTGGAAGACGTGACCGCGCCCGAAGCCTACATCGGCCTGGTGCGCGAAAAGCACACCGATGGCATCATCCTCTCCGGCCCCCGCTCGGACGACGAGCAACTTCCACTGCTCGACTTGTCCAAACCCCCCACCGCTGCCTTCGTCGCCTGCGACCTAAGGAGGTCTACGGCGAGGCGCCGGCGCCACTCACAATGGACGACTACTGCCCCATCATCGGCGACGAGGTTATTGCAGAGATCGAGGGGCTGGCTGCGCCGCTGGAAAGTGCGCGGGTCGTCCACGTCAACGCCACAGCCTTCGACGGCGACGAGGCGGAGATGCTGATCACGCTCGTCTCATTGCCAGGGCCGACGGTGCAGGCGGTGTGTCTTCACTGGCCAAAGACACCAACAAGTTGGCGCATCCGTATCAGTGAACGGTCATATCAACCGCGACCGGCATAGTGCTTACTGGTGGCTATAAAGCCGTCCTATGGGAGACATCTGTATGCTGCGTCAATACTCTATCCTGGCAATCACGCCGGGAGGGTGAAAGGAGGAATAAGGAAGACAGAGATAAAAACATAGTATTTAAACGTCATTCCCAACGTCGTTTCACTCAGCGTAAAATGGGCTTCAGTACGATCGAAAATCACAATCAACTAAATCAGTTTAAGGAGGAACAGCAAAATGAAGAAGTATGCGTTAACCCTGGTAGCGGCCCTGGTAGTCCTGGGCCTGGTGCTTACGGCCTGCGGTGGGGCGGCGCCGACGGAGGCACCACCAGAGCCGACCGAGGAACCCGCTGCCCCCGAGCCCAAGGGCCCGACCGGTGAAGTGACGCTGTGGCACGCGTACCAGACCGGCAGTGCGGAGGAGGACACCCTGACGGTGTTGATCGAGAACGCCAGGGCCGGGCTCCCAGACCTGACCATCAACGTCCTGCAGATCCCCTTCGACCAGATCTTCAACAAGTGGCAGACCGAGGTGGCTGCTGGTGGTGGCCCCGACATGTTCGTGGCTCCCAACGACGACCTGGGCAACCTGGCCCGCGCGGGTCTGGTGGAGAACCTCGATTCGTACCTGGCAGGCAAACTGGGTCACGTCTCGCAGGTTGGCGTTGATGGGATGAAGGTGGATGGCGTCCTTTACGGGGTGCCCGAATCCGCCAAGGCCGTGGCCCTGTACTACAACAAGTCCCTGGTTGACACGCCCCCCGAGACCACCGATGAACTGCTGCAGATGGTCAAGGATGGCACTCCAATGACCTTCTTCATCGGCGCTTACCACATGTTCGGTTGGTCGGGCTCGTTCGGTGGCCAACTGTTTGACGCCGATCTCAGGTGCATCGCCGACCAGGGGGGCTGGGTAGAGGCTGCGGAGTACCTGCTGGCACTGAAGGAAGCCGGTGCAACCTTCGACGCTGACTACGGCGTGGCTGAAGCACCGTTCCGCAACGGGGAATCGGCCTTCTTCGTCAACGGCCCCTGGGCTCTGGCGGACTATCAAGCCGACCTGGGTGATGACCTGGGCGTGGCCCCGATTCCGAAGGCCACGGGCGCTGCCAATCCGCTGAACGGCATTGACGGCTTCTACATCAATCCCAACAGCGGCAACAAGCAGGCCGCCGTTGACCTGGCTCTGTTCCTGGTCAGCAAAGAATCATCCCAGATCTACACCGACATGGCTGGTCACGTGCCGATCCGCGACGACGTGCAGCCTGCTGACGACTTGAACGCTGGCTTTGCCGCGGCTTCCGCCGCTGGCTATCCGCGCCCGCAGAGCGTAGAGTTCGGCAACTTCTGGACGCCTTTCGGCGACATGTGGACCAAGATTATGGAAGGGGTCTCGACTCCGGAAGAAGCTGTGAACGAAGCCTGCGCCGCGATGAACGCCGCCAACAACAAGTAATCCAATCGCGTTTTGCGTAGAGGGGGCGCTGGTCGGGCGCAGAGATGTGGTCAATCAGCGCTCCCTTCCCCAAAACTCACGTCAGTGTTCAACCAGCCAAAGCAGATTCGAATTTCGCTGCCAGGTAGCGAATTCGAATTACGGAGGATAAGACTATGACAAGCGAAGCGATCCCCATTGCATCGCCTGGACAGCCGTCGCCGTTCCAAAGGTGGTGGCGACGCACCACCAGGAAGCGCGCGGCTTACGCCTATCTCATCCCGGCCTTCCTCGTGATGGCTATCATCACGTTTTACCCGATCGCCTATCAGTTCTGGATGTCGTTCACTGACTATGACATCGGCAACCTCCGGGTCGGCTCGGAAGCGCCAGCCTGGGTGGGATTCAAGAACTACCTGGACATCTTTAGCGGCGACCTGTCGAGGTTAATCCCAAACTTCAGCTTCTGGCGCACTCTGGCCTTTAACCTGGTGTGGACGTTTACCAACGTGCCGGTTCACATCGTCATTGGAGTGTTGATCGCTGTTCTTCTTAACACCGAGGGGCTGCGGTTCAAGCGTTTTTATCGTGCCATTTACGTCCTGCCGATTATCCTTCCCACGCTGGTGATTGCCACGGGCTGGCGAAACATGTACGACGCGAACTACGGGGCGATTAACCAGTCACTGGCTGCGATAGGGGGGCTTTTTAATATACCGGCAGGGGTTTTCCGTATCCGCTGGTTCCAGAGCCTGGTCCCGCCGTTCAAATGGTTCCTGCCCGGAATGCCGCTGCCGCTCTCCTACTATGCCATGCTGATCGCCAACATCTGGTTGGGCTGGCCGTTCATGACCATCGTCGCCACCGGCGCCTTGCAGAGCATTCCCAAGGATTTGTACGAGGCGGCTTCGATTGACGGCGCAAGCCCCAGGCAGCAGTTCTGGAACATCACCGTGCCGTTGCTGCGCCCGGCCATGGTCCCGGCGGCCGTGTATGGCATCACCCTGACCTTCAACCTGTTCAACTTCATTTACTTCATGTCCGGCGGTGGGCCACTACGCCAGACGGACATCCTGGTTACGACGGCCTTCAATCTGGTGAACGCCCAGCGTCTGTACGGCATGGCAGCCGCTTTCAGTGTGATCGTATTCATCGTACTGGGGGTGCTGACACTGTTTACCAACTGGATGACCAGGGCAACGGAGCGGTACGATATCTAGTGAGAAAGGAGATGCGCGATGCGTGAGAGTGGGAAAAAACTCTCCCTGGGCAAACAATTATTGTACCAGGCGTTGGCGCTGCTGATCGCCTTTACCGTGATATTCCCTGTTTTGTGGCTCGTGAGTCTGTCGTTCGATCCGCGTGACATTGCCCGCCCTACCGAATTCCGACTCATTCCACCCGGGCTGTCGCTCGACGCTTATCGGCGCGTGCTGGATCGGCCGACGGCAAACCCGGTGACCTTTACTGAGTTGGCCTTGAATCAGCTCAAGCTGGCGGGCGGCGTATCCGTGTTGTCGGTGCTGCTCGGGATCTTCGCGGCCTACTCGTTCTCGCGCTTTGAATACAAAGGCCGCGCTGGCTTGATGCTGAGTGTCTTGACGGTACTGATCCTGCCCTCTGTTGCCACTCTGGCCCCGCTGTTCGTCATGCTGAACCGGATCAACATTGACTTTGGCCCGCTTCAATTCAACCTGCGAAACTCGTTGTGGGGTGTCGGACTGGCACTGACTTCCAGCCAGTTGCCGTTTGCGATCTGGAACCTGAAAGGCTATCTGGACACGATTCCCCGTGAGTTGGAGGAAGCGGCCCTCATTGACGGCGCGAGTCCCAACCAGTTATTTTTCAAGATCATCATGCCAATGGCAACCCCGGTGCTGGCTGTGACCGCGTTCTTTGGCTTCAACGCCGGCTGGACGGAATTCGTTACGTCCTGGATGTTCCTGAGCGATCCCAAGGACTTCACCCTGGCGATGTCCCTCTGGAATATGACTGGCCAGTGGTCGGGAGATACACCCTGGTCAGCGTTTGCGGCCATGGCGCTGATGGTGGCCGCGCCAGTGGCGATCGTCTATCTACTGCTCCAGAAATACATTGTCAGCGGTCTGACCATCGGCGGCGTGAAGTAGCGTCAGAGTTCAAAAGGCAAGAAACCCGGTTTTTTCCTGAAAACCGGGTTTTTTGTCTGGCGTGCGGAGGCAAACGTTGACGAACATCGCTACCCCTGAGTGGGTCAAAGACGCCATCTTCTACCAAATCTTCCCCGACCGCTTCGCCCAGAGCGGACGGGTGCCCAAGCCGTCCAACCTGGAGCCGTGGGACAGCCCGCCGACGGTCTACGGCTTCAAGCGGGGCGACCTGCTGGGCGTGGCCAAGCACCTGGACTACCTGCAGGAATTGGAGATCACTGCCGTCTACTTCAACCCTATCTTGCAGTCGGCGGCCAATCATCGCTATCACACCCACGATTACTACCAGGTTGACCTGATCCTGGGCGGGAATGACGCTTTCCGCGAGTTGCTGGACGCGGCCCACGAGCGTGGCATCCGCATTGTGCTGGACGGCGTCTTCAATCACGCCAGTCGAGGATTCTATCAGTTCAACCACGCCCTGGAGAACGGGATGGCCTCCCCCTACCCGGACTGGTTCCACTTCGACGAGGCGCGGCTGCGGACCGGGAGGCGACTGAACGGTTATCCAAACTGGGAAAGAGACGCTCTTGGTCGGGAGCAGTGTTGCAGGAAGCAGGGGAGCAGGAAAAAGGAGAGAAATGAACAGGAATCAAACGGGTTTCCGCATATTTGCTCTAATCGTGTTGGCTGGCCTGCTGCTATCCGCCTGCCAACCCTCCCCCACGCCCACACCGACCATCATCTCCCTCACCCCCACCGCCTCACCTACGGAAGAACCCGCACCTATCGACGACGAGCAGAAACGCTTCATCCTCACTCGCTTCTTCGATGCCAACTGGGATCACATGATCGCCCGCTACCCGTGCTATCAGAAGTTGCTCGACCTGCGCGGGCGGGACACCGAGCCGGAGACCATCGAAACCGCCCTGGAGACTTTCACCGAGCAGGACTTTCGCGACCTGCAAGTCTGGTGGAACCTGGCCTGGTTCGACCCTCTCTTCCTCCAGCAGGAGCCGCTCAAATCACTGGTGGACAAGGGACGTGATTTCAGCGAAGCCGACAAGCAGATCGTCTTCGACCAGGTGCAGCGCGTGTTGGAGATGGTCATCCCTGAGCACAAACAGTTACAAGACGCCGGACAGATCGAAGTCATCGTGACCCCCTACGCTCATCCCATCCTGCCCCTACTCTACGCCACCGACCTGCACGGGGTTGGCGACCCCGGCGCGACCCTGCCCACTCGTTTCTCCTATCCCAACGACGGCATCGCTCAGGTGGGGCGAGCCGTGGAGGTGTACGAAGCGCACTACGGTCGCGCCCCCCGGGGAATGTGGCCGGCCGAGGGAGCCGTGGCACAGGAGATCGTCAAATTTGTAGCCGATGCCGGCTTTACCTGGATGGCCAGCGGCGAAGGTGTGCTGGCCAAATCACTGGGTCTGGACGGTTTTACCCGCGATGCCGACGAGGTGGTGGTACAGGCCGATGCGCTCTACCGCCCCTACTACGTCCGCCACCGCGACGGCCCACCCGTCGCCGTCGTCTTCCGCGACCTGCGCATGTCCGACCTGATCGGCTTTGAATACTCGGGCACCCCGGCCCAGCAGGCCGCCGACGACTTTATCGCCCGCATCGAGGCCATCCGCGCCCGATTACAGGCCGAGAGGGCAGAAGGCCCGCACCTGGTCAGTGTCATCCTCGACGGTGAAAACGCCTGGGAGCACTATGACAACGACGGCATTGATTTCCTCAACGCTCTCTACACCCGTCTGTCGGATAGCGAGACCATCGTCACCGTGACCCCGTCTGAGTATCTGGCTATGTTCCCTGACCAGCGCGAGTTGGAAACGCTCTGGCCCGGCGCCTGGTTCAGCACCGACTATGGCACCTGGATTGGCGAGGCGGAGGAGAACACTGCCTGGGAATACCTGCTGCACACGCGCAAGACGCTGGCCCAGTACGATCTGAAGGGCAAGGAGAGCGCGCCCGATGCCCTGGCCCAGGCCCTGGATTTTATGTACCTGGCCGAGGGTTCTGATTGGTTCTGGTGGTACGGCGCTGACCAGGACTCGGGCACTGATGCCTACTTTGATGAAGGCTATCGCGCACTGCTGCGCGGCGTGTACCAATCGTTGAGCGAGCCGGTACCTCCCTTCGTGGACGCACCCATCATCGCCGCCCAGGCCATCCCCGCTCTGCAGGAGCCGACGGGCGTCATCACCCCCACCGCGGATGGCCTCGCCGCCGATGGCGAGTGGGCGGCTGCCGGTCGCTACGAAGCGCGGGGCGGCGCCCAGGCCCGTGCCGCCGACGTGATCGCTGCTTTCTACTCTGGCTATGATGTCCAGAACCTTTACGTTCGGGTTGACGCAAAGCAAGACTGGGCCGAACTGGGCGACACCGTCGTTGGCTTGTATGTGAGCGTGCCCGGCGTGACCTCTCCCATCGGTATGTCGCGCTTTGGCGCTGGCCCCGATCAGCCGACGTTGCTCGGTTTCAACGCTACTCACCTGGCGGCAGTCGCGTTCGACGGCGGCGCGCTGTCTGAGGCAACGCTCGCCACGGCCGGAGGCAGCTTGACTAAACCCGCCTGGCTCGACCCCATCCCGCTGGAGACAGCAGCCGCTGGCGACCGGGTCTTTGAGATGGCCATCCCACTCGAATCGCTGGGCGAGTTGAGCGCCGGCGACGCCTTGCGCCTGTCGCTGGTGATCAGCCAAAACGAGCGCGATGTGCAGCGATTGCCCGAGGATGGCCTGGCCCGGCTGGTGTTGCCCGACCTGAGCAGCGTCGCCTGGTTCCTGGTCGTAGACGACCCGGACGGCGACGACTATGGCCCCGGTAGCTACACTTACCCCACCGACGCGGTCTTCGAGTCCGCCGTGTTCGATCTGAAGCGGTTCAGCGTTGGCGTAGATCGGAGCAACCTGGTCATGAAATTCGGGGTCAACGGTCCCATCAACAACGTGTGGGGCAGCGGCATCGGCCTGTCGGTACAGACTTTCGACGTGTACCTGGACACCGACCCCGGCACTGGCACCGGCGCTCGCTTGCTGCTGGGGGGTCGTAACGCCGCCCTGGAAGCAGGGAACGGCTGGGATTATGCTGTATGGGTCGAGGGTTGGAATCAGAAAGTGCTCCGCCCAGACGAGAGTGGAGCGCCGGTGGAGATGAGTGGAGAGAACGTCAAAGTCATCGTGGACCCGGCCCAGCGTGCCGTGACCTTGCGCGTGCCGCTGGCCCTCTTCGACGAAGGGGCCGATCCGATGACGTGGGGCTACGCAGCAGCCTTGCTAAGCCAGGAAGGGTTCCCCGCACCCGGCGTGCGCCGCGTGCGCGACGTATTGCCGCAGGCCGAGCAGTGGCGTATCGGCGGCGGCCCCGACGACACCAACCATACCCGCATTATGGATTTGGTCTGGCCCGCCGGCGCGTCTCCGGGCCAATCGGAAATCCTGGGTACCCATCCTCCATCGCAGGCCGGTGTTGGGAGCCTGTCGCCGGACGATTTCGCGCAGATACCGTTGCTGTTCGTGATCAGCCCCCACACTCCGTCATACCTTTGCCACCCGTTACTTCACCCAACACCCCGGCGACCTGCGCACGCTGGCGGCCATCCTGGGCCGCGCCAGCCTGGATACGGTGATGGTCTACACCGAACCGACCACCGAGGAGGTCGCCCGGCGGATGGAGGAGGCTGAGGTGGCATCGCCACTTGGCAACTGACCAGGCGTGGTGTATACTGACCCCGCAGCAGAAGGGGAAGCGTTCATCCGATGGTAAACAGCGGCCCGACGCCAGCCCTGCTCTGGAAGCCCGGGGGCGACAGGTGTAGTCCCGCAACGCCGCGCCCTGGGCCTATCCAGGGGGCGGCGCTTGTGCATTATCGGATCGTCCCGCGCCTTCGATTCTATCTGTGGAGAGCACTGAAGCGCAAGAGGGTCTGCGACCTTCAACCTTTGCAGAGTTTGCTGAGAGAATGGCCTCGTCCTTGTTCGCCGAAGGTCTCTCTCGTTCGCCGAAGGTCTCTGACCGAGGCGTAAAGGCTCGGTCGGGAGACCCTCGCCCATCAGCCTGAGCAGTTACTATGTTCTCGTTCGCCGAAGGTCTCTGACCGAGGCGTAAAGGGCTCGGTCGG
>Ga0315546_1001902_pt1 | contig 12619 bp, 31 predicted proteins | sample SalMarSW160170MG_FD_203833 | JGI IMG/M metagenome (GOLD analysis project Ga0315546, IMG submission 203833) | Salt marsh sediment microbial communities from the Plum Island Ecosystem LTER, Massachusetts, United States - Salt Marsh Sediment SW1601-170 ... | reverse complement strand
TCACACTCACACACACACACACACAACCACAACCACAACCACACTCACTAAGAAAAGAAATAAGAATTAAGAATTAACTATTTCTATTTTTTCAATTCCTAAATAATCAGATAGTAAACCATCAATAAATCCTTTATTAATATCCATAGCTTCTTCATCATATGTTATTTTTATTGTTTTTGTTGCCATTTCAATCACCATTAATTATCTATACATAAACATCTATATAAACATTACTATAATTTTGCATTCAATCTAACATAAACATAAGACTCTAAACTCATTTCAGGAATTTCTAAATCCAATAGAGCATTTTTTAACCAATCATGCGTTAAAGTTTTTTTATCTAAATCTGGATAAGCATCCATAATTTCTTTAACCATTTTCATAACAACTTCTTTTCTAGTCTTTGCATTTCTTAAATTAAGTTTCATCTTAAGCTCCTCTATATCATGGGGCATAATCTTCATTTTAGTCTTAAAATATTTGAAAAGTTTTTTTGCATCATGATAGCGAAGAGTAAACTTAATAGGCTTATGAAAAAGAGAAATCAAAGCATAATGAAAATCTCCTTTATAATCCTTCAGGTTTTTGTCAAGAATAGGACGGTCAAAACAGTAAATATATCTATCCTCTAACTCTCTCCATCTCAGATCCAAAACATTTAGTTGACTAAGAGCTATCATGCTCATATTATTTTTTCTTGCCTGAAACATCAAATAAGAATTTAATTTGCTTAACAAATCCATACTATTCCTACAATCAAATTCGACATAAGCTTCATCTATTGCACAGATAGTTAATTCATCAGTTTCTCCTAACTCTAAAAGCTCAATAGTGTTAAATGTTTTTGTTTTAGGTGCATCAAAACTAAAATTTGTATATTTAGTAATATCATTTAACAATTTCTTATTCTTAAAAATACTGTAAGCAAAATATGTATTTTTACCACTACCGCCTTTTCCTCTAATACCAGTTAAAGGCATTAACTTAATCACCTCTGATTTTTACGCTGTCTTTTATGGGTTGGTTTATTTCCTGTTTTCAAACAAATATCTCTTCTTTTTCCTTTAGGCATCTTTTTCATCTCTATTATAGACAAATCAACTCTCCACAATTAGGACATTGTTTATATTCTCTGCACCACCTACATCCATAATTAGGGCAATAAACAAAATAAACCTTAGCCTTATCGTCCAAAGCATTAACATGCTTTAATCTGTTATTGCATTTAGGGCAAAACTTTGGAATAGATAAACTTATTCTTTTCTGGATTTGAACCATTATTCCTTCCCCATCCCCGTTAATTTCTGCAATAAACCCCTACTTTCCTTTTCTTGCTCCTTTATAGCCTTAAGAACATCAGCAACTTCTAGCCTAGATTTCCTTCCATAAGTAACCATATTAATCTTATATTTACCTATCCATTCTTGTAATAGTGTAGGGACTTTAACGAATTTATGCTTATGTTTTATTTTTCCTTTTCTATTTCTTTCCCCACCAAAATTTATTAAATAATTAAAAATTTTAATATCGCTAATTGTTTCGAGTGTAGTAAACTCCGAAGGCGCATTAATTTCGGTTTTTAAAGATATGTTTTCTGGACTAAAAAACTCATGCAAAATCTTATTAGCATCTATAATCTCAGTTTTTTGTAATTCGTCCAAATCAACTTCATAAGCCAATTTTAGCCACATCCAAATTGAATACCTAAAAGATAACCGACAAGCACTAAGCCACCATAAAGCATAATTTGTTTAATCCAATCTGTATTAGAAGTTTCCTGTTTTTCAGCTTTTTTAACAGCTTTAACTAATTGTTGAACCATTTTTTCTCCGAAAAGACCTTCAAGAAATTCCGTATTTAAACCCAATTCGGTTTTTTCAAAAGTTATATACTCTTTTGTGAATATATCAAAGAAAAGAAAAGTGTTTTTGCTTACAGAAAAAGTGTAAGGATTATCGGGAGGAATAGGGATAGTATGTTTTTTATTGCTAACCAATTCATCATTATCCTTATATTTTACTCTGTCGATTTCTATGTATCTTTTTCCAATTTTTTTTACCAAAATCAGAACATTCTTTTTGTTTCTTCCGAACATTTTATTTCTCTTTTCTCCTGTAGGTTATGACCATGACAAAACTAAACATTGCAATTATAATTGCGATAACTCCAAAAGCTAAATAATCTTCATTAAAGGTTTCTGTATTAGTTAAGCTGATTAAATTAAGTCTTTGGGTTTCGTAGCTTGCACCAACCCAAGCAGAAGAACGAGCAACATTAGAAACTCTAACTTCATCTTCTTTCAAATCAGCAAATAAAGTAACCCCCATCCTACTTCCAATATTTGGTAATTCATTATTAGTTTGAAAAACTTCGTTTGTATCTGAACCATCAATCCATATCAAAGACTGTATTTGCCCATTAACAAACAAACTGTGATAATTACCTAAAGAGTCTTGATTATCTTTATCAAAACGAAAAACAACATAATACCACCCTGAAGAAAACACATTAGCAACCCTAGCTCTAATTATTCCAGCAACCGCACGGTCAGCTTGGAAAACCCAATCAGTTTTACCATAAATATAACACTCAAATGCTGTATTTCTCTTTGAAAATAAAGTTTTATAAAAGTTAGCAGATGAACCAAAATCAGAATTATATATCCATCCTTCAATGGTTATATAGTCTGTCATATCAAAATTTGCCTCATTGGCTATCTCAATACTATCATCTGTTCCATCAAAATCCTGTGCATTTCCAATCTTGCCTGTCGTTTCTATCGGCTCGTTTGCAGCCTTCTTTGTTCCATCATTACTATTAACCGTAGAGTCCAAAATCGTTGATGTGGTTGCATCGTTCATGTGCTGAACCATAGCATAGTCAACCCAAACATCTGTCTTATTTTCTACACTTTCAGCATAAAAACATCCATAATACATATAAAAATAGGTATCGGAAATATTACTTATATAAGGAATCTTAACCCATAACCACGCTTCATCATTTACAGTATAATCTTCCTGTAATTCGTGACTTAGCAAATTATTTGAAGCATTATAGAATCTTAAATCAGATAAATTATCGTTTACTCTATCCCATTGGATATAAGAACTATTAAGGTAAACAAGAACAGGAAAATCATAAAGTTTTTCATCAATCAAACTAGAGTCTATAGCATAAATATTCCTGTATTGAAAACTTGAATCAACCCATTGAGTAGAATCCGCTTTAACAAAAGGAATAAGACTTAAAGATAGAATTGTCAGTAAAATTAATGTTTTGGTTTTCATCTTTTCAAATCCAACCCATTAACCAAAATTCCCAATGCGCAGAAAATCAAAAAGAAAACTGAAGTTAAAGGATTCATGGGAATAACAGAACTAGACATAGGAAAGAAATCTATTATTCCAACATAGATGAAAAATACCATAACAGGAAAAGCAAGAATGGGAACAGGTCTATAAATTAGAATTAAATCAATAAAAAGAAAAAGGATAAAAATCATAAATATCCCTATATCCATTTTTATTCACTTCCGCTTCCCATTCTTCCGAATACACCTAAGCTGTAAATGAACGTTATTATAAACCAAAACAAAGCACCAAAACTAGGAATAGAAACTATCGAACTATAGCTTAAAACGGAAAAGATACTCCATAAACCATAAAATATTATTCCATTCCATATTATTTTAACTGAAAAAGAACTTAATCCAGAACCAAAAACTTGTAATCCAATTAGACCTAAAGCTATTGCACCAATAATAACAATAACTAATCCAGTAGTCATATCAAAGCCTAAATCTAAACTTCCCTGTTCTAACTCAAGTTCTGACTCTTCTTCATTTAATGTTTGATTTCCGATAAGATTTTGGTATTGAACATCATCACTGTCAAAAGTTGCACTGTCACTATAATAAAGCTGAGTAAAAAGGCTTATAACAATTAAAATAAGTAATGGATAAATAAGAAGGTCATTACTGTTCATTTTATCCTTTTCCTTTCAACATACCGATAATTATCATAATGTCGGTGATTATAACAACTAACATAAACCATAAACTAACTAAATTAATAGCTACTGAAATAGCCGCCATTAATGTTTCTGCACCCATAAATGTAACTAACATTAAAACTGGATTAAAACTAAATTGACCGCCCATATAAACAGTCATAGCAAGAGGAATAGCCAAAAGAAAAATTGCATATATGAACCAATCAGTTAAGAAATCACCCGTAACTATCCCACCCGCACCAGAATCACTTCCAGCCAAATATTCAACAAAAACTTCAATATAATCTATTCTACCATCAGAAGAAACTATGTCAGCACTTGACCACCAAACTTCTAAACCATCAGTAAACCAATCATAATTTGTAATAGTAATATAACTTGCATAATCTGTAAAACTAGAGTTTTCATATCCTGCTCCCCAATAATTCCCCTCATCTATCATATATTGTTTATCGTTAAAAGCTGGACGAGCAACTAAAAAATCGTCACCACTTGAGTCTTCATCACGAGCATTAAAAACAATTATACATTGAATTAATGTTCCAACAGGATAAGAAGTTGATTCCATAACTAAACCGCCAACTAAACCATAATCGGCGGGAGTGTCTAAATAAAGACCGCTAGTATCTCCGTCAATAGTGTTAACATAAGGGAAGTCCCCTATCATCTGAAAACCTGTAAAATCAAAATCAGCGGTAACGGTTACAACATGTAATGTTTCGCTTATTGTTCCAGCACAATAACCAGTATTAATGAAAGGAATACTGATTCCAAGAATCAATGTAATAATAACCATTAAAGAGAATATGGTTATCGGTTTCTTGTGCTTCATGATTCTATTCCAATACTTAACTCTCAGGGTAGCTTATAAAGGTTTCTATTAATGATTCGTTTTAAGTGAATAGATAATTCATTTTTGCATTTTTTATACATTAAATGTTAAATACAATACAAAAATTCATAGTTACTATATAGGCATAGTAAATAACCATATTAAAGATATAAACAATAAGAAGGGAAAGAACTATTCTTTTCTTTATCCTTTCACTTAATGAAACAAATATTTTATATAATCCAAGAGAAACAATACAACCACTAATTATTTTTATTATAGAGAATGAAGGAAAACCAATATTATTAATAATACTGATAGCTATAACATTCGATTCTTTTTCTATTCCAGCGTAATAAGTAGAAACAACATCTAAAACATTAAGAACAACAAATATTATAAGAAGTATCTTAGCTATTTTTTTTAGCATTTTTCTTCTCCTTAACTTTTATTTTATAATCAACCATTGGAAATAAACCTTTCTTAATACAATTTCCTATTTGTTCTTTTGTTCCTTTTCTACACATTGAAATAACATTTTTCTTCATATTGACTCCAATTTCCATAAATTTCTCCCTCTTCCCATTGAGCATTCTCAAAACCGCCATATTCTATATAATTTGAATAGGCAATAAAACTTGAGTTTTGTAACCAATTATAAAAAGAATCAGCATTTACTTTTACAGTTAAAACTAATCCAGAAACTAAAATTAAAACAAAAAAAAAGAGAGAAAATTAGAGGTTTTGTTTTGCTTTTCAAACTACAGCCCCGCCCTATCTTTTAGAGAACTAGGCAAGAAACTTAGAATCGCACCGGCCGCCACGGCAATGGCTACAACCGTAGTTACTAGGGTAGCTACGGCAGAGTCAATTCCTGTCACGTTTGCATCAAAGAGTTCAACAAGCGCGGGTATGGCAACGTATGCGAAGAAATAGATGCCTAGAGAGATTCCGAAGATGTATCCTGCTATGTCTTTTCCATCCATCCTGAATCACCACTATTTAACAGATTCTTTTGTTTCTTTACGCTTAAAAACCTTTTTGTTGAAAGAAATTATAGTAATAAAAAAACAATATCCAGCAAATAAAGAATAACCTAAAGTAGAATCCATAAAAAAACCATTAAGAAAAGCACATAAAAGAAGAGTAAAAGAAGCAAGATAAACTACCCTGTAAAACTGTTTTTCGTTTTTAACCCAATTTTCTTTTTTCATATAATCAACAACAAATTATTTATTGAAGGTAACCCTAATATAAAAAACCAATTAATAAAAATTATTTTTTTAAGTTTAGGATAGTAATTAAAAATAAATTTATCTGTAATAACCCATAAAACACAAGCAACAAAACCATATAATAAAGGAAAAGCATTAATATTTAACTCTATTAAACTAAAAAAGTTTATCCCGATAATCGTTGTTATCATATCAAATAAGCTAACAGAAATAAAGATTATATAAACTAAAAAATTACTTTTCATTTTTATTTACCACAAAAATAGTTATATCGTTTAAAGATGGAATCCTCTTATATTTTACTGGATATAGGAACCCTTCAATTATTGTTTTTGGCTTCTTGTTCGCCATCTATTTTTCACACTCAAATCTTTTAGTATTCTTGCTACCTGTCTTTTTCTTTTCAGGTCTATAACAAGTTCGCCATCATGCATGCAATCTAAACAAATATTAAGTTTAACTTCTAATCCGTCATAATAAACAAATTTGCATGGATAAACAGCTTTTACGTTATCTCCACAACATTCACAAAAAAGAGGATTCATTATTTACCACCCTAAAGTTTTAAGATATTCATAAACTTTTTCTGCTATCCATTGACTAGGATAAGATAATTCTTCATATAGTATTATACATTCTAACAATTTGTTCATTCATTATCACTACTATTATCTATGTTATCCAGTAATTTAAATATTTCCTTTTTGTTGTTCTTCATTAATACAACATCAATCTGTTTTTCACATCTATCTTTTAGATAAATAAAATAGGCTAATCTTTCAGCTTTTGTTCTGTCATTTACAGCATTAAAAATTAGTTCTTCAAAATATTTTATCGTAGAAAAAAAGAAGTTAGGTTTATAAAGCTGTTTCTTCAACTTTACAACCTCATTACATATACGATAACTTTTTCGGTTTCTTGGTCGGTTCTCTGCGTCACTTTCAGAACCTTTTCTTTTGCGTCTCCGTTATAGTTTTTTACTTGAATTCTGATATTTGGTGCTGAACCATAAGTTTCTGTGTCCATAGCAAGAACTTTGCCTTCAGGTATTTTGTCGAATAGTTTATTCCAGTTTCTTCCTATTGCGCCACGCATCAATCGGGGAACATCTTCGGGTTCAAGAAAAACCAACTCGTTCTCTTCACTCATACTATCACCACCTATACATTCAATCCTTATCTTATTCACTAGAAAATAAGTATTTCTTCTATATAATGTTTTCTATCTATAGAAGTGATATGTTTTAGCCTTCAATAAATTCTTCAAGTTTATCCGTCACCTTATATTTGCACATTCTAAATTTTTCTTCATGGGTTAATGCTTTTGGTAATCTCCAATTATCAAACTTCATTGGATTATTACAATAATAAATCAATTCTTTTCCTGTAACTGTGTAATCGCTTCTAGGAAATGGAGAATAAGAGTAATCCGCTATCTTTTTTGTTAGGTAAACGCAAACTTTTCCTTTTTCGCAAATCGGTTCAATCATTTTTTTAATACACCTTTTAAAATATAAAATCTATAATAAGGGTAACCGAAAAAAACTTGAGGATATTTCTCTTTCAGCATAATATCAAAACCTCTTAATGGAGAAAACAAAAATCTTGATAAACATTCTTTTAAACCAAAGTTTTCTTTATAAGTATCTGTTTTTAATTTTTTATAAAGTTGTTTTGAACGATTCCTTAAATTTGTTATATTATGGATAGAAACTATATTTTTATTTATTAACCATTCATAACCATTTTTTATTACTTTATCTTGTAATGCTCTATCTGCACTATAATTATATTTCTCAGAAAAACCACCTAATTTTTTTATAATTTTTGTTTTATATAAATTATTATCAATGCTAGAATATCGTAAATCTCTTTTTAAACTGTATTTTTCTATAATGTTTAATGTTTTATTTAATGAAATTCTTACACCTTGAGAAACTGCAACATTTTTGGGTTTAATCGTATTTTTTATTTTTTTAAACCAATTTTTACATAAAATAATATCATGTTCAAAACTTGCGAAAACATCAGTTTCAACTAAACTTAATCCTAAATTTGCTTGTGTTCCTATTCCTTTTTTTGAAGTAATAACATCCCATCCATAACCTAAAGCTATAAGAATAGTTTTATCATTACTTCCGCCGTCAATGATATATTTTTTGTTGATATATTTTTCAGGTATAGCCTTTTTTATAGATTCAAGCGTCAGAACTAAAGTTTTTTCGCTATTTAATGTCCACATCAATAAATCAATTTTCATTTTTTTAACATCTCAATAGTTAATTCATGCGGTATAAAATTTATTAATGGATAATTTATAAATTCTGAATATTCTCCTTTTATCATAACACAATTTAATTTTTTACTGTTAATAGTAAACCATTTTTTAGAAAAATAATGTAAATGAACCTTAATTTTTTTTCTAGTTATAAACTGAGTAAATTTATCTCCTAGCCTATGTGGACATTTAATTAAAATTCTACATTTAGACACTCTTACAAGTTCTTTCATAAATAAAAAAGGATTATTAACATGCTCTATTGTGTGACTGCTATAAACCAACTTAAAACAGTTATCTTTAAAAGGCAAATATTGACCATCAGCTTTAACAAAATTCTTTAATTTTTTAGGGTTTATAATTTGTGATGAATGGATATTTTTTCCTATAAACAAATCAGTATTTATATCGCAATAAGAAAAACTTCCACATCCAACATTTAAAATCATTTTATCTTTATTTTCTCCTTTTTGTCGAATAAGATGTTTCTTGCGTATTCGGGACGGTTCATATCATAAGCAAAGTGTTTATCGTCGTCATAGCACATTCTGCAAATATCGCAATCTATTGAGCAAAAAAGTTCTACATGAAAACCTTTAAATGAGCTAGGATTAATTTTTAAATCAAAAAGAAAAGGACATTCAGATATTTTGTTTATCATATGCTCTAAATATTCGTCATCTTTTGGTTTGAATCTTGAATATTTAGAGGTTAAGTCTATATCAAGAACTTTTCTAAACGTCAACATCATTTAAGCCTCTAGCTGTTTTTCTCCATTCAAACATACTGTTTTTAACATAATTTTTTCTTTTTCCATAATAATCTTTAGTTTTTTCGTAAGTCACTATATCCCACCACTTTCCGAATCTATATCGCTACCTTTTTCTTCTACGGCAAAGAACCATCTACCATTTAAATTATCTGGATTTGTAACGTTTATTTTTTTTGGTTTTTCAGTTCCTAAAACTTGGTCACTTGCATATTGAAAGCTTTTTAATTTATTTCCCACCATTTTAAGGAATTGTTTTTTCATGCTCCTCATTGCACTATAAACTTCATTTTTATCATAGCTGAAAATATTTAATCTGAAACCTAAATAGTGACGATTAAAAGGAGTTGAATGTAAGGGGACACTAGAGATTATTAGCGAACCTCTATATATCTGTCCAACTTTTAAAGCTCTCTTTTTCCATTTTTTTGGAGCTATACCTTTTCTATATTTTCTTGGAACACTTTTTTCTCTTTTTTCTTTAGATACAGTTGTTTCTTTTATGCTTCTTATTTCAGCTAAAAGTTTTTTTCTTCTTACTCCTAACCCTTGACTTTGAAGAAATTTTTGTATTTTATTTGCTGACATACCAACGCTTACGCAATCTTCTATCATGCGATATTGTTTAGTTTTCTTACTCAATATTCTAGGCATTTTTTATCACCTTTTGAGTTTTAAACAGGTAAATATACCAAAAGAAACCTAACATTGAAGCAAGAAAAGAACCTTCAAGAAAAGAAATTAAATCTGTAGAATAATCACTAACTATAAAATCTGATAAATAATATGCAATTAAAGATAACAATACAGGAACAATAACTATAACAACTAAAGCTAAACATGCAAAAATAGCTTTACCTAACCATTTTAATTTTTCTTTAATCATTTACTTTTTTCTCCTTTTTCTTTTTGTCGTAGTATTCTCTCATGCATTCTTCATTGCAGTATTTTTGGTTTTTCTTTAATTTTTTTCCGCAATTTGGACACTTAGTTTTATCTTCTTTTTTTGGTTCAACGGGTTCTTTTTCTTTTTCGTTTTCTATATCGGTTAATTCTTTCATTATTTGTTCGGGTTCGGAAGGAATAACAGAACCATCTAAAGCCTTATCTCCAAACCATTCATAAAAATAAACATTGCTTTTTACTGCAAGTTTTATTACTCCTAATTCGATTAATCCTTCGAGATAGTTTTCTTTTATATATCTTCTTTGCATGCCAAGAACTAGAGGTGCAACCCTCATAATAAAATCGAATCTTTTTCCACTGTTTATTTTGAGTAATGTTAAAAGTTTTCCTAGGTGTTCGCCTCTAACGTTTCCTTCTATTTGAGAGACTCCAAAAAATTCAAGTATCCTTTTTTCTTCACTCATTTTTCTTTATTCCAAGTTTTTTTGTTTAATTGTTCTTCACTAGAAATAAATTTAAGTCCGTCTGATGCTACAAGAACACCATAAGCGAAGTGGTCTATGTGTAAAGCATCCTCAACTTTTTTACTGATTTTCACAGTAACCGATTTTTTTTCTTCACTCAATTCTTGTAGTCTCCATTAAAGACTTTTTCTAAACCCTTTGAAATCAAATAAAACATTATTCCAACTGAAATAAGCTTTATTGAAGGTTCTAACTCTATAACAATATTTAATAATTCACTCAATTTAATAACACCTTTAAAAGTTTACATTGTGTATTTTTATCTTGAAAACTAACATCACAATATTCCCTTATAGGGCAATCATTACAATAAATTTTTTTATCAATTCTCATTTTAATTCCCCGAAAGAACCTCATAGTATTCGTTAAGATATTTTTTCATTTCAATTTCATGATTAACATGAATAAAATTTAAAAATTCTACAAGATTTTCTTTAATCCATCCCTCAAAACTTTCATTGAAACCATCCAATTCAAAATTAGATATTTTAATCGTTTCTTGTTTGCTCATTTAAGTATAACTCCTAAAAGATATCCAGTAGCTAAAATCAGTATTAACTGATAAACTTTAACCGTTATTTCTTGTTTAAGAAAATCGGTTAAGGTTGTTTTTTCTTCTTTAAAATTGGATAGTTTATTTTTCTGATTCATTATTTTCACCATTATATTTTAATTCTAAACATGCGATACTATAATATTCATCAAATAGTTTAAAACTCATATATTTAGCAAACTTGGCTAATATTTCAATGTAATTTAAACCGTTAGAAATATTAACTTTTATAGATTCAATAATGTTAATTCTTCTCTTTATCAAAACATTTTCTATATTCGGTATTTCAGAAGGATTAATATATTTTTTATTCATTATTTTTCAATCCATACGTGACCGCATTTTTTGCATTTATATCTTTGCTTTTTTTCTCCGTTGTAATACTCAAAACCATACTTCCAAACATCTAAACTTTGACATTCAGATTTTGGACATTTAATCATTATTTGCATATTCCCTAATATTCTCCTTTAGGAAAAGATATACCTCTTGCGATAACCTGTAATGAACACGCTTTTTGTATCGGAAGCCATAAAGCACATTCATAAGTTATACAATAAGATTCTTCTATCGTTGAGTTTGTTTCTAAAACAAACCTAAAAGGACACCTAATTTTTAATTTATTTTTTTGAGGTTTTTTTGGTGTGTAACCCATTTTTTTCACTTCCATAAACAAAAAAAGGGAAAGAGGTTATGAGATAACCTCTATTTCTCGTTGTTTGTTTCGCCAAGTTTTGACCCGTATCTTGTGGTTTAACCAGTTGTCTGTATCATAGCCAGCGTTATCGTCTTTGAGAAAAACATTGAAAGCGTCTACGAATGCACCAAGTTTTGAATTTGACGGTATAGTATCTGATAACCATAACATGGTTGCATATTCGTTTTCGTCATTAGAATTTGTTGATTTTAATGTTACTTTTATGGCTTTATAGCCTAATTTCTCAGTTGTAATCTCTTTTGCTGTTTGAATAATATATGTCCCCGATTCTGTAATGTCCATCTGTGGTTCTGAAAGTTTTGTTTTTATTATTGGCATTTTCTTGTTTTTTCCTTTTTTGTTTGTTTAAGCACCTTCACAAGAACTTATGGGTGTATGCATTATGGTTTTCGATATCTCAGCTCCTGTGAAGGTGCATCCTACCTTTTACACCTACCTACTTATAAGGTTTTTTCCAGAACCGACAATAGGCATTTTTATTCTTTTAAATAGACAGAAACCATAATTATTATCTTAAATTTAAGCAGTAATGTTTATATAGGTGTTTATGTATAGGTATGTAATGGTGATTGAAATGAAAAAAACAGTTAGAATTGATATAGAATATGACACCGAAGAATTAGGAATACAAAATGTTATTACTAACATAGAATCAATTAATTGTAAAGTTATAAGATTCACATGGGTTTAGTTCTTTTTCTTTTTGTCGTGTTAGCGTGTTAGCGTGTGTGTGTGAGTGTGAGTGTGAGAGAGAGAGTGAGAGAGAGTGAGTGAAAGAATGTGTG
>Ga0315546_1001901_pt1 | contig 12624 bp, 9 predicted proteins | sample SalMarSW160170MG_FD_203833 | JGI IMG/M metagenome (GOLD analysis project Ga0315546, IMG submission 203833) | Salt marsh sediment microbial communities from the Plum Island Ecosystem LTER, Massachusetts, United States - Salt Marsh Sediment SW1601-170 ... | reverse complement strand
GCCTGATCACGGTTCTCTGCATACTCATCCTCTGCAAGGGGGGAAAGCCATGTTATGGTATCGGTATCTGGAAGATTGAGTTGGGTCCTGATGTGGGAGTTGAGCAGATCAGGCTTTTCGTTAACGAGCTTCTGGATCCATTTCTGGCTTCCCTTTACCTGAGGGCCTTGTGGAATGCGCGGCATGTTTCATTACCGAATAATTTACACATGTGAAATTTCAGGATTCAACTTTGCCCAATTAGATTTGGTTGCCTTGCGCCTTAAGCCCTGCGCCTCAGGTCAATCCTGCTTCAGCAGGATTACGTATGCAAACCAATCATTATCCGTGACGCCGACAAAAGCTTTCATTTAGCCTTCCCTAAAACGCTTAATGATCTAAGAAGTGTCAAATAAATCCTTTACTCGTTCCCAATACTTATTTACTTATGCCTGGCCCCATTTATTACTCAATCTTATAGTATTTTTGAAATTTGGCATGATTTGGCGGTTTCACAGCGCATATTTACTATTAGATGTCTTAAAAAACCTTGACTTATTTGCTCCTTTTAGTATGATCTCCTTGGATATTCAATGACCTACTGGACAAAATATCAAAAAAAGGATTTGTTAACTTTCTCCGTGTTTGGTAAGCGCCGGACCGCATTATCGGGCCTCATAGGTGGAATACCGTCATGATGGATGATCGATGGATATCGGTTGAAGAGATCGCAGCCTATTTGGGTGTCAAAAAGGACACCATTTATAAATGGATCGATCGAAGGAACATGCCTGCCCACAAGGTTGGAAGACTATGGAAATTCCGAAAGGAAGAGGTTGACCATTGGATCCATAGCGGAGGGGCCGGTGGAAATAAAAACGAAAGGAATTAATCTGGGCGGGATGAACAATGATATCAAATGTGGTAGTAAATGCTTAACCTGAATCTCAGAGATGAGTTTTGGCCGCGCGTGCCAATAGATAAGGAGCCCGTTCATGCCTGACCATAACTATTTTGCCAACCTAATCTGGCAGATTGCCGATTTGCTGCGCGGGCCTTACCGGCCGCCGCAATATGAGCGCGTGATGCTGCCCATGACCGTGCTCAGGCGTTTCGATTGCGTGCTGGCCCCCACCAAGGCCAAGGTTTTGGCCGAGCACGACCGGTGGTCGGAAAAGCTCAGGGACGAAGCCCTGGACGCCAAGCTTAATCTGGCTGCCGGCCAGAGGTTTCACAACCATTCGCCCCTTGATTTCGAGAAGCTCAAGGGTGATCCGGATCACATAGCCCAGCACTTGGTCAGCTACATCAAGGGGTTTTCGTCCGGCGTACGTCGCATCTTTGAGTATTTCGAGTTTGAAAACGAAATCGAGAAGATGCGCGAGGCCAATATCCTCTATCTTGTGGTTTCCAAGTTCTGCGATGTGGATCTGCACCCCGACCGGGTGCCTAACGAACAGATGGGGCTCATCTTTGAAAACCTCATCCGGCGCTTCAACGAACTGGCCAACGAGACCGCGGGCGATCATTTCACCCCGCGTGAAGTGATTCGGCTGATGGTGAGCATCCTTTTTATCCACGACGACCAACTGCTCGCCACCCCCGGCACGGTGCGCAAGCTCCTCGACCCGGCGTGCGGCACCGGCGGCATGCTGGCCGAGGCCCAGAACTACCTGCGCGAGCACCACAATGCGGCGCGGCTGTTTGTGTACGGGCAGGATTACAACAAGCGCGCTTTTGCCACCGCGGCTTCTGACATGCTGATGAAGCAGGTGGACCACAACGGCGGCGAGGACAACATCCGTTTCGGGGACAGCTTCACTGACGATCAGTTTGCAGGCGACACCTTTGACTACTTTCTCACCAACCCGCCTTTTGGCGTTGACTGGAAAAAACAGCAAAAGGAGATTAAACGGGAGCATGAAAAGATCGGTTTCGCGGGCCGATTCGGCCCGGGCCTGCCACGTGTCAACGATGGGTCCCTTCTCTTTCTGCTGCACATGCTCGACAAGTTTGAGTCAGTGCGCCCGGTTGAACACAAGCACGGCTCGCGGTTGGCCATCGTCTTTTCCGGCTCGCCCCTTTTTTCCGGCGGCGCCGGCTCGGGAGAGAGCAACATCCGCAAATGGATCATCGAAAAAGACTGGCTCGAGGCCGTCATCGCCCTGCCCGAGCAGATGTTCTACAACACCGGCATCGGCACCTATGTGTGGATTGTCACCAACCGCAAGGAAAAGCGCCGCAAGGGCAAGATCCAGCTTCTGGACGCACGCGGGTTCTGGAACGCCGGCGGCAGCGCAGAGAGCAAGCGCAGCCTGGGCGACAAACGCCGCCACATCGCGGCAGGCCAGATCGAGAAGATCGTGAGGCTTTACGGACGGTTTGAAGATGGGGAACAATCCAAGATCTTCGACAACGCCGACTTCGGCTATACCCGTGTCACGGTGGAGCGCCCTTTAAGGCTTCGCTATCAGATGACCACAGAAGATAAGGCCCGCTTCCTGGACGCCTGCCCGCACCTGCTTGACGATGTGCAGGCCATTGACGGGACCATAGGCCGCGAGCTCTTGACCGACTGGAACGCGGCCTGGAAGCGCATCAAGGGTCTCCTGCACCAGCGGGGCGCCAGGTGGAAAAAAGCCGAAGAGAAGCTCTTTTGCGATGTCTTCACCCAAAAAGACCTCGAGGCCGAGCCGGTGAAGGCAAGCGGCCGGGGTAAGGGCTTTGAGCAGGATTCCGCACTGCGCGATTTCGAAAACGTGCCACTCAAGGAGGATATCGAGGGATATTTCGAGCGTGAGGTGCGACCCCATGTGCCCGATGCCTGGATGGACCGCAGCAAGGACAAGGTGGGCTACGAGATCAACTTCAACCGCCACTTTTACAAGTACACCCCGCCCCGGCCCCTGGAGGAGATCGACGCGGATTTGAAGAAGGCGGAGGAGGAGATATTGCGGTTGCTGCGGGAGGTGACAGAGTGAGAAATAAGCACACAAACGAAACTGACCAATCGTTCCGAAGCGTTCGGCTGAAATGGATCCTCCAAGGCTTGGAGAGTGGTCGTCGAGAAAAAGGCAATACTGAAGAACTTCAAGATGGTATTTTTAGTGTGGGCGGTGAGCATATTAGTTGGGGTGGGGGATGGAATCTCGATAATCCCCGTTATATAACGCGAGAATTCTACTTAAATATGTCCACAGGGAAGATCAGGCCAAAAGACATTTTGCTTGTAAAGGATGGTGCCACAATTGGAAAGGCAGCAATAGCCAGTCCTATCCCCATGGGTGAGGCTGCTGTAAACGAGCATGTCTTTATACTCAGAGTGACTGATGCAAATGATCCTAGATATTACTTTTATGTTGTACAATCACCACTTTTTCAAGAACATATATGGCTTGAAGTAAAGGGATCCGCACAGCCAGGACTTAATTCAGAGTTTAGAGGAAAGGTTTACGTACCAAATCCGGACAAACTGATTCAAAAATTTATTGTCGACTACCTGGATCATGAGTTGAAACAGATCGACGACTTGATCACGGCTAAGGAGCGCTTGCTCGTACTGCTGGCTGAAAAGCGCCAAGCACTCATCACCCGCGCCGTCACCCGTGGTCTAGAGCCAGGTGTTCCGTTGCGTGATTCTGGTATGCCGTGGCTCGGCGAAATTCCAGTTCATTGGGATCTAAATCTCGCTAAATTTTTGTTCTACCAAGCATCTCTGCCTGTAAGAGATATTGATGAAATAGTTACTTGTTTTCGTGATGGCCAGGTGACCTTGCGCAGCAATAGAAGAGAAGAAGGATTCACAAATGCCGACCTTGAAGTTGGGTATCAAGGCATCCGGGTTGGTCAACTTGTTCTTCATTCTATGGATGCGTTTGCGGGTGCAATAGGTGTATCAGATTCAGACGGCAAATGTTCGCCTGAATATATTATATGCAATCCAGTTTCAAGCAATACAAACAATTTCTATTACGCTTTTTTATTACGAACTATGGCACTAGCAGGATTCATTCAAGCTAGTTGCCCTGCTGTTCGAGAGCGCGCACCTCGAATTCGTTTTTCCAACTTTGGTGAAATGCACCTGCCATTGCCGCCACCAAACGAACAGAATGAAATCGCAGAATATATTAAAAGCAAAACATCCAAAAGCGACAAGCTCAGCGTTGCCACAGAGCGCACTATTGCACTTCTCAAAGAACGCCGCGCCGCCATCATCGCCGCGGCGGTGACCGGGCAGATCGACGTGGGAGGCACCGCATGATTGTCACCCGTCTCAAAATTGCCAACCTGCGTGCCATGGAGGCAGCCGAATTCAGCTTCCAGCCGGGCTTTAATCTCATCGTGGGTGTCAACGGCGTCGGCAAGACCAGTGTGCTCGATGCGCTTGGGGTCTGCCTTTCGGCGGTGATCAAACAGGGCAACAAGCTGCGAACCCGGGTTGAGGCATTCGGATCTGACGACATTCGCGCAGGCGCCGAGTCGCTGACCATCGAATGTGGTATCCGATGTGATGAAACGGACTATACCTACCTTGTCCACAAGCCCCGCGAAACCAGCACACCCCAGAAGAAGAAAGCGGGCATGCCCCGCGAGCAGGTTTATGACACACCGGAACGAAATGAATTTCTCGGCAAAGCGCCCGCCCCGGCATCGGGAAAGGAGCCCGGCGGTCGCCCCCTGGCCGTGCTGTTTTCGACCAATCGCGCTGTGCCCTCCGAGCGTGCGCCGGGCAAGGGAGTGGCCGCCGGAGGCGTGGCCGCGGCTTTCGCCGATGCGTTCGCCCATCGGGAGCTAAGGCTCGGTGAGTTTGCCGACTGGATGCGCGTCCAGGAGTCACTGCGCAAGGAGCATCTTGCCGCAGAGCGCGTGCTTGCGGCTTTTGAAAATGCCGTGGCGCGATTCCTGCCGGATTACGCCAATCTGAGGCTGGATGGGGATGAACGGCGCCAGCTTTGGATTGACCGGGGGAAGACTGCCATGCCGGTTCGGCAGCTTTCCGACGGCGAGCGTGGAATCCTTGCCCTGGTGCTGGATCTGACACGCCGGTTGGCCCAGGCCAATCCCCTTCTCGATGATCCGGCAGCCAAAGCCGAGGCGATTGTGTTGATCGATGAGATCGACCTGCACCTGCACCCCAAATGGCAACGCCAGATCGTCCACAACCTGCATACGGCTTTTCCGTGCTGCCAGTTCATCACGACGACCCACTCACCCCAGGTCATCGGAGAAGTTGAGCACGAACGGATCCATATCATGGCGGACGGTCAGGTCTATTCGCCTTCCCACTCATATGGGGTCGATTCCAGCCGGGTGCTGGAAGAGATCATGGACTCTGACCCGCGGGCGAAGGAGGTAAAGGATCTGCTTTCGGCAATCTCGCAAGTCATCGGAAAACAACAGTTCGACCGCGGTCGGGAGCTGCTCACGCAGCTCGTTGATCGCCTCGGAGAAACCGATCCGGAAGTGACTCGGATCAGAACCCTCCTTGATTTTGTGGAGGGAAAAAAATGAGGGCCATCACCAAAGGCGCCGAACCGCCAAGCCTGACCGCGCACCGCCAAACGCCCCACTGCGACTACGACAATTACGCAGACAAGGCAGCCTTGCGGCACGCCCTCGTGAGCGAGCAGCGCGGTATCTGCTGCTATTGTATGGGTCGGATTCGAAACGGTCCTACCAGCATGAAAATCGAGCACTGGCAATGCCGACATTGGTACCAAGACAAGCAGCTCAACTATAGCAACCTGTTGGGCGCTTGCCTGGGAGGAAACGGCCAGCCGCCCCATCTCCAGCACTGTGACACAAGGAAAGGGGATCAGGATCTCAAATGGAATCCGGCCGATCCGAGTCATTCTATCGAAAGTCGCCTGCGCTATGAACCGGATGGAAGCATTCGATCCAATGATGATGAGTTCGACAGGCAGCTTGATCAGGTACTGAACCTTAACCTTGCTTTCCTGAAGAACAACCGTAAAGGGGTTCTTGACGCCGTGCTAAGTTGGTGGAGGCATGAAAAGGCGAGACTTCGAGGCCCAGTTCCGCGGTCGCGGTATGAAGCTGAGCGCAATCGGCGTATCGGCGGTGTGGGAGAACTCCAGCCATTCTCCCAGGTGGTGGTCTGGTGGATAGAGCAACGATTAGCGAGGATGTAGCCATGAACGGTAAACGCCTTTCGGGAACCGACTTCGAGACGGCCATTGAATGCCATTTTTTACAAAATGGTTTTGTTTACCTGGCCAGCGAGGGATTAGACTGCGAACTCACGATCTTTTTCGAAACGGTGCTTGCTTTCATCCGAAACACCAGTCTGAGCATTAGGCCAAACTTGACAAACTACGCAACGCGACAGAACATACGATTGGCCTTCTCCAAAAACGCTTCGCCGCGCTCATCGTCGTGGCGGTAACCGGACAGATCGACGTGGGAGGTGACCTATGATGCGCGTTTCCGTTCGCCCCGAGCTTTTACGCTGGGCCTGTGAACGCTCGGGATTCGATCCGTTTCGTCTTGAGGATCGCTTTCCGCAGCTTGCGGCCTGGGAGCGCGGAGAGAAGCAGCCCACCTTGAAACAGTTGGAATCATTTGCAAAAACAACGCATACGCCTATCGGGCATCTGTTTCTGCCGGAGCCCCCCGAAGAAGGGGTGCCGATTCCCGACTTTCGCACCCTTGCCGATGAGGCCATAGGGCCACCAAGCCCCGACCTTCTGGACACCCTTTACCTTTGCCAACAGCGTCAGGACTGGTACCGCGATTTTGTACTCTTTGAGGGCGGCAAGCCTCTGCCCTTTGTCGGATCGGTGAACGTAGGGGACGATGTGATACGGGTGGCTCGGCACATGCGGGAAGTTCTCAGCTTCGACCTTGAGCAGCGCCGGGCATTACCTAGCTGGACCGAAGCGCTGCGCCGTTTTATCGGGCAGGCCGATGCTGCTGGCGTGCTGGTCATGGTCAGCGGGGTGGTGGGTAGCAACAACCGGCGCAAATTGGATCCCAGCGAGTTTCGGGGCTTCGCTCTCGCCGATGGGCTGGCGCCGCTGGTGTTCATCAATGGCGCCGACACCAAGGCGGCTCAGATGTTCACCTTGGCCCACGAGCTGGCGCATATCTGGATCGGCCAATCGGCCCTTTCTGATGCCGGGGTTTCCTCTCTGCCGACACGGGAGACCGAGCGCTGGTGCAATAGGGTCGCGGCTGAGTTCCTCGTACCTATGGGGATATTCAAGGAGGAGTTTGATCACAACGCTGAGCTGCGGGATGAACTCGACCGGCTGGCAAAGCGTTTCAAAGTGAGCACGTTGGTGATTCTGCGCCGTATGCACGACGCTGGTGTGCTCAAGGCCAAAACCTACTGGGAAGCCTATGAACAGGAACTCCAATGGTTAAGGAAGGTCGCAAAAGGCAGTGGTGGAGATTTTTATCTCACGCTGGGGGCGCGCATCGGCAGGCGTTTCGCCCGTGCACTGGTCATCAGCACCATGGAGGGCAGGTCCTCCTTTACCGAGGCGTTACGCCTGCTCAGCTTCCGCAAGATGTCTACGTTTAACGAACTGGGGCGCAGCCTGGGGGTGGTCCTGTGATGACATACCTGCTGGATGCCAATGTGTTTATGGCGGCAAGCCGCCTCCATTACGGACTGGACTTTTGTCCCGCCTTCTGGGAATGGCTTATCGTGGCGAACAAGGACGGCCGCGTCTTCAGCATCGAGCGCGTTGCCAACGAGGTTCAGGCCGGAGACGATGCCTTGGCCGAGTGGGCGTCCAGTCGGGGGTCCGAGTTTTTCCTAAAACCGGACACAGCTCTCCAGTCAGCACTTGGAACCTTAGCGCGATGGGCCACGAGCCAACAATATGAACCAGCGGCGATCAGCACCTTTTTCCAGGTGGCTGACTATTATCTGGTGGCCCACGCCTTGGCTCACAAGCACGTGGTGGTAACCCACGAGGTTCCCGCAAGCTCAACCAAGCGGATAAAGATCCCTGATGCGTGTATCGGCGTCGGCGTCCGGCACATGAACCCGTTTGAGATGCTCCGGCGTGAGAGGGCGCGTTTCATCCTGGGGAGGTACCAGTGAAAACCACAAATGAAGCCGCCTTTGAAACGGTCATTGAAACCCATCTTCTCCAGAACGGATATGTTTCCGTGGCCCGCGAGGGCTTCGACCGCGAACGCGCAATCTTTCCGGAGACGGTTCTTGGCTTTATCCGCGACACCCAGCCTACGGAGTGGGCGAAGCTGGAGGCGTTGCACGGCCACCAAACCGGCGAGCAAATCCTGACGGACTTATGCAAATGGATGGACGCCAACGGGTCTCTTGCCACCTTGCGGCACGGCTTTAAGTGCTATGGCCGGACACTGCGAATCGCTTTTTTCAAGGCAGCTCACCAACTGAATCCGGAACTGGAGGCCTGCTACGCGACCAACCGGCTTGGGCTGACCCGGCAGCTTCATTACTCACCGAAATCGGGAAAATCGCTCGATGTGACATTGAGCTTGAATGGTATCCCTGTTGCCACCATAGAACTTAAAAATCCGCTCACCGGGCAGACCATGCAGGATGCCGTTGGCCAATACCGCCGCGATCGCGATCCGCGCGAGCCGATCTTCGAATTCAAGCGACGCACGCTGGTTCACTTTGCCGTGGATACCGAGGCCGTGCGCATGGCCACCCGTCTGGCTGGAAATGCGACCCACTTTTTGCCCTTTGACAAGGGTTGTGAGGGTGGCGGAGGAAATCCGCCCGATCCAAATGGGCGAACCTATCGCACCGCCTACCTGTGGGAGGAGGTGCTCCAGCGCGACAGCCTACTCGATATTTTTGCCCGCTTTATTCACCTGCAGATCGAGGAAAAACGTGATGACCAGGGTCGCAAGGTGAAGGTCGAAACCATGATCTTTCCGCGTTATCAGCAGCTCGACGCGGTGCGGCTGCTGGTGAGCACTTCCCGCACGGAAGGTGTGGGGCACAATTATCTGGTGGAACACTCTGCGGGGAGCGGCAAAAGCAACACAATCGGCTGGCTGGCGCACCGGCTGGCTTCGCTGCATGACGTAAAAAATCAGCGTATTTTTGACAGCGTGATCGTGGTTACCGACCGCGTGGTGCTCGACCAGCAGCTTCAGGACACGATCTATCAGTTCGAGCACAAATACGGGGTGGTCCAGAAAATCGACGAAAGCTCCCGGCAGCTGGCCGAGGCCCTGGAAAACGCGGTTCCCATCATCATTACCACCCTACAAAAGTTTCCCTTTGTGTCGAGGCAGTTGCTCAAAATGGCCGAGGAACGGGGAGAAAAAGGAACGGGAACACTGCCCACGCGGCATTGCGCGGTCATTGTGGACGAGGCCCACAGCTCCCAAAGCGGGGAGACGGCCACCGAACTTAAAGAGGTTCTTGGCGGTGAGGAGCTGGTTGAAAAAGCCAAGAAGCGGGCAGCCGAGGAGGACCACGAGGACTTAGACGCCCTTTTCCGCAGCATGGCCAAACGCGGTCGGCAGGCGAATCTGAGTTTCTTCGCCTTTACCGCGACGCCAAAACACAAGACGCTGGCGGTGTTTGGCCGCAAAGGCGCACCTATCCATCGCTACACCATGCGCCAGGCTATCGAGGAAGGCTTTATCCTCGATGTGCTCAAGCATTACACGACATATGCGACCTATTATAAGCTGCTCAAGGCCTGCGAGGATGATCCCAACGTGGAGCGCAAGAAGGCAGCCAAGGCCCTAGCGCGCTTCATGCGGCTTCACCCCCACAATATCGCGCAAAAGACCGAGGTAATGATCGAGCATTTCCAGGCTGTCACCCGGCACAAGATCGGCGGCCGGGCCAAGGCCATGGTAGTCACGGGCTCGCGTCTGGAGGCGGTGCGTTATAAGCAGAGCTTCGACCGCTACATCAAGGAAAAGGGTTACGCTATCAAGACATTGGTGGCCTTTTCAGGGGTCGTCCAGGACGACAAGCTGCCGGACGCGGTATACACCGAGGAAAAGATGAACCTTGGCATCCGCGAGAAGGAGCTGCCGGAAAAGTTCGCGACGCAGGAATACCAGGTGTTGCTGGTGGCCGAGAAGTACCAGACTGGCTTTGACCAGCCGCTTTTGCACACCATGTATGTGAATAAACGTTTAGCCGGCATCCAGGCCGTACAGACGCTCTCACGCCTCAACCGGATCCATCCGCTCAAGGAGGATACCTTTGTTCTCGATTTCGTCAATGATCGGAACGAGATCCGCGAGGCCTTCAAGACCTATTACGAAGGCGCGGAAATGGGCGAGGAAGTGGACCCGGCGCGCATGTACGTTATCAAAAGCGAGTTGGATGCATCCGGCATTTACCTTCACGAGGAAGTCGACCGTTTTTGCGCCGTGTACTTCAAGCCCAAGCAGCGCCAGAGCGCTCAGGACCACCAGGCCATGAACACTGCGCTCGATCCTGCAGTGTCGCGCTTTGCAGCGCTGCAAAAGGAACATGAAGAAGATGCCGAGCTGTGGCGAGGCAAAGTGCAGGCATTTCGCAACCTTTACAACTTCCTGAGCCAGATTATTCCCTACCAGGATTCGGATCTTGAACGCTTGTATGTGTTTTTGCGCCATCTGGCGGCTAAGCTGCCGCGGCGCAAGGACGGATCAGCTTACCAGTTCGACGACGAGGTGTGGCTGGAATACTACCGCCTGCAGAAGATCAGCGAAGGCTCGATCTCGCTCGGAGCGGGCAAGGGCCAACCGTTGGATGGACCCACGGAAGTTGGGTCTGGGTTGGCGCGCGAAGAGAAGGTGCCGCTCTCGCAGCTTATTGACATCGTGAACGAACGCTTCGGCACGGATTTCAACCAGGCTGACCAGCTATTCTTTGACCAGATCGTCGAAGCAGCGGTAACTGACGATGGCCTACGGCAAGCTGCCGCAGTGAATCCGGAAGACAAGTTCGAGCTGGTGTTTCGCAACATGCTCGAACAGTTATTTGTCGAGCGTATGGACCAGAACGAAGAAATCTTTGTTCGCTACATGAACAATCAATCTTTTAGGCAGGTGGTGAGCAATTGGATGGCTTTGGAAGCCTATCGGAAATTGCGGGCCGTGTCGTCTGCATTCGAGACTCCCCCCGTCAAGATAATTCCCTTGCGCCCGCGCGCCATCGAACCGAAGCCCGAGGAGCGCTACAAGACCTGCATACCCTTTGTCCCGCTCAAAGCAGCAGCCGGCGCCTTCAGCGATCCGCAGCACATCGAGGATGACAACTTTGAGTGGATCGAGATAAAATCGCGCCATCGACTGCACCCCGGGATGTTCGTCGCCCAGGTTGTCGGAAAATCCATGGAACCCGTGATACCGGATGGGTCATACTGTCTCTTCCGCGCTCCGGTGGGGGGCACCCGGCAGGGCAAGACGGTATTAGTCCAACTGCGAGACTACACCGACCTTGAGACCGGACAGCGATATACTGTCAAGCGCTACGAAAGCGAAAAGGTCAGGGACGGTGACTCCTGGCGCCATGCTCGGATTACCTTGAAGCCTATCAACCCTGATTTTGAACCTATTGTGCTGGTCAGTGCTGAGGAAGGCGAGTTGCAGGTGATTGCTGAACTCGTCGAGGTGCTGTGAGCTGAATTAAACAGCCAACCGAGTTCTGATTTTTAACAAAAATAGAAGGCTCCTATGGCAACTGTTAAAAAATTAGATCCTCTTATACTTGAAAAGTGGTCAAGCTCCGTTTAGCTCATGTTCTGTTTTCTTGCTTACCACCACCTGTTATTCAATGGGATGGGCATAAAAAAGCTCCACCAACACTAAGCCGGTGGAGCCTTTGGGATGTAACGTTGTTGGGAAAAATTTATTTATTTTTTCCTTCCAATTCCAACAGCCCTTTTTCCTGGTGAGCCTGTCCAGATCATAATTACGAGCAGTTCTGCCCCGGTGGAATAGTTATTGATTCCACCCCAGTACGATAGTTCCTACCTACGGGGCAAGCGGGGTAAACATTGCTGAGGGTATGCTCGCCATACTTGAGCAGCTTCTCCCGCGGCCGGTCATCCTCCGACCACTCACGTATCGGCAGGGGATAGTTCGATTCCTTTTTCATGACTATTCAGCCACTAAGACACAAAGATCCTATAACTGGTCGAGGGTCAAGTTTCTGTTTGGGTTTTGTTTCCCTTCTCGCCATATCCAGCCTTGGGCTCCTTGACCTCAAATCCGATTTTTCTTTTCGGTTTACTCTCAATGTCTAGTAGTTGCTTTATGGCATCAAATACAACCTTGAACTGACGGTCGTATTTCCCCTCCATGGCTTCGACTTCTCTCCCCAGGTCCTCATGGGTAGAGAGCATTTCCCTTAATTTGGTGAAAGCTCTCATGATCAGAATATTGACTTGAATCGCTCTCTCGCTGTTCAAAACACTGGAAAGCATGGCAACGCCTTGTTCGGTGAAGGCAAACGGAGGGTATTTGGAGTGCTGGCCCCGCTTTAAGGTCACATTTTGTGACCTTAAAGCCTTGTTTTCCTCTTCGGATAACTCAAACATAGAATCGTAAGGAAAACGGTTAATGTTTCGTCTTACTGCTTGCTTCAACACTTTCGTTTCCACTCCATAGAGTTCGGCAAGATCTCTATCAAGCATAACCCTGCTATCCCGGATGAGATAGATT
>Ga0315546_1001899_pt1 | contig 12631 bp, 10 predicted proteins | sample SalMarSW160170MG_FD_203833 | JGI IMG/M metagenome (GOLD analysis project Ga0315546, IMG submission 203833) | Salt marsh sediment microbial communities from the Plum Island Ecosystem LTER, Massachusetts, United States - Salt Marsh Sediment SW1601-170 ... | reverse complement strand
AGCAGTCTGCCGACTGCTTGGGCAGCCCTTTGCCCCTTCTCATCAAAAGAGCCAACACAGCCAACATAGAAGAGGAACTCTTGGCCGTTATAAGGCTCTATCCCCATACCTTCAGCCCACCGGCCCCGGTTCCCCCTCAGTTCCCGGTAGGGATTGCCGTAGGCTTCAATATTTTGGAAAAAGCGAGTTACCTTGGGAGTAACCAGTCCGCTGTTCACCACCTCTTCTCTAGCCGCTATTATTATATTGACAACATCTTTATTAAAGGAGAACTTGCAGCTCTGGACGCAGTTATTACAGGTGGTACAGGAGTAGAGTATTTTGCCCAGCGACTCGGACCATTCGATTTCCTTTTCCTCCCAAGCCCGTATGAGCCAGAGCAGGCCGCCCGGCGAGTAGCTCTTCAGGCGGAACCTGTTGTAGATGGGGCAGTTAAACTCCGAATAGTCTAGGGTTAGCTGGCAGTACCCGCAGCCAAAACATCTATGGATTACATTTTTATAATCTTCCAGGGAAATTTAGCTCACCTCCCAGTTTCCCGGATTCATGATGCCGTTCGGGTCCAGCATCTTCTTTATTTTGTCTATCAACTGACGCGTGCCAGCGTCCATTCTCTCTAGGATCAGCTTCTGTGCCGGCAGTTCCGGTTTCCAGACCACTCCACCCAGCTCCAATGTCAGGCGGTTGGTCTCATCCAAGGCACCTCTGGCCCTATCGGCCTCCTCTGCGATAGCCCGATTGAAGGGGTAGGAGTAGGCAAGCATAATGCTGTGGCCGTTGGGAAGGAGCTGTATTCCCAGTTGGTAAAGCAGGTCGTACTTGTGAGCAATCTCAATCCCGCTCTGCCAGGCCTGGGGTATTACCTCTATAGGCAGTATGGCCCCGGTATATTCAAAGCCGCCGCCTTTCCTGAAATCGGCAGCGGTAGCGGCAAACGGAGGCACGCCGAGAAACCTCTCCCGCAGCGGTGTGAGTGCCGGCTCCTCGTTTACCGGCGATGCCTTGTCCTGGTGTTTCTGGAAAATTTGGTTATGCAGTATCTTCTTGGTCTCAAACTCCGCCTGTGACTGCCCGGAGATGACAATAATATAGTATATGCGCTGCGCCCACCTCGGCTTCTCCTGGGTGATAATGAAGCAGTTCTCCAGGAGGTTAATCTGGCTGAGCTCAACTATAATCTCTGGAATCAGCTTAGTGCTATCGGAAACGAACAGCAAAAGGTCTCTGTAACCGGGTTTGGGGAAGAGCTGCATTGACAGCTTGGTGACGATACCGGTCGTTCCCAGCCAGCCCAGGAAGAGACCCATAAGGTCAGGGAGGGGGTCCCGGCTGAACCAGCTGGGGCTTACTGAGCTTGAGCCCAGCTTGCATACCTCGCCGGTGGGCAAAACCACCTCCATGCCGTTGACCATCTGTGAGTTAACGCCGTACCTTGGTGTCAGGTGTCCGTGCCCCTGAATCAGTATGTTGCCGACTATGGTGGCGGTGGGAGGTGCCTCCGGAGTTGAGTGCTGGAGGTGGGGATGATGCTTCTCAAGATAGACCCTGAGGGCTGCCTGGGTGACGCCAGCCTCAATTACGGTGTAACGACTGGCTTCATTTACCTCTAGTATGCTGTCCATTCTTTTCATGTCCAGCACAATGCCACCCCTGAGAGGAACGGTCAGTGCCGATAGTGTCAGCCCCGCTCCCATTGGGGTGAGGGGGATCTTCTCCTGGTTTGCCAGCCAGACTACCTGCTGCACCTCGTCTACTGTTCGGGGCATAACCACATAGTCGGCTTGGCGCGGCTTCTGTGCCCCCGGGTCGCGGGAGTAGAGATACAGGTCTTCGGGGCGGTTAGACACATAATCCTGGCCAATAATATCAGCCAGCCGGCTCAGGATATCTTCTTGCATGTATGCCTGCATTCTAACATACAGCGGACCGTCCTAGGAATTGGTGGTAATTGAAAGCAACCTGGAAGATGGCGCCGGACTCAAGTAGGATATTCTGGGTAAATAATACCTGATTTGTAGTAGGCCTGATTGGTAAGCTATCCTTGGAGTTCCCTAACCAAGCCGAGCTATAACTACCTCGCCATTTTCTATAGTGACGGTCATTGTCCGTCGGCAGTTAGAGCAAGTGAGTGGCCCACTGTAGTTAGATTTGGATGGCTCCAGAGGGATGTCTTTACCACAGCCCAAGCAGATTACTCCTGAGGAGCTTTGTGAACTAGCCTGGTGCTGTCGCTTATGGCTGGCTAGCTGCTCTATATTATCGAATTCAATTCCGCAGGTAACACACTTATAGCGCATTTCTCTCCTTAGCACATTCTCAATATCTCAAATTGTCCAGTGACCAAGTTAGTTATCCCACAAATTATAGCATGTATTCTGGGGACATAATACCTGATTTGTGGTAAGTCTAATTGGTATGATGTCTCTGGAATTCTTGTATAATGGGGAATTAAGATGGCCAAGCGAAGAACGATAACCGGGTATTCCAATAACGGACTTCCGTATGCCTGTATTGGGAACGGCTTGCGTAACCTCATTATATTTGGGGGGTTGGACTTTCGGCATAAGCCGCCATCCGGCATTATGCTACGGATGAGTACCGGTTATCTGAGGGGACTCGCAAATAGCTACAAGATCTACATTGTGAACAGGAAGCCTAGTCTTCCCTCGGGATATTCAATGAGTGATATGGCGGATGATTACGCTGTCATGATTAAGAATGAGCTGGGCGGTGTGGCCGACATAATCGGTGTCTCCACAGGAGGGGCGATAGCGCAGCACTTTGCCATTGTCCATCCATATTTAGTGAGGCGTCTCGTCCTTGCCATGACCGGTTTCCGTCTGACTGAGGAAGGCAAAGAACTGCAGATGAAAGTTGCAGACCTCGCACGAAAAGGCAAGCGGCGAGCAGCATCTTCATTAATGGGTACAGCTATCATGCGGAAGGGAATTGCGAAACACGTTTTCAAATGGTTTATGTGGCTGCTAGGTCCTATCGGTATCCCTATCGACCCCTCGGACGGGATTGTAGAAATTGAAGCAGAGGACCGCCATGACCTGAGTGATCACCTGGACAAGATTAAGGCGGATACCCTAGTGATTGGCGGTGAAGATGACTTCTTTTATCCTGTTCGTGAGACAGCCAGGAAAATACCCGATGCCAAGCTGGTCTTATATCCGAACCTCGGGCATAACGCCATGTTCGCGCGAAGCCGCCAGTTCGGTGAAGAAATAAGAGCTTTTTTGCTGAGCTAATAAATAAGCCGTCCTTTATAAAAGAACATGACAAGTCGTATTCTGGGGAAATAATGCCTGATTTGTAGTAGTCCTAATTGGTATAGCCCAATTTGTATTGTGTCCCTAGAATTCCTCTAGAATCCCCCTGAGAGGCCCGAGAAAGGGCACTAAACATTTTGATTATAATAATCCCCACATACACATACACCCTCGGTCCTGTTCTGCAGGCCATCCTGATGGTAAAACCGCCGGAATTTCTATCCTCTTTCCCCGCTCAGTATGGCCCTAGAATCTAATCCGAGCTCATAGCATGAGCGCTATACTATAGAATTAACCTCTCTCACTTTGCGCTGATGATGGAGGTGACCTAGTCTATTCACTGCCAAGGCCTGAATAGCCTTTGCCACCATCTTTGCTTAGGGGTCTGTGTAGGGGCTTCCAGAAGTAATAATCGCTCCTGAAGCAATTCTGCTTTCGCTTTCCAATAGCCAACTTCCTGAGATAATTGCTCTATTCTATTGATAAGTGGTTGTGTAGATGGGGTGCTGTCTGATAATGGCTTACTGACTATGGGTAGATCATCGATAATGTATGCATCTCCGAACTTGGAAGGGATTAGCCTAGCCTTGATCTTGCCCGACTTGATATACCGGCGGACGGTTATCATTGAGACTCCTAATGCCTCGGCAGCCTCTCTCAATGTATAGCCAGCCATTAAGAATATTGTAACACCTTAGTCAATGTCCTTGAAATGAAGCTGATAAGTTTAATCAAGATTTCGTATAACTATATTGACCAGGGAAACAGATAGGTGAACAATGGTAGAGCTGCCGAAGCTGAGATGTTTAAGACGGGGGCGAGGTCCGATCCCCCGGGTACCAAGTCCTGGAATTTGCCCGCAGGCCAAGGTGCAGCCCGAACCACCTGAATGAGGGTATTCTGGGGACATAATACCCGATTTGCAGTAAGCATGATTGGCATGGTGTCCCTGGAATTCGTTAAGAGTCATCCTCGCACCATTCGATAACATCGGTCGCCCAGACGGTGCCGATGGCTTTTTCCAGTACTGCCTTGCGTGGCTCCGGTATATCCAGCAGCGTCCGCAGGATGCGGTCCTCAAATTGGCTCAGGAACGGGCATCGTTTACGCAGTGAGAGTATTGTGGTTCTTGCTCCGCCATAGACCAGATAGTCGAGTGACCGGGCATGGGGCTCGATATGCTCCCGCATATGACCGCAAACCCGGTCCAGAAACTGCTCTATCTGCTTTTCCCGGTGTCGAGCAAACCGCGCCTGCGAGGAGCCACCCTTCTTGTGGCGGGCGTGCACCAGGCCTGTTCCTGTCTTGCTATTTATGAGTTTTGTGCCCTGGCAGATGCCAATGCTGTATGCTCCCAGGCGGACCAGCACCAGAACGATAAGGAAGTCGTGACTGAGAAGGGAATGCAACGGCCCAACATCATATCCGTTGGTGATATATTCTTCGACGATCGGGAATGGGGGCAGGACCAGATGCGTTTGCGGCGGGCTCCAGAAAAACGCAGCTCCCATTCCCGAGCCATCAATAACCTCAGCCATGCCTGGCGGTATGGCAGTTGTGGCAAATACCTGTCCCAGCAGATTTTCAACCCTGGCTGGCGGCGTCCCCTGCGGCAGGTATACCGATATCGCCTTGCCTTCGGTCGAAGCCAGCTCGTCCAGAAAGCCGAGCATCTTCGACCGGCCGAGACAGAATCTCCTTGACGTGAACATAATATCAATCACCCGGTTGAGCGAAATACTCTGGCTACATGCTGACTATGGTAACGCCGTCGCCGCCCTCGCCTTGTTCCCCAGGCTGGAAAGACGTGACCAGTGGGTGGGAGGCCAGCGTCTCTCTAACAATCTGCCGCACTGTGCCCGTGCCGATACCATGAATGATGCGAACCCGACTCAAGCCATATAAAGACGCTTCATTAATGTAGCCCTCCAGTAGCGGCTCGACCTCCTCGGCCCTCTTCCCCCGCAGGTCAAGCTCGAGAGAAACCCTGGACTTGCGCATCTCCTTCTTTATCAATGCACCACCCATCTTCACCACGCCAGTTGATGGTATCCTCTTCTCCACGCTGTCCAACCTGAGAGTCATCTTTACTTTCCCTGCCTGCACTTCGACGAGCCCGCGTTCCTCATACACTGATAGTACCGTTGCTGGTACGCCAGCCTCTCTCAACCAGACAGTATCACCAGCGGTGATTGGGCTTGCCTCGGCTTCTGTTTCGCCCATCTCAACCGCCGGTCTGGCCCGCCATACTTCGGCATCCAATTGCTCCTGTACCTCGGCTAGTGCCTTTTTTGCCTGCTCGATTCTTTCCCGGGATTTTTCTTTGCGCAATTCCGCTGCTGCCTCACGAATTTTCATTTGTAGCTCGGCAGCCTCGCTGACTATCTGGTCGCGTGTCTGCTTGATGATTCTTCGGCTGTCATCCTCTAACTGGCGGAGCCTGTTTTTCAAGTCCGCGTCGTTCTGTTCTACTTCATTTAATTTCTTCTCCAGGCTGTGGCGAAGCGACTCAACATTCTTTTGCTCGGTCACCAGATGGGTAAGCAAAGTCTCAATCTGTCGAGTGCTTTCGGAAAGCATTTGTCTGGCGCTGGTGACAATCTCCGCGGACAGTCCTAGGCGGGATGCTGTAGCCAGAGCATTGCTGCCGCCCGGGATACCTACTGTCAGGTGGTAGGTGGGCGTCATCGTAACGGGGTCTACATCAAGAGCCGCGTTTTCCATGCCTTCGGTAGCGTGAGCCAGCGCCTTCAATTCGCTGTAGTGAGTGGTGGCTACTGTCATCGTCCCCTGTGACAGGAAGTGTAGCAGGATAGCACGGCCAAGAGCCGAGCCTTCGCCCGGGTCAGTGTTGGTGCCCAGTTCGTCTAACAGCACCAAGTTCTTTGCCGTGGCGTTGTTTATGATGCGCACGATGTTTCCTATATGCCAGCTGAAGGTCGAAAGGGTCTGCTCGATGCTCTGCTCATCACCAATGTCTGCATATACTTCGTCATAAACAGGGATGCGGCTTTCTGCCTGAGCCGGAATTGGAAGGCCGGCTAGCGCCATCAGGCTGAGAAGTCCTATCGTCTTGAGAGCGACCGTCTTACCCCCGGTATTGGGCCCGGTAATGACTAGAACAGAGAAATTCCAGCCAATCTCGACCGATAGCGGCACTGCCTTCTTTCCCAGCAGCGGATGCCTGGCTTCGACCAGCCTGAGCACTCCGACCAGTTCATCTCCCTCTGCCTCAGCACTTCTAGCCGCCGCCACGATAATGGGCTCGGTGGCTTTTGCCTCCCTTGCGTATCTGGCTTTAGCTAGCGCCAGGTCAATCTCAGCGATCAGTTCTATGTTCCGTGAAATTTCGCTTTCGAATGCCCCAACTTCAGCACTGAGCGTTCTCAGTATCCTTTCTATTTCGTGCTTCTCTTCCGCAACCAGCTCGCGCAGTTCATTCTGCACGTCTGTAGTTACCCAGGGTTCGATAAATACCGTGGCCTCGGTATTGGAGACGTCGTGGACAATACCCTTTATCTGTCGGCGAAATTCTACCTTGACTGGGATTACATACCGACCCTCCCGCTCAGTAATAATTGGTTCCTGGATTATTTTTCGTCCTCTAGGTGACCTGATTATGGCTTCCAGGTGAGTAAGCAATTCCTGGCGCGCTTCCCGCATTCTATGTCTCACCGACACCAATTTAGGTGAGGCGGTGTCCAGCAGGTCGCCAGTCGGACTCAAGCAGCCATCAATATCCTTTACAACCTGCTCCAGTGCCACAATGTCTCCAGCCAGACCATTGAGTAAGGGGAGTTCACTCGACAGGTTCATCAAGTGTTTTTTAAGCCTGTGGGCAGAATCCAGCGTCCTTCGAATTTCCAGCAGGGATTGAGGGTCCAGTATTTTGCCCCGTGCCGCCATCTTCGCTACTTCCCGAATATCAACAACTTCACCGATATGGGTATCTGGACTGAGTGAAAGCAAACGGCGCGCCTCAGCCGACTGCCTGAGCCGCAGGTGAACCTCTTCTTCATCCGAGAGGGGAGTGAGGTTGAGGGCAAGCTCTCGGCTGGTGGAAAAGGAAGTAAAACCTGCCAGTATCTCCCTTATTTTGTGGAATTCCAGCAGTTCTAAATCCCTGTCGCCCAAAGTAAACCATCCCGAGTTGACTATACTCTCATCGCCATATCAATCATCGAATAGTATAAAGCAATCATGCCAGTTTTCAAAAAGTCGACTCTGGCTCGGGGCGGACAAGATTAATTACGCCGTTTTGAAGAGGGTTCCGGGGTATTCTGGGGATAAAAGCCTGATTTGTAGTGGGCCTAATTGGTATGGTGTCCCTATAATTCGCCGAACGTCAACAAAATAGCGTCTCATTGAAGGTAATAGCCCCAAAGCCCTCTACAGATCTACTAGCGATCAAAGCATGCCTGGCATATACCCCGGCCAATCAGACCATCCAATGCCAGGAGGCCAGTCCAGCAGAACAAAAGGAAGAGACAGCAAGATAAGTAAAGTGGCGTAAACCGCAAACGTCGCCAGAAGTTCCTTTCCCGTTTCTGGCCGGTTCTTCTTAAGCAGAAGCCTTATCGGGAACGTTATTGCAGTAGCAACAAATTTCGGAACGGGGAACATGAATGGGGCGCTGGCTGTATACTGTAAATACCTCTCGCTGTCTTCCCTTCTCATTCTGTTTTCCTCAACCAGGGCGATGCAGATTATGACCAGAGATGTTAGTAGCCAGGGCAGACTTGCTCCCGGATTTGAGCCACCCATCGGGACTGGCTGTTGGGCGGCGATTAGCATCACCCCATAGCTCCATATAATGAATCCCAGATACTGGGGATGCCGTGAATACCTGTATATCCAGAAGTCAACCGTCTTTCTTCTTTGTACTTTACCGTAGAACCATGTGATAGTCCCCAGAACAAATATGAACAGACCCAGTCCTACAGCGACCCAAGAAATAATCATCCTGATATCTACGCCCCCAAGCCAGAACGGGTAAACCAAAGCCATATACGGCAGGTAGCTGATATCTCCGAAGTTCATGAGGTTTATGTTCGGGTCCCAGAAGGGGATAAATGGAACTCTCAATATGCCCAGACCCGCCAGGAAAAACATGGAAGCAAAGAAATAACCAAACGTGGGCAAGAAAAAGGCAAAGGAACCGAAGATAGATAGCTTCCTTTTACCGGTAACAATACCAGCCGCAATCAAGATAGCTATTACTCCAAGGCAGGCATAACCAACAGGGCGGGCAACCGCCATGAACTCGGCTACTCGCTCCGGTTCTATTACTGGGTGAATGTCAGGGAAGTAGTTGGACAGCCAATTGCCGATTATGACCGGGAGTTGCAACGTGGCAAAAGTCAGTGCGATAGTAAAGACTACTGCCAGCAGAGATATACCGGCCAGGAGTCCCATCCTCGAACGTTTAACAGCCATTGTTTCCATCGTGATATCCCCAATTCAGTCTAACGCCAAACTGTCTCTGGCGGTTCTATCGGTACGGGCTCACTGGTAGCATTCACTGACGAAATCTCAAAAGCGTATGATGGCTCCAGTTCGTCGAACCGATGGCGGAGGTCGATCCTTACCCAGTCGTCTGGAGGCATCATTATGTGCCATTCTATGTGAGCCTCCCATTCCTCCGAGAAGAAAAGATAGTGAGATACAACTAACCATACCGGGCTGACCATAGTGCCGTTCCAAGCTATATCATCTTTGATTCCAAGTTCAGGATGATTCGTTGCTAGCCATGGAATAAATCTATCCAGCAACTCTTCTGCATATTCCTGTCTATCGTCTTCGCCTTCTACCACATCGAAGCTGACAAGCCTTTCGTCACTCGCGCTACCTCGATTTCCAGTGATTGTTACCTCAATGGTATTTCCAATGCTAGCTTGTGCTGGTATGACAACTACCTCAGCAACCTCTCCCACAACTATATCCTGCTTATAAATGACCACTTGTGAGCCAGGAGCCGTCACCGATATATGTACAGGAGGTTGACCTTCTTGCCCTTCATCGATAATTGTCACGAGGAATACGCAGTGCTGTCCGGCAATAGAGTCTCCGTTTAACTGCTCAGGTATCACATTGATGTGAAATTCTGGTGTTGGTTGGAGACAAGCCATGACTACTACTACGATGACAACTACAATACAACCTCCTATGATTCCTGCCAGTTTATTCTTACTCATTCCATCCGCCTTTCACAATGAGGATTATTAGTCCAATCTGCTGAACTTTCCTCACTGCCTTTCGTTAATAAAACGCAGAAGGCCGAAAAAGGTTGCATTATTCTGGGGAAATAATTACTGATTTATACTAGGGCCTAATTGGGATGGTATCCCTGGAATTTTTTGTGCTTCCTCCTGCGGAAGACTAGGAATACTATTCCTGCCACAATAACTGCCAGTATTATTATAAGCCACCCTACCAGGGGAAAAGTCCAGGTCTTGTTGATGCGCCCGGCGACAGCTTCATAATAGTCGGGTATCCGGGGTACCCCATCCACTCCCGGCAGCTGGGACGTGGCGTAAATCACTACCGTCTCCCAAACTTTGAGCTCTCTTCCGTCCGCATGATGCACTATCAGTTCGTCTAATCTTTCCAGCGGTATCGGCTCTCCATCGATATTTTTAGGGACTATCTCCAGTTGGGGCAGCATGTCTGCCACCAAGGGTACGAAGAGGAGGATATAGGCGTCGGTAACCAGGTGGTATAGCCTGTCATCTCCACGTTTCAAGGGGACATACCCTTCACCGTTTACAGGTTGAATCCCATCACCCGTGTAAAGCTCCGCTCTGGTAACCGCACGGGTCGTGGGAATAGGCAGGTTTACAAAAGGTATGGTCAGGAGCACTGCATTGGCGGGATTGTAGCTGTACCGCAAGCCGGAAAACTGTAAAAAGAAAGAATCTCCTATGAACTCCTGCAGCAGTACGGTTATCTCCAGCAGACGGCGCACTTCCTCACCAGTGAGATAGACAGATACAATGGGACAACCTGCGTAACCGTCGAGTCCGTGTCCCAGGCTTGTGGTTTCGACAATGTCGTAAAAGGACACGTTTCCCCCACAATGCTCCATGGTGCCGGGAAAGACGCTTGTCCGGATGCAACCGTTAGCCTGACCTGCTATGTCGACCCTTTTGCCGATAACCTCCTGGGCAACCATGCGCATAGCGTCGGTAATGAAGTTGCCGAGCGGAGTTTCACTCAGGGACGGATGGTTGGAGAGGATAAATTCAGACCTGGCTACCGTATCCATGATATCATCGAATTTGCCGCCCGTCATTTCATCGATGTACGCATTCAAGATAAGGGTATATTCTTGGACCAGGACATCGATTTCCGGATGGCAGGCAAAGCTGTCGTCAATAGGAATGAGAAATGGGTGGTCATTTTCTTCGTTGCGGACTCGTACCTTGCCAGTGTTGGGGTTGTACGCCAGTTCCAGTTGCCCCAGGTACTCTCCCAAGGAACCAGCCTGGACAATGATAGTATCGCCCTGTAAGACCGGCTTATACAGGGCATCATGAGTATGGCCACCTACAATTACGTCGATACCCGGGACCTCTCGTGCCAGTTCCCTGTCCTCGTCCACGCCGGAGTGAGTTATGCCCACGATGACATCGGCACCCTGTTCTTTCAGCTCATCTATCGCCTGGCGGGCTGTCTCGTGCTGGTCCAGGAACTGCACATCCCCGGCTTCACCGATTAGCAGGATGGCATCTTTACCCATAAGGCTGAAAACTCCTACTTTCAGGCCGTTTTCCAGCTCAAACATCCCGGCGTTCCGGTAGAGATTCTGGGCAGCCAGCGGATGGTCTGGTGGCGCCTCCGTGTTGGATGCCAGCACCAGTGTTTTCTGGTGAGCTTCGGGGTATCCCGCCTTTAAAAGATATTGCGCCAGGACGTCAGGGCCATAGTCATACTCATGGTTGCCGATGGCTATGGCGTCATATCCCATCTTCTGCATTATGGTAAGCTCTGCGGCGTAACCACTGAGGGCCAGCCACGCGAAAGCAGAGCCTGCCAGGAAATCACCGGCGTCAAGAAGAAGGACCGGTTCACCTTCCCCCATTTTGCTCTCTCGGATTTCGTCTATGGCGGTAGCCAGACGAGCTAACCCTCCTATAGCAGAGTCTTCTTCTTCGGGGTGGTAGTCTACTGCCGGCGAATGGGGTATGAGCGCGGAATGAATATCGTTAGTATGTAGTATACAGAAATACAGTTCTTCGGTTCCACCTGAGTAACTTTGCAAATTCCCCGGAATGCCCAGGAATGAGGCGACTACCAGGATGGTTATCAGAATACAGAACAGCCCTTTGTTTGCCCTGAACAAGCTGTTTCTGTTACACATTAACGATTACCCTTCTCCTGAAGATAGGACAAACCCGGTCGACAATCAGCGTCTTAAAGGAGTAACTACTGAATGATATCATACACTATTGGTATTCTGGGACATAGTACCTGATTTGGAGCAAGCCTCATTGATATGGTGTCCCTGGAATTCGCCTTCTTTCAACTTTCAACTTGCCGCTCGAATATTACTTCACAAAAATTAGCTTTTGCCCAAAGGCCTCCAGCTCCTGGCGCTAATACCTGGACAAGGCACCACCCATTCAATGAATTTTCAAGTATTACATCGTAGTAGTCTTTGTCTTTCTTACCTTGTCCAATAGTTACGAATTTGTACTCATATTCCTGTTGCATATTCACCTCTCGAAGAATATTTCCCCTTCATGGAATGATTAAGGCTAGAATGTACCTTCGGATTTAGTACTTACTGAATTATAGCCCGAGGTCGACGCGACTACAAGAAATCATAGGTCTTTCTTTTCCAGCTTAATAACCTAACCGTAGAGGAGATATTCTGGGGAGATAATACCTGATTTGTAGTAGGCCTGATTGGTATGGTGTCCCTGGGATTGCTAATTCCGAGAACCCGGTACTAACCTCCTAGTACGTATGGAGACTTGACAACTGCATTATATATTTGGTAGTATTAAGATTGTCCCGAGTAGCCGAGCAGGGACCTGGCATAAGAGTTAGGTTTGGTGAAAGCTGAAAGGTGCAGGTAGTGGCCGGCACAAGGTAAGGCTAAAGGCCAGGCCGACGATAGCAGGTGAAGAAAGTGAGGTTACTCGGGGCGTCTTATTTTCTGCTGGCTAAGTGTAATTGTCGCAGTTTGAAATTACCCCATAAATATGCTTGATACTTGCCTAGATATCATCCTATCCAAGTTTGACTCTTGACCAGAGTTCATCATATATGCCTTTAACCTCGTGGCATTATGGAGCATAGTAACTGACTTGTAGCAGGCTTGATTGTTATGGTGTCCCTGGAATTCGAATTTC